>ERZ772978.169-NODE-169-length-27207-cov-13.557_pt1 | contig 27207 bp, 13 predicted proteins | sample MGYA00511675_ERZ772978 | MGnify/ENA primary metagenome ERZ772978 (study PRJEB29015, sample SAMEA2738092) | human oral metagenome | biome: human oral; feature: human-associated habitat; material: saliva | place: China | collected 2156 ... | reverse complement strand
CAGCGTCTACATCTGAGTCAGCTTCTACATCGGCTCAAGAATCAGCAAGTGCATCGGCATCTGAGTCAGCTTCTACATCAGCTCAAGAATCTGCATCAGCGTCTGAATCAGTATCAGCGAGCCAATCAGCTTCAGCGTCTGAATCAGTATCAGCAAGCCAATCAGCTTCAGCATCTGAATCAGTATCAGCAAGCCAATCAGCTTCAGCATCTGAATCAGTATCAGCAAGCCAATCAGCTTCAGCATCTGAATCAGTATCAGCAAGCCAATCAGCTTCAGCATCTGAATCAGTATCAGCAAGCCAATCAGCTTCAGCATCTGAATCAGTATCAGCAAGCCAATCAGCGTCATTGAGCACATCAGCTTCTGAATCAGCATCAGTATCAGCAAGCCAATCAGCATCATTGAGCACATCGGCTTCAACATCACTTTCTACATCTGTATCACAATCAGCATCTAACTCTTCATCAAATTCTGAAAGTGAAACACCTAAACAAGGTGAAGTAATCATCACTTATGTAGATACAAAAGGTAAAGTTATTAAAGATCCTCGTCAAGACACACCAAACTCACCATATGATACTCCATATAACACAACTGAGGAAGGTGAAAAACCTAACACAATCAAGACTCCAGATGGTAAGACATACAAGATCGTACCAAAAGGTGATTACCCAGTAGGTAAAGTTGACGGTGACGGACACCTTGAATCATCTGATCCAATTAAAGGTAAAGTTGATAAACCTAAATCAACAATCACTTACGTTTATAAAGAAGTGAAGGGTGACGTTTACGTTCACTATAAAGACACTGACGGTAACACAATTAAAGATGATGTCACTGATGAAAAAGATCAACCAGTTGATAAAGATTACGATACAGTAATTGACAACCGTCCAAAAGAAATCCAATACAATGGTAAGACATATGAATTGGTACCAGCCGGTAACTACAATGTAGGTAAAGTTGACGAACAAGGTCACCTTGAGTCATCAGACGCTACAACAGGTAAAGTTATCGAAGGACGTAAAGACGTTACTTACATCTACAAACTCAAAGAAGATCCAACGAAACCTAAAGAAGGTGACGTAATCATCACTTACGTAGACGAAAAAGGTAAAGAAATCAAGAAACCTCGTCAAGACACACCAAACTCACCATATGATACTCCATATAACACAACTGAGGAAGGTGAAAAACCTAACACTATCAAGACTCCAGACGGTAAGACTTACAAGATCGTACCGAAAGGTGACTACCCAGTAGGTAAAGTTGATGGCGATGGACACTTGGAATCATCTGATCCAATTAAAGGTAAAGTTGATAAACCACGTTCAATCATCACTTACGTTTACAAAGAAGTGAAGGGTGACGTTTACGTTCACTATAAAGACACTGAAGGTAACACAATTAAAGATGATGTCACTGACGAAAAAGATCAACCAGTTGATAAAGACTACGATACAGTCGTAGACAACCGTCCAAAAGAAATCCAATACAATGGTAAGACATATGAATTGGTACCAGCCGGTAACTACACTGTAGGTAAAGTTGATGGACAAGGTCACCTTGAGTCATCAGATGCTACAACTGGTAAAGTGATCGAAGGACGTAAAGACGTTACTTATATCTACAAACTTAAAGAACAACCAACTCAACCTAAGGGTAGCGTATACGTACACTACAAAGATACTGAAGGTAACACCATTAAAGAATCAGTAACAGATGAGTTAGACCAACCAGTAGGTAAAGACTACAACACTGTTGAAGACAACCGTCCACAATACATTAAATTCGAAGGTAAAACTTACGAAATCGTACCAGTCGGAAACTACACAGTTGGTAAAGTAGATACTCAAGGTCACCTTGAATCAACAGACCCAACAACTGGTAAAGTGGTTGAAGGACGTAAAGACGTTACTTACATCTACAAACTTGTCGAAGAACCTGTACAACCTAAGGGTAATGTATACGTTCACTATGTAGATGAAAATGGTAACACTATCAAGACTTCAGTAGTGGATGAAAAAGACCAACCAGTAGGTAAAGACTACGATACAGTTGTGGATAACCGTCCTAAGACAATCACAACTGCAGATGGTAAAGTCTATGAATTGGTACCACAAGGTAACTACCCAGTAGGTAAAGTTGACGGTGAAGGTCACTTGACAACAACTGACCCAACAACTGGTAAAGTCATCGAAGGTGATAAGAACGTTACTTATGTTTACAAACTTGTGAAGACTCCAAACGTTCCAACACCAAACACTCCAGTGCCACCAACTCCAACACCAAATACTCCAGTGCCACCAACTCCAACACCAAATACACCGGTAGATCCAACACCTAATAAACCAATGGATCCAACACCAAACACACCGGTAGATCCAACACCTAATACACCAGTGAACCCAGTTCCTGAGCAACCAGCTAAACCAGCTCCAGCTCTTGAACAACTTCCAAATACTGGTGAAACAGGATCTGTAGCTTCAGCTCTTCTTGGAGCAGTTGCAGGGGTTGCAGGGGTTGCAGCACTTGGAAGCCGCAAAAAAGAAGATGAAAAATAATCTTCTATCCTAATTTGATTCGGTCATTTCAGGTATGTGGGAAATGAAAAAGGATCCAAAAAGAGAACCTCCGGGTTCTCTTTTTGTGTGCTGTTTTTTATGTTAAAAACTAGTCTTAATTAGTTACTTTTGGGGAAAATTAGTGTATAATAACTCGATATCTTATTTTTAAGGAGCGGACATGTTTTTTAAACGTTCGAAGGGTGATTTTCGCGAAACGGAGCGAATCACACGTTATAAATTAATCAAATCAGGAAAGAATTGGGTACGGGCATCTGTCTCGCGGTTAGGCCTATTTCGTGTCATGCGAGGTGGTGTAGATGAAAACATCGTGGTTCAATATGAAGCATCATCACACTCTATGCCTACGGATCTGGTCAAAGGGATGGTTGTGCTAGGGGCTCTGGCTGGGGCGACAACGGTTGCCAATCCAGTATTTGCTGAGGAAAATGAAATGAATGCGACTGTTGGATCAGAAATCAGTCCGTCGACCGGTGTAGCGGGTTCGGATAGTCTTGTCTTGGGGACGACGTCAAACTCAGATTCTGTGTCAGCGAATCACTCCATGAGTGAATCCATCTCATTTTCAGAGTCAGCTAGTGAAAGCGTCTCTCTATCTCAATCGGTGTCTTTGAGTGAATCTCATCTTGTCAGTGCTTCAGCGAGTCCGTCCACTTCAGAGATTGCTAGTAGTAGTCTCTCAGAAAATAACTCTATTCATGTAGCTACTTCTGAAACGAGTGAGAAAGTAGCAGAGGCTCAAAACACTCGCTCGGAAGACCAGGTAAAGCGTCTGCAAGTTTTGGCTTTGGATTTATACACCTATCGTGCGCAGGCTTTGGAAATCCCTGGGACGGAATCTGCTATTGAAAGTGGAGATCTGGCTTTAGAAGCAATTCGTACTGGTTTGTCCAATCCGGCAATCCAAATCGATGCCGTAGAAAGTCAAGCTAAGAGTGCTCGGAACCGCTTGGTCAATGCGGTGCTTCGTGCGACATCTGGCCAACGGGATCCGCGTAACGGGAATCGTATAGATGCTGATAATAGCCTTCGTGCGCCTCAGTATAATTTAGGTCCAGCTAATAATACTTTGATTTCTGTCTATAATTCAGATTACCTCAATTATGCTTATAATGTTGTGGAAACCATTCCTACACGAAATAGTATTAAAAGCATTGGCTACGCTTCTGGTAGTGATCGTGTGAATGGCATCAATGTGCCTCAGACGTCGGCCTTGAAAAATAGTGCAGTGGCCTTTAATATCATGGGAACTGTTGGGCAGACAGAGGTCGTAACGCCTGGGAAAATTTATAATGTTTCTTTTGTAGTGACCAATACGGCTAGGCAGTCAGTGACACGAACGCTACGAATCCAGGTTTTGCCGCAAAATGATGGTATTCGAAACCCGATTACGGCTGTGACGACAGCGACTTTTGTCAATGATACCACTAACTTGGCCCAGGCTGAAAAAGAGAAGATTTGGGAAACTTTTAAGGCTACTAATCCGAATATTGCAACTTCAAAGGACTTTAAATCTTATTCCGTTTCATCATCTGGTGTGGTGACCATTACCTATAAAGATAACACTACAAATGATGTGACGGCTCCAGTGAAGCGACTTGCAGCACCAACTGTTGAAACGAGATTATTGGATAAGGCTTACACACAGACGCCTGTAACGGTGACGGGAGCTGAGCCAGGTTCTACAGTCGTTCTATACAATAATGACGACGAAGTGGGAACAGCTGTGGCAGATGCTTCGGGTCAAGCGATTGTGACGCCGACTGTTAAGTTACAAACGGGTGGTGTAACAGCCAAAGCTCGCATCATGTATGGTGATTATGCGGTGTATTCAGATGCCAGTAATTCCGTGGCTGTAACTGACGGAACGCGTCCTGAAGTGACGGCTAAGTTGACCGTCAATGGTGTGGAACCGAAATCAACCCCTCTTGAAGGTGGTGGGAAGAATTATACTATTTACGCTGGTGATGATGCGGTTGTGACTTTCACGGCAACGGATGACAGTGGCAAGCTTAAAGAAATGAAAGTCGTTGCAAGAGCCGATTTGAATGACAATGCCTTGAACGGCAATTTCTTTGGTAGTAGCCAGTATGGGACAGGTGATATTGCTCCTATCACGGGAGATATTACGGCTACCAGTGCAAACCCTGCAACCATCACAACGACCATTCATTTGAAGGATGATCTTTACCATACCTACCGAAATACATGGCAACGCAACGTCGCGGCTATTGACAATGCCTCCAATATGAACCGTCCAAACGGTTTGGGTGAGATTCGGATTACCCAGGGGCGTCTCGCTGATCGTACGCCAGGTGTGGCGCCGACAAGCACTATTCAGGTGACGAGTCTAACTGCATTGACAGATGCAGATAAGAGCAAGGTGATTGCTGCTGTATCGGCAGTCAACCCAGAGGTGGCCAACCGGATTAAGTCCTATACGGTTAATAGTGATGGTACAGTCACCATTACTTATAAAGATAGTACGACCAATGTTGTAGCGGTGAAACTGTCAGATAGCGATCACAGTCAGTCTGTATCAAACAGTCAGAGTGCGTCTACGAAGACTTCGCAATCGATCAGTCAGTCTTTAAGTACGAAGCAATCACAGAGTGTATCGGCTCAGCAGAGCGTTTCATTGAGTCAGTCACTGAGCTCGGTTCGCTCGCAAAGTTTGTCGGCTTCACTAAGCCAATCAGCGTCTACAAGTGCATCCGCTCAAGCAAGTCTATCTCGCAGTCAATCGTTGAGCAAGGAGGTTTCTCAATCTCAATCCGCTTCAACGAGTCAATCTGTATCGACAAGAAAATCTGAATCTGTGAAAGTTTCGGAATCAGCATCCGCAAGTGTCAGTGACTTGCAGTCTGCTTCGGTATCAGCAAGTGTATCCAAAGTGGTTAGCCAGTCTGTCTCAAGTTCGACATCCGCTTCAACGAGCGCCTCTGTTTCAGTGAGTCAGTCAGCATCAGCATCGCTTTCACAGTCGGTATCAGAGTCACTAAGTCAATCGACTCGCGAGTCGGCTTCAAAATCCGTAAGCCAATCGCAATCTGAGTCTGCATCAGTATCTTTGAGTGAGTCCGCTAGAAAATCAGCATCGTTGAGCACTTCCGTATTAGAGAGTCAATCAGCCTCAACTTCGGTGTCGGTTTCAACGTCTGAGTCGGTTTCAGCCTCTGAATCAGTCTCGACGTCTGAGTCAGTTTCAACATCTGAATCAGTGTCTACATCTGAATCGTTGTCAACCTCAGAATCAGTCTCATCGTCTGAATCTGTGTCAGTGTCCGAGTCAGCGTCAGAATCGGTTTCTACATCAGAATCAATCTCAACCTCAGAGTCGGTTTCAACGTCAGAGTCAGTTTCAACCTCAGAATCAGTTTCAGCGTCTGAATCAGTATCAACATCCGAGTCAGTTTCGGCTTCTGAATCAGTGTCAACGTCCGAATCAGTGTCTGCATCTGAGTCAGTCTCAGCCTCAGAATCGGCATCAGCGTCTGAATCAGTGTCTACGTCCGAGTCAGTATCAACGTCTGAGTCGGCATCGACGTCTGAGTCAGCGTCAACTTCTGAATCAGTTTCAACGTCTGAGTCGGCATCTATATCAGAATCAGTCTCAACCTCTGAATCGGCATCAACATCCGAGTCAGTCTCAGCATCTGCTTCTGAATCAGCCTCAGTGTCCGAATCAGTATCAACATCCGAGTCAGTCTCAACATCTGAGTCAGCATCTGCGTCAGAATCAGTATCAGCATCCGAATCGGTTTCAACCTCAGAATCTGCATCTGCATCTGCATCAGAATCAGTGTCAACATCCGAATCGGCATCTGCATCTGCATCAGAATCAGTGTCAACATCCGAATCGGTTTCTGTATCTGAATCAGTGTCTACTTCTGAATCAGTATCTGCGTCTGAGTCAGTTTCAACCTCTGAATCATTCTCGGCATCAGAGTCAGTTTCAACGTCTGAGTCGATTTCAACGTCCGAGTCTGTCTCAATGTCTGAGTCAGTATCAGCGTCTGAATCTGTATCAGCCTCTGAATCAGCGTCAGCCTCAGAATCAGTTTCAACGTCTGAATCGGTGTCAACCTCCGAATCAGTTTCGACTTCCGAATCATTGTCAACATCCGAATCGGTTTCTGTATCTGAATCAGTGTCTACTTCTGAATCAGTATCTGCGTCTGAGTCAGTTTCAACCTCTGAATCATTCTCGGCATCAGAGTCAGTTTCAACGTCTGAGTCGATTTCAACGTCTGAGTCGATTTCAACGTCCGAGTCTGTCTCAATGTCTGAGTCAGTATCAGCGTCTGAATCTGTATCAGCCTCTGAATCAGCCTCAGTGTCCGAATCAGTCTCGACATCCGAGTCAGTTTCTGTATCTGAATCAGCATCAACGTCTAAGTCAGTATCAACATCTGAATCAGTGTCTACGTCCGAGTCGGCATCTGCATCCGAATCAGTATCAACGTCTGAGTCGGTTTCAACGTCCGAATCAGCGTCGACGTCTGAGTCAGCGTCAACTTCTGAATCAGTCTCAACCTCTGAATCAGTGTCTACTTCTGAATCAGTGTCAACGTCCGAATCAGTGTCTACATCTGAGTCAGCGTCAACGTCTGAATCAGTCTCAACCTCTGAATCGGCATCGACATCAGAATCGGCATCGACATCAGAATCGGCATCAACATCGGAGTCAGTCTCAGCGTCTGAATCAGCGTCAGCGTCTGAATCAGTCTCGGCATCCGAGTCGGCATCGACGTCTGAGTCGGTTTCAACTTCAGAATCAGTTTCGACATCCGAGTCTGAATCAACATCCGAATCATTGTCAGCCTCAGAGTCAGTTTCAACATCTGAATCATTGTCAGCCTCAGAGTCAGTTTCAACATCTGAATCAGTATCGGCGTCTGAGTCAGTTTCAACATCTGAATCAGTCTCAACCTCTGAATCGGCATCGACATCAGAATCGGCATCAACCTCGGAGTCAGTCTCAGCGTCAGAATCAGTATCAACATCTGAGTCTGTAACAACGTCTGAGTCGGCGTCAACATCAGAATCAGTCTCAACGTCAGAGTCAGTTTCAGAATCTGAGTCGGTAACAACGTCCGAATCAGCCTCTGCTTCTGAATCAGCCTCAGTGTCCGAATCAGTCTCGACATCCGAGTCAGTTTCTGTATCTGAATCAGCATCAACGTCTAAGTCAGTATCAACATCTGAATCAGTGTCTACGTCCGAGTCGGCATCTGCATCCGAATCAGTATCAACGTCTGAGTCGGTTTCAACGTCCGAATCGGTTTCAACGTTCGAATCGGTTTCTGTATCTGAATCAGTGTCTATTTCTGAATCGGCATCGACATCCGAGTCAGCATCTACCTCAGAATCTGTATCAACGTCTGATTCAGTTTCAACGTCCGAATCTGCGTCTACATCGGAATCAGTTTCAACGTCTGAGTCAGCGTCAACTTCTGAATCGGTCTCAACCTCTAAGTCAGCATCAGCCTCTGAGTCATTGTCAGCATCGTTGAGTAGCTCAGTCTCAGAAAGTCAGTCAGTCTCTACTTCAGAGTCAGTTTCGACATCCGAGTCAGTTTCGACATCCGAGTCAGTGTCTACGTCCGAATCAGCCTCTGCTTCTGAATCAGTGTCAACATCCGAGTCAGCGTCTGAGTCAGCATCAACGTCTGAGTCGGTATCGACATCCGAGTCTGTCTCAACGTCTGAATCAGTTTCTGTATCTGAGTCAGCATCAGCCTCTGAGTCGGCCTCTACATCAGAATCAGTCTCAACCTCTGAATCGGCATCAACATCCGAGTCAGCGTCTGCTTCTGAATCAGTGTCAACATCCGAGTCAGCGTCTGAGTCAGTTTCAACGTCCGAATCGGTTTCTGTATCTGAATCAGTCTCAGCATCAGCCTCTGCGTCCGAGTCAGCATCAACTTCTGAATCAGTGTCTACGTCTGAATCGGTGTCAACATCCGAATCAGTTTCTGCATCTGAATCAGTATCAATATCCGAATCAGTGTCTACGTCTGAATCAGTTTCAACATCGGAATTAGTATCAACGTCTGAATCAATCTCGACCTCCGAATCATTGTCAGCATCGTTGAGCAGTTCAGTATCAGAAAGCCAGTCAGTCTCTACTTCGCTTTCAGTTTCGACATCAGTATCTGCATCTGAGTCAGCATCATTGAGTACCTCTGCACCTGAATCAACTTCAACATCAGTAAGTACTTCAGTTTCAGTGAGTCAATCACAATCAGGATCAACATATGGTAGCGGTTCATACTCTAACTCAATGAGCCAATCAATTTCTCATTCAGAGTCATTGTCTGCATCAGCATCAGCAAGTGGATCACAAAAACACAGCCAATCTGTGGTCCTTCCAAATACTGGCGAAACAGGATCTGTAACATCAGCTCTTCTCGGAGTAGTTACAGGGTTAGCTGGAATTGCTGGACTTACCCGACGTAAAAAGAAGGGGAACTGATCTAGTAGGAAATATCATTTTTTTCGAGTGAATCTCATGGGAGATTCACTTTTTTTCTAGTAGAATGAAGTATTTTTAATGTGTTACAAAAAAATTTGAAAATTAAACGATAATATATAAGTTTTTTGTAGCAAATTACTTGAATCTACGTAGTATTGCTGTATAATGAATAATGACTACAATGTAAGGGGAATATCATGCAATTTAAGCGTTCAAAAGGAAACTTTCGTGAAACAGATCGTGTCGTACGCTTCAAATTAATTAAATCAGGAAAAAATTGGCTTCGAGCATCAACAGCTGCTCTAGGCCTCTTTCGCGTGGTGCGTGGGCAAGTGGAGGAGACCATCATTGCCAACGTGCAGCAAGATCAAATAGAAAGTAAAAAGAATGGCCAAGCCTTCTTAAAGGGTTTGATTACGGTAGGGACTGTTTTTGGTGGTGCTGTGATTGCTACGACTGCTAAGGCGGAGGATGCAACATCACTTGCACCAACGGTTTCTGAGACAAAACAGGAAACTTTGGCAGAAGTGGATAGTGTGGTTTTAGCGAAAACTTCAAGCCAGCCTTCAGAATCCAGCTCTGTTTCAGGATCAACCAGCCTTTCTACATCTGAGAGTGCGTCTGCTTCGATCAGTGAATCTGCTTCTTTATCCTTGAGCGAAGTTGGATCAACTGCATTATCAACGGCGATTAGCGAGTCTGCCCAAGCTCAAGAGTCAGAAATGGTTATTGAGCAGCCGACTAGTTTAGAAGAAGCTGTTGTTTTGGAACAAAATACTTCTGAAGCTGAATTGCTCCAAGAAATTGCAGGAAACTATGCATCTAAAATGACGGACACTGATCGCCGAGCAGTGGTCGAAGCGGTCATTAACAAAGTGCAGGCTGAAGTGACTGCAAGCAATAACTTGATCCACACCAATGCCAGTGCGCAAGCTTATGCTGACCAGCGCGATCGTTTGGAGAAAGCTGTCGATGAGATGATGACGACCTTGACAGCTGCAGGTTTTGTGGGAAATACGAATATAGATGGGAAACCTGCGATCTCTGCTCAGTTGGCTCCTCTAGCTGAAGAAACATACTTGGCTGATGATGTATTGGATATGAGCCCGAACCCAGAAGATCCCAATGGTGCGAGTGTAGAAGATCCTACACTTGACACACCAGGATATGCTAAGGATCCTCATCTAGATAAAGATCTCTTAAGATTTTCGCCTGAAGAGTTGAAAAATTTCTTAGGTGAACCCTACACCAATCGTTATACATTTGGTATTTGGGACTTTGTGAATAAACAAGGAGAGTCACTTGGTTACTATGCGACCATGTCGATTGATATCAGTGAGATAGACCCGGAAAAGCATAAGGCAATGGATGTTTATTTCCGCATTGTTCGGAAATCAGATGGGGCTGAAATTTTTTCACAAACTGTATCTCCAAAAGGATATGGCCAAGATATTCAATTACCAAAAGAAGTACTGATTGGCCAGGCTCCCCTTGGGAACAAGGTTTTTAATTCGGAACCTTCTATAGGTAATGGGACTTTTGGAATGCTGACGAATTTTATTCCGGAACAGGCTTTCTTATTCCGGAGTATTTATGATGTCATGACGCCTGAGAATCAAGGGCAATTGATTAGGACGTATCCTAGTATCAAAATTCCATCCATGATGGGACAACAATCGACCTTCTATAGAGAAGTGGACCCGAATGGTAGATGGTTTAATGGGGAATATGAACCAACGGGGAAAGAAAGATCCTTACTAGAGTATAGAATCTACGGATTGGAAGGCCAGCATTATACAGCTTCCAATCCACGCGAATTTCCTGGTTATGTACAGGTCCCAGCGCACACCGTGTTCCCGAATCGTAAAAGTGGGGTGTTCGATAATAGTAAGAATGGGAAATCAAGAATTGAACTATTAGGGGATGCGCGTGAGCATTTCATTAAAAGTGAAGTTGTCACCCTTAATCAAAATGGTGATTATTCTCTTCGCTACTATGTTTTAGATCCTTCTAAAATCCATGATGTTAGTAGTGGTGATGTAGGAAATGCTAAGGTAACCGATGTATATACACTTGTTTATGAAAAAGAATTTAAACAAGATAGTACGGATAACCTTTCAGATTTAGGTGGAACTCGTAAAGTTGAAAGTAAAAACAAGGATTATTTCCTGAATGTTACACCAAGACGAATAGATTACCAACATTTTGAGTTGGATATTACAGGTTGGTTCTCTAGTAAGGAGACAGTTACTTACACTGATGAGAAAACAGGAATAGAATATACTGTTCCAAAACCATTCACGGAACTTCCAAAATCAGCATACCTCGATAAAAATACGACCATGGTCGTTGGAGAAGATACAACACCTCAAGGAGCAGATGGTTTTTCCAACTTCAAACAAACGATCAAAAAAATAGTAGATTCATACCCCTTAACGAGTGTGAATTATTACTATCGGAAGATGACACCGTCAGAATCTGCTTCACAATCTCAAAACTTCTCGATTTCAACTTCAGAGTCACTAGTTTCAGAATCCATTTCATCTTCTCAATCTGTTTCGGTCAGTGAGTCCGTTTCCTTGTCACAAGCATCTAGCTCAGTCACTCAATCAGACTCACAGGTTTCAACCTCGATTTCCTTGTCACAATCTGTCTCGACAAGTGAATCCAACTCGTTGATCCAAGAATCGATTTCAGCAAGTCAGTCGGAATCCTTGGTTCAAGCCTCGGTCTCTGCTAGCCAGTCCGATTCGTTAGTACAAGCCTCCGTTTCAGCGAGTCAGTCCGATTCGTTGGTACAAGCCTCCGTTTCAGCCAGTCAGTCTGAGTCGTTGATTCAAGCATCAGTTTCTGCCAGTCAGTCCGATTCGCTTGTTAAAGAATCTGTATCCGCCAGTCAGTCAGAGTCGCTGGTCCAAGATTCAGTTTCCGCCAGCCAATCAGATTCATTGATTCAGGAATCTGTATCAGCGAGTCAGTCCGATTCCTTGATTCAGTCATCTGTATCATCTAGCCAATCAGAATCCTTGGTTCAGGCATCTGTTTCAGCTAGCCGATCCGAATCGTTAGTACAAGAATCCGTTTCTGCAAGTCAATCAGACTCGTTGATTCAAGAATCCGTTTCAGCTAGTCAGTCAGACTCGTTGGTTCAAGCGTCCGTCTCAGCTAGTCAGTCAGAGTCACTGGTTAAAGAATCCGTTTCTGCCAGTCAGTCAGAGTCGTTGCTTCAGGAATCCGTATCAGCGAGTCAATCAGACTCGTTGAATCAAGCGTCCGTTTCAGCTAGCCGGTCAGAGTCATTAGTTCAAGCGTCGGTTTCTGCAAGTCAGTCAGAGTCACTGGTTCAGGAATCGGTTTCCGTCAGTCAGTCTGACTCGTTGATTCAGGCATCTGTATCTGCCAGTCAATCAGATTCCTTGGTTCAAGTCTCGGTTTCAGCCAGCCAGTCTGAGTCGTTGGTTCAGGCATCTGTATCGGCAAGTCAATCCGACTCGTTGGTTCAAGCCTCAGTTTCTGCCAGTCAGTCAGAGTCGTTGCTTCAGGAATCCGTTTCTGCCAGCCAGTCTGATTCCTTGGTTCAAGTCTCAGTTTCTTCAAGCCAATCGGAGTCGCTGGTTCAAGAGTCGATTTCAGCGAGTCAATCAGAGTCATTGATTAAAGAATCTGTATCAGCGAGTCAATCCGACTCACAATCAAAAGCAGCATCAGCATCTAAGAGTGAGTCTGAAAAAGCCTCGAAATCTGTTTCGTTGAGTCAGTCGGTATCCTTATCTAATTTAGCATCTAGATCAATTTCTGTGTCTCAATCGCAGTCAACATCGGCGGTTGGATCGGAGGAAGTGGTTTCTCAACTGATTTCCTTGTCACAATCTATTTCGATGAGCAAAAAGCTATCAGAATCCGTTTCGTTGAGTCAGTCAGAGTCGTTGCTTCAGGAATCCGTATCGTATAGCCAATCAGACTCGTTAGTACAAGAATCCGTATTTGCCAGCCAATCCGATTCGCTGGTTCAAGAGTCAGTTTCGGCAAGTGAATCGAATTCATTGGCTCAAGAATCGATCTCAGCAAGCCAATCAGATTCTTTGGCTCAATCGTCTGTTTCAACCAGTCAGTCCGAGTCATTGGTTCAGGAATCCGTATCTGCCAGTCAGTCAGACTCGCTGATTCAAGAATCAGTTTCCGCGAGTCAATCCGACTCGTTGGTTCAGGCATCTGTATCGTCTAGCCAATCAGAATCTTTGGTACAAGCGTCCGTTTCTGCTAGTCAATCAGACTCGCTGGTTCAGGCATCTGTATCGTCTAGCCAATCCGATTCGTTGCTCAAAGAATCCGTATCAGCTAGTCAATCTGATTCCTTGGTTCAAGCGTCGGTTTCCGCAAGTCAGTCCGAGTCATTGGTTCAGGAATCAGTATCTGCCAGCCAATCAGATTCGTTAGTTCAAGCATCCGTTTCCGCAAGAAAGTCCGAGTCATTGGTTCAGGAATCAGTATCTGTCAGTCGGTCAGACTCGCTGATTCAAGCCTCCGTTTCCGCGAGTCAATCCGATTCGCTAGTTCAAGAGTCAGTTTCCGCCAGTCAATCTGAGTCCTTGATTCAAGCATCAGTTTCCGAAAGTCAATCGCAATCTACTTCTGATGTCGAATCTAAGTCTCAAATTACAGAATCTATGTCCTTTTCTCGTTCTGATTCAATGAGTCAGTCGGAATCGCAAGTATCGACTGATTTGCAATCAACATCATTGAGTCAATCAGAATCGTTGGTGCGAGAGTCAGTTTCTGCGAGTGAATCGGAATCATTGGTTCGGGAGTCTGTATCGGCCAGTCAATCAGAGTCGCAGGTTCAAGTCTCAGTATCTGCTAGCCAATCAGATTCGTTGGTTCAAGCATCTGTATTGACCAGCCAATCAGAATCACTAGTTCAAGAGTCGATTTCAGCTAGTCAATCAGACTCGTTAGTACAAGAATCCGTTTCGACAATTCAATCCGACTCCTTGGCCCAAGCATCCGTTTCTACTAGTCAGTCCGAATCGTTGATTCAGGACTCCGTTTCAGCGAGTCAATCCGATTCGCTAGTTCAAGGGTCGATTTCAGCCAGTCAATCAGAGTCGCTGGTACAAGAATCAGTTTCTGCCAGCCAATCAGACTCGTTGGCTCAAGCATCTGTATCGGCCAGTCAATCCGATTCCCTGGTTCAGGAGTCTGTATCTGCCAGTCAGTCAGACTCGCTGATTCAAGCATCCGTTTCAGCTAGTCAATCCGAATCGCTAGTTCAAGAGTCGATCTCAACTAGTCGATCCGAATCTTTGGTTCAGGCATCCGTTTCGGCTAGCCAATCCGAGTCATTGGTTCAGGAATCTGTATCTGCCAGCCAGTTCGACTCCTTGGTTCAAGCATCCGTTTCAGCTAGCCAATCCGGTTCCTTGGTTCAAGCATCTGTATCGACCAGTCAATTAGATTCATTAGTTCAAGCTTCTGCTTCGACAAGCGAATCAGCTTCAACTTCTCATGTCGTAGCTGCATCGCAGGTTTCAGAGTCTGGATCGTTCTCTCGATCAGTTTCTGAGAGTCTATCTGCTTCACAATGGACATCCCATTCAGAATCTCTAGCGTCAACATCTGTTTCAAAATCTGACTCCTATAGCCAATCAGCTTCACTCCTTTCTTCAAGCGAATCGGCTTCAACGTCCATGTCCGTATCTGAATTTCCTTTGACGAGTATTTCAGATTCTATAAGTGCATCATCGACAGAGAGTCAATCCTTATCGCAGGAAATTTCTGAATGGATTAGTGTGTCATATGCGTCAAGTTTCTCTGCTGTGACAAGTTCTTCGGAGTCTGTCGTGTCTTCGTTTGGCACCTCTTACTCAGAATCTCCATCAGACACAAGCTCGTTAACTGCAACGCATTCTTCAGGACCTACTCTTCCAGAGACAGGTGCCCATCCTTCATCTAATATTCTTGCTACAGGAGCTTCCATTCTTCTGTCTGGATTAGCCCTTTTAGGAATTCGGAAAAAAGATGGCAAATAAAACCTTAAAAGACCGGAATGAACCGGTCTTTTATTGATCTAGAATGTCTAAGAAGTTGGGAAATGTGTTATAATGAATGAGGAAGTTTTCGTTGAGGGATATGAAAAAGGTTACTTTGTGAAAAGCTCTGTTTGTCTTCATATCTTCAGAAAATATGGGATTAAAAAAGAAGAGTCAGAGGAAAGAGATGAAAATTCATTTTACAAATTTATTTGGGCAATCTTCGAAAAGTGTTGCTCTGATGGCACAAAACGATATCATGAATGTCGTTCGTGAACTTGGGGTTAATGAATTAGGGATCTACTTTTATGATCATAGCAACGAACCAGCTAGCGAATTGAATTCGCGGATGGATGGGATTTTAGCAGGCGTTGCTTTTGGGGACATTGTCTTCGTTCAATCTCCTTCTTGGAATGGAATTGAGTGGGACCGCCGTTTGGTTGATAAGTTAAAACTCCTTCAAACCAAGCTGGTCATGTTTATCCATGATGTTCCACCACTCATGTTTGAGAGCAATTATTACCTAATGCCTAACTATATCGACATGTACAATCAGAGTGATTTGGTCGTTGTTCCGTCAGAGCAAATGTACCATCGTCTAGTATCAGAAGGGCTCACAGTGAAAAAATATGTGGTCCAAAAGTTGTGGGATTTGACCCACAGTTTGGATCTTTACACTCCGCAATTTGAGAAAAAACTGATCTTCTCAGGAAATCCTTCACGTTTCCCACATATCATCGATTGGAAATATGAGACACCCCTTCATGTCTATACCGAACCAGTTGAAGGAGTCGATTATTCTAAGATCCATATGGAAGGCTGGCGGACTAAGCAAGAGTTGCTTCTCGAGCTTTCCAAGGGTGGTTTTGGGCTTGTCTGGGGAAATTCTGAGAATCCTGAGGATGAGCGGGATTACTACAAAGAAAATATTTCCTACAAACTATCGACTTATCTATCTGCAGGTCTTCCGGTAGTAGTGCCAGACTATTTGTCAAATGCAGACTATATTCGAGAAAAAGGGCTCGGCTTTGTAGCCTCCAGCCTTGAAGAAGCCAATCGTTTGGTCCAAGACTGTACAGAAGAAGAGTATACCCAAATGGTCCGAAAGGCTCAATATACTTCTTATTTGATCCGTAATGGCTATTTTACGAAGAAATTATTTGTCGATACCATCATGGCTTTAGGAGAATAATATCCAAGTAAACAAGATTCTTCAGATAAACATCTGAAGGATTTTTTGTTGAATACGGTACCAAATGGGGAAATTGAAATATTATCAAATATTAGTGACAAATGAGTTTGGAAAAGTCGCAAATTATGGTAAAATAAGTTGAGATAAAATGCTCTAAAGGCACATATTTAAAGGCTGTTTCCCTGGTGGAAGAGTCAAAATGAGTAAGAGAAAGTTTAAAAGAAATGTTAAAACGATCTGAAGTAGGAAAGAGATTTTGTTGGACGATATTTTTCGTCTTTATTTATGTTTTGGGAAGTAAAATTTCCCTGCCTTTTGTTGACTTATCAAAGGCATTGAGACTCAATGAGGGAACAACAACGGGCTTGCAGCTCTCAAGCGCTGTGATGGGGGGAAACCTCCGCGGAATGTCGATCTTTTCGATCGGTCTATCCCCATGGATGTCTTCCATGATTTTGTGGCGGATGTTTACCGTTTCAAAACGCTTTAACCTCGAAAAAACCAGCACGGAGATTGTGGAGCGACGAAAGATGTACGTGACCTTGGCGCTCGCCATCGTCCAGTCTTTGGCAGTGGCCATGTATCTCCCCTTGAAGACAGGCTTGAACCCCGGGCTTGTCATTGCGGTCAATACCATGATTATGGTAGCCGGAGCCTTCTTTTTAGTTTGGCTCTCCGATCTAAATGCCGCTTTGGGGCTTGGAAGCTCTGTCGTGATCATGATGGCTGGGATGGTTATGTACCTGCCAGAAGACGTGATGCAGACCCTTTCAAATGTCAATAATATCCCAGAAATCGCTTATGTTCTGGGCGTGATTTTCATCTTGATTTTTGTCTATGTGGCAGTCTTGGTGGAATATTCCAAGTACCAGATTCCTGTCAATAAATTAGGGATCCACAACAACTTGAAAAGTTATACTTTTTTGGATATCAAGCTTAACCCGGCAGGAGGGATGCCCTTCATGTACGCCATGACCTTGGTGTCCATTCCTCAGTATGCTATGCTCTTGATCTTGTCTATGGATTCCAATGCCAAGTGGGCTGCTCGTTTAGCCAAACACTTGGTGATGGGAGATCCTATTTGGATTCTTCTTTACATTCTAATGATCGCCCTTCTCTCTTTTGCTTTTGCTTTTGTTAATGTGAATGGAGAAGAAATTGCAGATAAGATGATGAAGGCTTCCGAGTATATCGATCATGTCTATCCTGGAGCAGATACACGTCGCTATATCAATAAAATTGTGCTACGCTTGACGGTTTTTGGGACCTTGTATCTGATCCTCTTCACGGCGCTTCCTTTTTCTCTCTTGTTATGGGATAAGGATCTCTTGCGCTTGACCATGATTCCAGGAACCTTCCTCATGTTTGTCGGGATGATTTACAATATCCGAGAAGAAATTCGTGCCCTTCGTGTGAATCAACGTTATACAAGAATATTCTAGGAGTAACCATGTATTATTTTGTACCAGCCTGGTATGGAACGGACCGCATCTGGCAGCAAACAGCTACCCCTTGGTACTGGATGCGAGAATCCATTGAATTTGACGATACCATTAATCAAGTTCGTATTTTTCAAGAAGCAGAAATGGATCGGATCTTATTGTTGCCTCAATATAGTCCACAACTGCGCTATTTTTTGCACCGTCAAGATTTGTTAGAGACAGATGTGCTTTCGATTTTTGATAAGATCCAACAGGTTCCGTCTGATTTGGCTATGCGCCCAGTTCAGCTTCAGGACATCGAATGGCCGAGTGAGACCACTTTTTCCTATACTCCCTTTTTGGTGATGGCATTTCGTAAGGGCCACCATCTAGCGAAAATTGATATGGGAGTGGATGGAAACCTTCTCTCTTTGACCCGTTATAAGAATGATGAGATCAGCTACATCGAGTACTTAGATGATCGTGGCTTTATCTCTAGTAGAATCTACTACAATGAGGGAAAACCCTATTTCCAAGAGTATCTGAGTTTTGATGGGCAATGGGTTTTGAGAGAGATGTTGATCGAAGAGAACCACTCCGTCATGGTCAATGAAGCTTTCTTTCATGCCTTCAAAAAAGAAAGCTATGCCAATATGGGAGAAGTTGTCGCTGAAAAAATGAAGGAACAACTGGCAACCTTGGTTCCAGGACGAGATCAGTTGGTTTTGGCAGCTCATCCAGCAAATTTGGCTTTTTTACAAGATACAGCAAGTAGCGTCAAGAAAGTCTTGTCTTTCTATGGGGATCGTCAGCCCTTGTCTGCCGAAAACTTTGCCCTCTATTTTGATATGATTGATGCCCAGCTCTTGATCACAGATAGTGAAAAAACCAAAGAAGCGATTGGGGTCTTTTCTCCTAGCTTGGCTCAAAAGACACACCGGATTACCTCTTTTGACTCCCGCCTCCGTTTGGGATCTAGTCAGGAGCGCAAGGAATCGAAGATTTACTTTTACGTCAATGAAGCTGAGCTTCCAAGTAAGAGCCAGCTCAAGAAGGTTCTGGAAATTTTAGCGCAACATCCCTTATTTGAAGTTGTTTTTGCATTTTACAATGGATCACCGGAGCGTGTTAAGGAATTAGAAGGGCAACTCGAGGAATTGATCGCTAGCGAGCAGGACTTGCATCTGGTTCAATCACCAGCTCAAATAGAAGGGCTTGGGGAAAACCAGATTATCGATGAAGAGTCCCTACAAGACGCACCGGACTATCGCTTTGTAGTTAAGAATTTTTCAAATGAAAATGACATTATTCAAGAGTTGGAAAAAACACGCTTGATCGTAGATTTAAGCGAGGAACCCAACCTCTACACGCAAATCGCGGGGATCTCTGCTGGGATTCCACAGGTCAACCGCGTCCAGACAGAATATGTCGATCATTTGAAAAATGGCTATGTCTTATCAAAGGGAGACAAGGAATTAGAGAAGGCGATTACTCACTTTTTATTGGAGTTGAAGCCTTGGAACGAAGCCTTGGTCTACTCGATCGAAAAAATTCAAGAATACACTGGTCAACGCTTGATCGAGAAATGGGAAGGATGGATGAAAGAACGTCATGGATAAAAAATTACAAATACCCCATATTCTCCAAATCGGCTCAAGCAGTTGGCGGGATCAGGTGGAACTTCCTACTGGACTAGGCTGGCACTTTTTTCAAGCTACCGCTCTTCCATCGCTCAAAGAATATATGGAAGAAGAGGAAATCTCTAAATTCAAAGCCTTGATCTTGGAAAAGCCAGAAGATTTATTAGCTTTAGGAGAAGACCTAGCTTATTTCCAGCCGTATACCGTTTTTTATGATCAAAGCCATGAACTAGAGGCGCCTTCTGAAGAATTGGCCCACCTCTTAAGACTCAAGCAGGCAAGACCCTGGGATTTCTCAAACAAGCATCAATTTCTCTATGTCTTAGAGCGCTTTTTATACGACAATCAATATGGAGATGCCTTTACGGTTCGTGACCTGCGAGTGAGACCTGATTTTGCTGGCCAGCAAACGGTGCTGGGGCAACATTTTCTGAAGCTAGATGGATCATACGGTGAAGAGTTTACACCGATTGCTCAGTGGGTCTACAACTACGTGTATGATGCTAGCCGTCCCATCAATTTTTGGTTGGAATATGAAAAAGATCCAAGCTGTCAGCTGCAATTGCGGATTCAATTTTACCGCTTTGGTGCTCTGGGAGAGTGGGTCAAAGATGCAGTCTTTTCAGAAGAAGAGATGGAGCAACCCTTAGAATTGGATGGAGCAGAACCTTATTACCTAGCCTTTTCGCTGGAAGCAAAAGGAGAGGGGACGCTTACGATCGGAGCCCTCCATAAGCGCTTGTCACATGGTCCTTTAGGAGAGATGACAGTAGGAGCTAAGACACTACGGGACCACAAACGCCAAGAAATTTTTGCTTATTTCCATCCTGGCGATATGAAGCCACCTTTAAACATTTACTTCTCTGGGTATCGCTCGGCCGAAGGTTTTGAAGGGTTTGGGATGATGCGTGCGATGGGGAGTCCCTTTATTCTCTTTTCTGACCCAAGACTGGAAGGTGGATCCTTCTATATGGGCTCAGAAGAATTGGAAAGTCAAATCACTGCTTTTATTGATCAGCACTTGGACTTGCTCGGCTTTGAGCCAAAAGATATGAATTTCTCTGGCTTGTCCATGGGGACCTTTGGTGCCCTTTACTATGGGGCTCTTTATTCTCCTCATGCGATCTTGGTCGGAAAACCCATTGTCAACCTGGGAGATGTCGCTGCCAACCTGAAATTTAAACGCCCAGATGAGTTTGGAACATCCCTAGACATGATGCAGTTGATCATCGGTCAAGTGTCGCAAGAAGGGATCGGTCAGCTGAATCAACGCTTCTGGGACCGGTTTGATCAAGCGGATTTCAAGGATACAATTTTAGCCCTTGCCTATATGAGGGATGATGACTACGACCAGCAGGCTTATCCAGATATTTTAGAGGCTCTGTATGAATTGCCGGTTCGTATTATCAGTACTAGTCGTGCCGGTCGACACAATGATGCGAGTGGTCCGATCATTGAGTGGTTTGTGACCCAGTACAAAGAAATCATGGAAAGAGACTTTGGAAGAAACCAATGATAAAAATAAAAGAAAATGAAAGCAGACGAATCTACTGGGGCGATACCGTTCTAGCAGATTATCTTTGGGGGTCGACCATTCAAGCGACTGACCAAGGAAGCGTTCAGTTTCAGAACCCCCTCATGCCATCTGGTCAAGTGCTGAAAACTTGGCATTCGCAGACAAATTTTGGCGCAACTCGTCAAATTCCTAGTCTGCCCCTGCTCAAAAGAGAGCAAGATTATGAATTGGTTATCACGATGGAAGCGACTCCTGCTCATACCGTTATGGTAGAAATCGTCTTCAAAGATCGCTTTGGAGAAGTCGTTGGCCGTCGAGTAACCGCAGAAGGTCGCTTGCCGTTTACCTATCCAGATCAAGCATACGCCTACGAAGTACGCTTGCTCAGTGCAGGTTTGCAAGAGTTTAGCTTCCACTATTTCACGATTCAACCAATATCGTCTGAGGGAGCAGAAGTTCTCGAATAGACGAACATCACTGCAAAAAAAGAGGATTACATTGGATTACGTTAAATTAAGAAACATCAAAAAAATCTTAAAAGAAGTCAATAGCTGGAAGGATGACATGGCCCGCTTGACGGATCGACAACTACAGGAGAAGACTGTGGAATTTCGGGAACGACTAGCAGAGGGCGAGACCTTGGATGATCTCTTGCCGGAAGCATTTGCGGTTGCGCGGGAAGCTGATAAACGGGTCTTGGGCATGTTTCCTTATGACGTGCAAGTCATGGGAGGGATTGTCCTCCACCAAGGCAATGTCGCTGAAATGAATACCGGTGAAGGAAAAACCTTGACGGCAACTATGCCGGTTTATCTCAATGCCTTAGAGGGCAAAGGGGTCATGGTTATTACGACCAATACCTATCTGGCAACTCGGGATGCAGAAGAGATGGGACAGGTCTACCGCTTTTTGGGCTTGACTGTCGGCGTTCCTTTAAAACAATCTGAAGACGAAGAATTAGATCCAGAAGTCAAACGGGAGATTTACCGGTCAGATGTCATTTACACGACCAATACTAGTCTGGGCTTTGACTATTTAACAGAGAACTTGACGGCTTCTGCAGATGGCCAATTTTTGGCAGACTTCAATTACGCCATTGTCGATGAGATTGATTCGGTGCTTCTAGATAGTGCTCAGACTCCCTTGATTATTTCTGGTTCTCCTCGGGTCCAGTCCAACCTTTATGGGATTATTGATACCCTGATCCAAACCTTCAAAGAAGGGGAAGACTTCAAGTTTGATGAAGAAAAGAAACGAGTTTGGTTGACTCGAAAAGGAGCTCATGCAGCAGAAGCCTTTCTAGCCATTCCCAACCTCTATGATCCCCAATACCGTGACTTGGTCCGCCATATCAGCTTAGCCCTGCAGGCCAATAAAAACTTTATTAAGGATAAGGATTATGTCATCCATCCCAATGTCGAAGGGCAACCAGAGATTGTCTTACTAGACCAGGCGACGGGGCGCTTGATGGAAATGACCCGTTTGCAAGGAGGACTCCACCAGGCGATTGAAGCCAAAGAGGGTCTCAAGCTCACCCAAGAAACACGGGCCATGGCTTCTATTACTTACCAAAACCTCTTTAAGATGTTTCGGAAGTTGGGTGGCATGACTGGGACTGGGAAGGTCGCTGAGGCAGAGTTTCTTGATACCTATGCCATGTCAGTGATCAAGATCCCAACCAATCGCAAGAAGATCCGCAAAGATTTGCCGGATGAAATCTATCAGACCTTGCCGGAGAAAATCGTGGCTTCCTTGGATTATGTGAAGAAGGTCCATGAAAAGGGCAATCCGATTCTGGTCTTTGCCGGATCCGTTGAGATGTCGATTCTTTACTCGAATCTTCTTTTGCGCGAAGGGATTCCTCACAATCTTCTTAATGCCAACAATGCGCCTCGAGAGGCCCAGATCATTAAGGAATCAGGTCGAAAAGGAGCCGTGACGGTTGCGACCTCAATGGCCGGTCGGGGAACCGATATCAAGTTGGGACCAGGAGTCGCTGAGTTAGGTGGCTTGGTGGTTGTTGGGACTGAGCGGATGATGAACCAGCGGATTGACCTTCAAATACGTGGACGTTCAGGTCGCCAAGGAGATCCCGGTTTGACCAAGTTCTTTGTCTCTTTAGAAGACGATTTGATGAAAAACTGGGGACCAGACTGGATCCAGGATACCTATCAAGACTATGATGTGGATGAGCGAATTGGTTCAGCCAAAGCTCTGACCAAGCGCAAGTATAGAAACTTGGTGGAACGAGCTCAAAATGCTAGTGAAAGTTCTGGTCAGGCCAGTCGTCGGATGACACTAGAATTTGCGGAAAGCATGAATATTCAGCGTGCCATCGTCTACGAAGAGCGCGACCGCTTGATTAAACAAGAAGGACGCTTGGATGATATCGTTGAAAAAGTGCTTCGTTCCGTCTTTTCAAGTGTAGCCCATAAAAAAGAATACAAGGAACCGGTAGCTTTTTATCGCTATATGTTAGACAATGTGAGCTACCAAGTAGATCCGGAAAAGGCCCACCAAACCTTCCGTAGCAAGAAAACCAAAGAGAATTTCTTATGGGAGATTGCTAAAAGCGAGTTGGAAGCTAAGTATGAGATCTTAGGCACCGATGAGGTGATCGCCCAATTCCAGCGCATGGCCATCCTAAAAGCTATCGATGAAAACTGGGTCGAGCAGGTAGACTATCTGCAACAATTGCGCATGGCGCTCTCTGGTCAGTACACCAGTCAGAAAAACCCTTTGGTAGAATTTTTCCAAGAAGCCTACCAATCCTTTGAACGAATGAAAGAGGCGGCCAAAGAACAAATGGTCCGCAATCTCTTACTGAGTCGAGTAGAAATCAATAAAAAAGGGGAAATTGTCTTGCATTTCCCATAAAAGAGGACATTATGACAGTATACAATATCAACCTTGGAATCGGTTGGGCCAGCAGTGGTGTTGAGTATGCCCAGGCCTACCGTGCCCAGTTGTTACGCAATATCCATCAACCAGCCAAGTTTGTCTTTATGGATATGATTCTAGCCGATAATATCCAACATTTAACAGAAAATATCGGTTTTAAAAATGATGAAATCATCTGGCTCTATAGCCATTTTACAGATATAAAAATTGCGCCAACGACCTATACCATTGATCAGGTCTTAGCAGGTTTTGCCGGGAAACCGACTCGTGAAGAAGTCGATGGTAAGATCAAGCGTTTCTTTTATGAGGACCAGGACAACTTTTTGACCTGCTACCTGTGCGCAGAAAACAGTCCCTATGTTGAACGTTGCGAGTACGTGTCTAGAGGAATTTTGGTGAGAAAGGATTATTTCTCCTATACCCGCTATTGTACTGAGTACTTCATTCCCAAAAACAATCAAGCCAACTTGATTGAGCGCCGTTTTTACAATGAAGACGGGACGGTTGCCTACAGCATGCAGATGGCAGATGGCCGCGAAATTTATCGTTTTCCAGATCGCTACCTAGTTGGTCGCCAAGAATTGATCCGCTACTTCATGCAAACTCTTCAATTGACCAAACAAGATCTGGTAATTTTGGATCGGGAAACTAATATCGGTCAGCCTATCTTTGAAGAAGCGCAAAAAGCCCGTCTGGGTGTGGTCGTTCACGCCGAGCACTTCAGTGCCAATAATGTTGATGATCAGTATATCCTGTGGAACAACTACTACGAGTACCAATTTACCAATGCAGACAAGGTGGACTTCTTTATTGTTGCGACGGATCGCCAAAAAGAAATCTTGGCTGAGCAGTTTGCTAAATACACCAACCATCAGCCGGCCATCTATACCATTCCGGTTGGGAGTCTTGCCAGCTTGCCACAAAACGAAAATCGCACCCCATTTTCTATGATTACTGCCTCACGTTTGGCGACAGAAAAGCATATTGACTGGTTGGTGCGAGCAGTGGTTCGCGCCAAAAAAGAATTGCCAGAGCTGTCCTTTGACATCTATGGAAAAGGTGGAGAAGAAGGCAAGTTGCGCTCTCTGATTGATGAATTGGGGGCGGCGGACTATATCCATCTCAAAGGGCATGCCAATTTAGAGGAAATTTATAAGAATTATGAAGTTTACCTGTCAGCATCGACCAGTGAAGGCTTTGGGTTGACCTTGATGGAGGCGATCGGTTCCGGTCTACCGATTATCGGTTTTGACGTTCCTTATGGCAACCAGACCTTTGTCACAGAAGGTAAAAATGGCTATCTCATTCCGCCTTCAGCAGACCAAGTGGTCGACCAGATTGCTGCTGCCTTTGCAGATAAAATCATCCAGCTATACAAAAAAGATGATCTAGCCAGCATGCGTCAAGCATCTTATGCGCGTGCAGAAGACTTTTTGACCAGCCGAGTAGAAGAAGCTTGGGCACAATTGATAGAAGAGGTGACACATGCTGAACGTATTTGATAGCTATTCTCGTGAAAGCCAAGACCTACTCCACTCCATGAAAGAGTCTGGCTTTGACCATCCGACCGTTGTTTTGGAGCCAAACGGTTTCTTACCAGACGGTGTCGAGTCTCCCTTTATCTATTTCTTAGGACAAGCAAAAGGGGAGAAGCGCGGTCGCTACTTTAATGAAGTTCCGGTGCCTGATTTCTGGGAAGTTTCTGGGGATAACAGTTCGGGAAAAGTGACCTACTATGGTCAGGAAAAGGCTCGGATTGTTTACCATGCTACTTCTTATAAACGCATCGTCGAGCGCTTAGAGTGGTTAGATGATAAGGGGCAAGTGGTCATGATTGAGCACTATGACCAATACGGTCGTAAGATTGCTGTAACGACTTGTGGCGATCAGGGACAGTATTTGGTGACTACCTATTTTGAAGGGGATACCGAGCGCTTGACAGAAAATCACCAAACAGGGGATTTGATCTTGACCTTGGACCATCAACCCATGCGGATTTTCAAGAATCGCTTAGATTACTTTGTCTTTTATCTAGAGTATCGTGGTTTTGATCTGGATGGTTTGGTCTACAATACGCTGGCTACCTCCTTTAGCATTAGTCTCCAGTTGGGCAATAAAGGCATCAAAGGACGCGACGTCTTGGTGTGGCAAGAGCCTCTTCACGACAGCCTTCCGGGCAATATGCAGTTGATTCTAAAGAGCCCAGAAATCCGGACCAAGAAGATCTTGATTCCGCAAAACGCGACCTATCATCGTGCTTTGCAGTTGACCTCGCAAGACCAGCATAGCTATTTCGGTCCCCTTGGCTACCTGTATGATTTCAAGGTGAAAGACGATATCCGTAAAGACGCCTTTGTCTTGACCAATTCGGATCAGATCGAAGCCTTGACCTACCTAGTAGAGAACTTGCCGAACGTGACCTTCCGTGTAGCAGCTTTGACGGAGATGTCTGCGAGCCTCTTGTCTATGGTCCGCTACCCAAATGTGGTCTTGTACCAAAATATCAGTCAAGAGCGGATCAAAGAGTTACTTAAGGTCTCTAGTATTTATCTGGATATCAACCACTATGCAGAGGTACAAGGCATTGTCCGCAAGGCTTTCGAACACCAGCAAGTCATCCTTGCCTTTAGCCATACCCTGCATGACCGCCACTTCCTCGCACAAGCCAATATCTTTGATCAAGGAAAAGAAGCAGATATGGTGTCCCGTATCCAGGAAATCTACCAATCTGTGGATAACTACAGAGAAGCCGTTGCGCAACAAATTGCCCAATCAAGTAGCGTTGAGCCAGCTGTTTTCAAAGCTCGCTTGCAAGAAGGGATAGGTGGACACAGTGAGTGATCGTAAGAAAGATTTATTTTACAAAGAAGTAGAAGGAAGGATGGAGTCTCTCAAACGCCGTCCTGCCGAAAAAGAAAAGACGACACGTTCTGAAAAGATCAATGTTACTTTTAATGTGATCATTGGTTTGGTGATTCTGCTGGGAGTTATTTTAACCCTCTTCAGAGTGTTAGGAGGATCCTAAGATGGAAATGGTATTTGCAATCGGGATCTCGATCTTATCCCTCGCTCTTGTGGTTCTGATCACCTTGCAGCCTCGCCAACAACAATCGCTTTCAACAGATGCGACCAGTAACCTAGGAAAGCCAAGTTACTGGCGCTCCCACCGTGGACTCAAGCTAGCGACCCTTGTTGTTAGCATCGTCTTTCTCGTATCCTTATTTCTTTATATGATGGTCGTACAGGCCTAGTCTTTAATAGAATGGATAAAAAGAAGTTGGTGTTTTCCAACTTCTTTTAGAATGTAATCCATCTGTTTCTTACATAATGCAACCTAAATGATACATAAAAAATTAAAGAGATATCTACAATTTGAAGAGGCTGGGGCAAAAGTCCTAGCCTCTCAATTGTTTTTGGATTGTCGAGCAAGACGCAGTGGTTG
>ERZ772978.168-NODE-168-length-27254-cov-15.959_pt1 | contig 27254 bp, 29 predicted proteins | sample MGYA00511675_ERZ772978 | MGnify/ENA primary metagenome ERZ772978 (study PRJEB29015, sample SAMEA2738092) | human oral metagenome | biome: human oral; feature: human-associated habitat; material: saliva | place: China | collected 2156 ... | reverse complement strand
AGGTAAGATTAACTCATAACAGATAATTCACAGTTTCAACTAATCATTTTTTTATTAATTATGTACGATATGAAATATGTTAATGACCGCATACGCAGACAAGATCGTCTGATGGATGAGGAAAGAGCGATAGAACTTCTGCGAGATGGAGAATACGGAGTTTTGAGTATGGTCTCAGAAGATATGGGATATGGTATTCCTGTAAACTTTGTTTGGGACGGCAAGAATAGTATCTATATCCATTGTGCACCTGAAGGACGTAAGTTGGTGGCTATTGAGCAGAATCCTAAAGTTTCACTCTGTGTCATTGGTAAAGTAAACTTGTTGCCACGCAATTTCACCACTGAGTACGAGAGTGCTATCTTCTTTGGTGAGGCGCATATTCATCTTTCTGAGGAGGAGAAGATGCATGCACTGCATCTATTGATAGATAAGTTATCACCTGACTTCAAAGAGCTTGGCGACAAATACGCTCACATGAGTTTTCATCGCGTTGAAATTATCCGTGTTGATTTCTCTGAATTCAGTGGTAAACGAAAGAAGGTACACTCATCAGGTACGCCAACCGGAGATTAAAGGAATACTCGTAGAATGATATTCACCACACATTAAATGTTTCACATAGCAAAGGTCGGCATCTCTCAGGACCTAAGTATTAGTTTTTAACGAATGGATATAGCTATCATTGGCGGAGGAGCAGCAGGGTTTATGGCTGCTATCGTGGCTTGCAGGACAAACCCTGCAAGTAAGGTGACAATCTTTGAACGTGCACAGAAGGTGTTGGCTAAGGTTGAAATAACCGGAGGTGGACGTTGTAATGTTACAAATAGCTTTGCAGCCATTACGGACATGAAGCAAGCTTACCCACGTGGGCATAAACTCATGAAACGATTAATGAAGACGTTTAGCCATGAAGATACTTATAGATGGTTTGAGCAACATGGTGTGCCATTGGTAACGCAAGAAGATGAATGTGTCTTCCCAAAGGCGCAAGATTCTCATGCTATTATTAATTGTTTAGTGCGTCAGGCTAATGAATTGGGGGTTACTATATGTTGTCGACATCATTTGGTGAACATCCATAGGATGGAAGATGGAAGATTAAAACTGGAGTTTGAGAATGGTTCACATCGTGTGTTTCATCGTACTATTATAACAACTGGAGGCTCACCCAATGGACGTGGATTACAATACCTTGCCCAACTTGGACATGATATAGAGCCTCCTGTACCTTCACTTTTCACCTTTAATATAAAAGATCGTGCTTTTTGCGACCTTATGGGAACGGTTGTTGAACCTGTTGTGACGACTATTCCTGGAACAAAACTGCGTGCGAAGGGTCCATTGTTGGTGACACATTGGGGGGTAAGTGGTCCTGCTGTCTTGAAACTTTCTTCATATGCGGCTCGTTTGCTTGCTGAAAATGATTATAAAGCACCGCTTGCCATCAGCTGGACTGGCGAACTAACACGGCAAGAAGTGGAGGAGAATCTTCTGAAGTTGCAAACTGCTAACCCACGTAAGCAGGTTGCTACCTTACATCCATTTGGTCTGCCGAGTCGTCTGTGGCTCTATATACTAAGTAAACTTGGCATAGATGCTGTGAAACCATGGGCTGAGATTGGACGTAAAACACTAAACAGAATGATTGAAACATTGGTAAACGATCAATACACTATTGCTGGTAAAGGTGCCTTTCGTGATGAGTTTGTGACGTGTGGTGGTGTGAGTCTTAGCTCTGTTAACTCTAAAACGCTTGAAAGTAAGGTTTGTCCAAATCTTTTCTTTGCGGGTGAGGTGTTAGACATTGATGCTATTACTGGTGGTTTTAATCTTCAAGCAGCATGGACAACAGGTGTTGTGGCTGGGCAATGTGCTGCAGGTAGTTAGCATCTTGCCACTTCGCTTTTAGTTAAAAAGTGTTTTAATTTCAAATTCCTTCCCCATACATTTTGTAGTTTCAAAAAATATCTATACCTTTGCACTCGCTTTCAACAAGGAAGCAGGTTGACTACAAAGTAACCTTCTGGAGAGATGGTAGAGTGGTCGATTACAACGGTCTTGAAAACCGTCGTACCGAGAGGTACCGGGGGTTCGAATCCCTCTCTCTCCGCAAGCAAGGGTGTAAATCAGCAGGTTATGCTATTTACACCCTTTATTACACCCCAAAAAGTTTCTCGGTATTTCTTGTATGGTTTATTGCGGCACGATGTCAAAGATTCTATTTTTACGTATCATTCAGAGTTACTAGAATAAGACTGTCATCAACTACTACACTATTGCCCTTTGTCGTAACAAAATCTCCCACCAACGAGTAGGATTTTCGTGGTCATCCACGAGTTTGAATGCTACGGTTAGCAAGTAGAAGTGGGTCATCTAGGCAACCCAATGCGTCTTAACGGCCAGCACCAGTTCATCAGTCAAGGGCTTCGCTGGTAAGCAACGCCTTATGTCCCTTTTTCAGCCGTAGCAACAATCCCGGCCTTATTCTTGCATCCAGTCGGCAGGAGTGAGCCGAGGGCGCAACGGCTTCCGCAAGGACAAGTCGGGCGAGAAACTCGCCGAATCGGAAGAAGACCTCCTCGAACACCGCACCGCCGGCTCCGACGCTTTCGACACCCTCTATATCGGTTGCAAGAAATTCCCAGTACATGATATAGTGAGTGTACCTGTAAGTAGCGTGATGTAATAGCCTATTGTGCAGTTATATCGCTCCCTTATGTTCAATTATGCACCTAAAATTGTGTTATTTGCTATAAAATTGCTATATTTGCCTAAGTTTAAGGACTGTTTGTGCTGCTTCTTTGATATAATATTGTAACTTTGAACTCGAAAATTAAACAAGTGCCGATTTATGAGCAAACAACTAAATAGGATAAAGGTTATACTCGCAGAGAAGCAGCTCACTAACAAGTGGTTGGCAGATGAATTACATCGAGACCAAACAACTGTTTCCAGATGGGTAACAAACACCTGCCAACCAAGTTTTAAGACAATGATAAAAATCGCCAATGCTCTTGATGTCACGCTTGACGATCTGGCAAGAAGAGATATAATTTAACATGACACAGGAAGAAAAAACGTTGCTCATTGAGCAAGCAAATAAATTAAGTGAGGTGTTGGAGGTTCTGAACAAAGAATTTTCAGCCCTTGATATTGATGATGAAAGAAATTTCCTTGCCATAGTAAAGGAAAATCTATCTAAAAAAGCATTAGATTGATACTATGGGCAAGGGAAAGGAAAATGCAACGCAACCTAAAATAGGATTAGATATATTTTCAGGTGCTGGTGGTTTGAGTCTCGGTGCAGAAATGGCTGGGATTGATGTTAAATACGCTATTGAAATTAACAAAAGTGCAGCTCAAACCTTCCGAAAAAATCATAAAGGAGCAGAGGTTATCTGTAATGATATTACCAAATTATCGCCAAAAGAGATTGTTGGCGATAATAAGGTTTTTATTATTATGGGCGGTCCCCCGTGCCAAGGCTTTTCCTTGTCAAATACCATGAACAGAAACATGGACAATCCTAAGAATTTATTATTTAGGGAGTTTGTTCGTTTCGTAGATGAATTGCATCCCACTTGGTTTGTTTTTGAGAACGTATCTGGACTTACAAGCATGAATCATGGGGAAACCCAAAAGATGATTGAACAATGTTTTGAAAGCCTTGGATATACAGTCTCTCCATCGGTACTGTGGGCATCCGATTATGGCGTTCCACAACATCGTAACCGCTTCTTCTTAATTGGTAATGCTAATGGCATCAAATTTGAGTTTCCCCAAAAACACGAGAAACAAATCAGTGTAGAAGAAGCCATCGGTGATTTGCCAATACTCGGTAACGGTGATAGCTTTGATAGTCTGCCATATAGAATTTCATTTGAAGAGGCAAGCGGCTATGCTCAACAAATGCGTAAACGCTCAGCAAATGCAACCCAAAATTTTGTTTCCAAGAATAACGACCTTGTGATTGAAAGATACAAGCATATCAAACAGGGACAAAATTGGCGTACAATTCCCGATAGCCTTATGGAAAACTATGCAGACAAAAAACGTACACACAGCGGTATCTATAAGCGTTTGTTGGCAGACAAGCCTTCTGTCGTAATATCAAATTACCGTAAGAGTATGCTTATTCATCCATTCCAAGATAGAGGTTTATCTGTTCGGGAAGCAGCTCGCATTCAGAGTTTTCCTGATGATTTTATATTTGAAGGTCCTATTTCTCATATACAACAACAGATTGGAAATGCAGTTCCTCCACTGCTTGCAAAAGCTGTCGTGAAAAAAATCCTTTCTTATCAAGATTAAAATCCAATGAGTAAAGATAGAGAAAACATACCGAGAGCAAATATGCTGATGGGGTCAATGCGCTCAATGGGTTACTCCTTTGAGTCCGCAGTGGCAGATGTTATTGATAACAGCATCAGTGCTAATTGTAAGAACGTCATCTTATTTTTCCCTCTTAAAAGTTACGACACACTTGCTGTCGGTATTCTGGATGACGGAAAAGGTATGTCTTCTGACGAATTGTTTGAGGCTATGAGATACGGAAGTGACTCTAAGGAAGAACGACAGGAAACAGACCTTGGACGTTTCGGACTTGGAATGAAATCCGCATCAATGTCACAATGCCGAATATTAACAGTTGTCAGCAAACAGGTGGGCTCAGTACATGCTTTTAGATGGGATTATAACTATATCCTTGAAAAAAAAGCATGGATTTTACAAGAACTCAATAAAGACGAGGTTGCATCAACACCTTATGTGGAGAATTTATTAGAGTCATCTAATGATGGAACCTTGGTGGTTTGGCAAGACTTTGATGTTCTTGAAAAATCTTCTGACGGGCAAATCTATGACGCACTTATTGAACTTCAAAATAAAACGTCAGATTATCTGTCGCTAATCTATCACAGATTTCTCGACGACAAGTCTATTAAAATTAAAATAAACAATCACTCGTTAAAGCCCAGAGACCCTTTCCTTGAAAAGAATAAAAAAACCACTCAAAAGAAAGAGGTTTCCATAAGTAATCGTGATTCTTTAAACATAGAACGACAAATTAAAGTCAAAGCTTTTGTGTTGCCATTTGCTGCAGACATGACAGCTGAAGACATGAAAAATGCTGGAGGGGCGGAGAACTTTCGCTCCCTTCAGGGTTTTTACATATACCGAAACAAAAGGCTTATCATTTGGGGCACTTGGTTTGGTATGCGTTTAGGCGAACTTACAAAAAACGCCAGAATCAGAGTTGATATTCCCAATAGTCTTGATGACATTTGGGGTATTGATATTACAAAAAGAACCGCAACGATTCCAAAGAATATCCTTAACCAGCTAAGAAAAACGGTTAAGGACGCTATGGATATTGCAACAAGAAAGCAGACTCATCGAGGAAGAAAAGAAAATGTGGATGCCAATATCAGCTATATTTGGAACCGCATGCAAGGACGCAACAACAACTTCTATTATGAGTTAAACAAAGACAATCTGCTTTTTAAAAATGTAAAAGACTATATCCCTGCCGACTACCATTCATACATTGATCTGATGTTGGATGAAATTCAGCTAAGCATCCCCATTCAGCAGATATATATAGACAGGTGCAACGAAGTAATTGAAATCCCTGAGAGGGACGACCGCCTTGACGATTTGTATCAACAAGGAATTACTCTTGTAGAAGCTGCTATGAAATTTGGGAAATCTAAAGAAGAGGCCATAGAATACGTTATGACTTCCGAACCTTTCTGCACCAAAAGCGAATTAAAAGGAATGTTGAACACCTATTGCACCGAGAAATATGGAAAATGAACTCCTACAAAGTTTTCTGATTATTACTAATCAGAATGTAAAAACAGACATAAATCGAGGTATAGAAGTCAATTATAATAACATTGATAAATACATTGAGAATACCCAAAAGTTTCTTAATGTTACACTCACGGAAGATGAATATAAACTAGTTTTCCATGATATAGAACAACGCTTCTCAATCAAACACAGTAAAGGGTGTGCCATCTTCGATGACTATGACCAGGTGAGAGACTGGTATCATGAAGAAAATATCGAAGACCCATACTTTTGGACAAGATACAAAAGGTATTTGGAGGAATTTTCTTCGCTGAATCCCAAAAGCATAGAACTCCTTGACAAGACAACTCTGCCTCAGATTATGAATTGTCTTGGCAACCCGACTGAAGAATTTGAGGGCATACGTCTTCGTAGAGGTCTTGTGATTGGTGATGTACAATCAGGAAAAACAGCAACCTATTCGGGTTTGATATGCAAGGCTGTTGATGCTGGCTATAAAGTTGTAATTCTTTTGGCAGGAATTACGGAAAGCCTACGTCAGCAGACTCAGCAACGTATTGATGAAGGCATCGTTGGATTAGCTCGTACAATGAATCCCATTCTTAAAACACCTGAAACACATCGTGTCGGTGTCGGATTGGATATGAAAGAAGTACGGGCTACCTCGTTGACAACACAAGCGTATGACTTTGTTGCAACCAATGACAATATTGTCACATCTTTGGCTTCGCATAAGACTGTTTTACTAGTCATCAAGAAGAATGTGTCAGTTCTCAACAAACTATACAGCTGGCTAAAAAATAACAACTACGATTCTTCTAAAGGATACATCGACTGCCCATTGTTACTTATCGACGACGAGGCAGATAATGCTTCATTGAATACAAATAAGGACGAAACCAATCCGACAAAGACCAATGCCAAAATCAGACATATCTGTGCATTGTTCAAAAACGCAACGTATGTCGGTTTTACGGCAACTCCTTTCGCTAACTGTTTCATTGACCCAGACTCTGTTGACAGCATGAAGAATGCAGATCTTTTCCCAGAGAACTTCATGTATGTATTGCCGAGCCCATCCACATATTTAGGAGCAAAGAAAATCTTTGATGAAGATGGAGAGTTCCATAGAAATGTCCGCTTCATTACAGATATTGAAGAGCCGGACTATACAAGTGAAGAGTATAAAGATAGAGTCTCCAATGACATAGATGGACTAAACGATGGCCCATTTTACTACAAGCACAGCAAGAACTGGGATGGTGTTTTTCCGAAATCACTAACCCAGTCCATGTATTGTTTCTTCTTAGCAAATGTTATAAGAGACTTACGCGGAGATAGTGGGAAACCACGTAGCATGCTTGTTAACATGTCACGTTTCGTAAAAGTCCAGAGAGTCATCAAGGAACATGTCGAGAAAATCTATAATGATTTTAAATCAAAAATAGAGTTCTCTTTCAGTGGCACTGATGCAGACAAAAGTCTTCCTTTATATAACACTCTGGAAGAATTGTGGCATAAGCACTATTCTTTCATTGGAGATATTTCTGTTGATAGAGTCCTTCAGAAAGAAAACCTTATCAAGGCAATCAATGACATTAAAATTGTTGTTGTCAATGGGTCTAAGAACAGTAACAAATTAGACTACAAGAAAAATCCATCGTTACGAGTTATCGCTGTGGGTGGCATTGCCCTTTCACGAGGCTTGACATTGGAGGGGCTGCTTACCAGTTATTTCTATAGAAATACAGCAACCTTTGATGTGTTAATGCAGATGGGAAGATGGTTTGGATATAGACCTAAATACGAGGATATATTTCAGATTTGGACTACCATGGCAAGTGCAAGATGGTACGATGAGATTTCAAAAGCTTCAGAGGATTTGAAAGAGCAACTTCGCAAGATGTTTGACCAGCACCTTACTCCAAAGGATTTTGGTATTAAGGTGCGAGATAATTGCGAGGAATTGCAAATCACTGCCTCTAACAAAATGCGCATGTCATTTGACCTGAATGAGCAAGTTTCATTCTATGGCAATTTGCATGAAACCTCGTACATTAGTCTGAATACCGAACAAAACAAGAAGAATGTTGCACAAACAAAAGCATTAGCTTCTCAACTGTGGAGTCATGGCTATAATTTCAAGAAGTCAGGTAAGGGCGCATATATTGTTAGAGATGTTCCCAAATCACTGATTTCAAGTTTTGTCGGTGGTATTGTGTGTTCTAAGATGAATCCAAGTTTCAACGAGGAGTATATCAAAGATTTCATTGATGACACCAATACAATAGGTCTTGATTCTTGGGATGTCGTTTTCCAAGGTGGTGAATCTGAAACGCATTTCGATATTGAAGGATTAGAGAAATTGACCTGCGCAGGACGTGCTATCCACATTGAGCACAATGCTGTTGTTGTCAGTTCAAGACGACGACTGCTTAACACCAGTGCTGGTAAATTGGCATTGAGTGAGGAACAGATAGCCAAAGCCGTCAATGCTTGCAAAGCTAAATGGGAAGAAGAAGGATCCAGTGTAGACCGAACTATCCCCTCAAAGGCTTATTTTGAACATTTGCCAAATAGAAAGCCCATTCTGATTGTAATGCTGATTGTACCAAAACCGCCAAAAGAAAATGAGGATGAAGAGCAGAAGCTCATCAAGTTCAGAAGCGATTTGGGACAATCATATGTAGTAGCATTTGCTATGGGTTTCCCTGGTGTTAAAGGCGTAGATAAAGCCAAGCACTATAAGGTGAATAAGGTTTACTATACACAAAACTTGATGGATGAACCTGAAGAGCTGGACGATGAAGACGAATAACTCTATTTTCGACACCTTCAAGGAAGGTTTCGATGCAGGATTTTACAAAAGATTAAACAGCAACCCGGCATTAGATTTGTATGTCGGGAAAAACGATAGTGGACTCTATTCTTTTGAATACAGAGGTGCATTTACACCCATTAAGGTTAAATGTTCAGAGCTGATTTTGGTCGATCAATTTAAGCACGACTCGTTCAACTCAATCTGTTTCTCATTAGAGAAAGACGAATTGCTCGAACGTTTTAGCATTTTCTGCCAAGATTTGGCTGACGCTGTAGATGGAATTACAGACGTAAACCAAGGTTACAAGGAAATTTGCAACCGCTTTTTCTCTTGGAAGAAGCTATTCAAACCATCAACAGGAAATCTTACAGAGCCAGAAATTATGGGTCTCATTGGTGAATTACTCTTCTTGAAAGACACAATGATTCCTACATTTGGTGTAGAAAAAGCTATCGAAAGTTGGATGGGTCCAGAAAAGACCCATAAGGACTTTTCCTTTGATGACAAATGGATTGAAATTAAAACCGTTTCTTCTGGCAAAGAGCTGGTTAAAATTTCGTCTATTGAACAGCTTGATGGAAATGAAAATGGAAGTCTTGTCGTTTATGCTCTCGAAAAGATGAGCACCAACTACAAAGGCTTAAAGCTAAACAATATTGTCAATGAGCTACTGATTAACATAAACAATCAGTTTGTGAGAGACGTATTCATGTCTAAACTATCAACGTATGGATATGAGGGATCTCCAGAATACGACAACTATGTATATGAGATAACAGATTGTTTAACATTTGCTGTAACAGAGGACTTTCCGAGGTTGAGGAGAGATTTGCTTCCAAAGGCAATTGCAAAATCACAGTACGAAATAATTTTGTCTGAATTAGACACTTTCAAGTCAACGACCCCATGGAGATAGAAGATTATAGAAAACAATTCATGGAGCAGCTTCGCTTCGATGCAGAGCATGAGGGAACTGCTCCTGAGACACAATTCATAGAAAAATCTCTCGAAATCCTCGAAGAAACGGGAGATGTTAGCGATGCTATGCCAATATCAATTGAGATACGTGGTAAGAGAAACCGTCTTATGGCATTTGATGCCTATGCTTATGATGAAGCAGACGGTGCTCTTATTATGATTGCCAGTGATTTCTCAAATGAGATTGACACCGTTCAGACTCTTACTAATACACGCATTGATGAACTTTATACAAGGATGCGCAATTTTATAGAGGAGAGCGTGACTGGCAAAATGTCTGATTATTGCGATGACTCTGACCCTGCTTTAAGTATTGCCAAAGAGATAAAAGAAAGAGCAGGAAGAGGTAGGTTGAATTGGGATATTGTACGTTTCAAATTCGTTATCATCTCAAACTCCATCCTCAGTAAACAGGTTAAAAATATTAGCCGAGAAGATTTCCTTGATCGTCCAGTTGTATTAAATATTTGGACGCTGGAAAGATTCTTCCAAACATACTCGTCTAATTCTGCCGAGATAATTGAATTTGATACAGAGGAGTTTGGGTGTGACGGTATACAATGCCTTAAAGCACAAATCGGCGAAGAGGCAGACTATGATGCTTATTTGGGTATTGTGCCTGGTAGCTTCTTAGCAAATGCTTATCTGAAATATGGTAGCAAGTTGCTTCAAGGAAATGTCCGTGCTTTTCTGAGCATACGTGGAAAAGTGAATCGTGGAATACGAGACACCATCATCAATTCCCCAGAAAACTTTTTCACCTATAATAATGGTATTGCAGTCGTAGCACGTTCTGTTCGTTTCTCTGACGACGGTACAAAGATTGTTCATATGCGAGACCCACAAATCATAAATGGTGGTCAGACAACTGCTTCCCTAGCAAATGCCATTATTAAAAAAGAAAAGATGGCGGATGCCATGCAGAACCTCTTTGTACCAATGAAGTTGACCGTTCTCAACATTGAAAACGAAATGTCAGAGGACGAGGTGGAACGCTATAATGACATCACAAAGAAAATTTCTCAATGTGCAAATAGCCAGAATGCTGTATCTGATGCAGACTTCTTTTCTAATCATCCATTCCATGTTATGATGGAGAAGTTATCTCTGAAGACAATGGCGCCGCCTGTAAATGGAAATCCATTCCAAACTATTTGGTACTATGAGCGTTCAAGGGGTAAATGGGAACAAGACCAGATGAAACTTACGCCGGCACAACGTCAGCAGTTCATGGCTAAGCATCCTAAAAACCAAGTTCTCAAAAAGGAGAAACTGGCAAAGTGTTTGAATGCTTTTGCTATGAATCCTCATGAAGTGTGTCAAAGTTCTGCTATCAACTTTAAGCGTTTTGCAACCACCATTGATGATATATACGAAAAGTCACGAGATAGTATAAACGAAGAATATTTTAAGAAATGTGTGTGCTGTGTTATCGTGTTTGACACCCTCGACCGAATGGTGAATAAAGCAGAATGGTATCCTTCTGGCGGTAATAAGGCACAGATAGTTCCTTATTCTATTGCTAAATTGATGTCAATGCTTCCAAAAGGTGCTGACCTTGATTGGGTTTCCATCTGGAAGAACCAAACACTATACCACCAACTGGCAACTGAATTGGAGCAAATCGCTCATGCTATCCATGAGTTTTTGATGAAAGAAGCTGATGGTGGTTTGGTACGTTCTATGTCTCGTAAACTGGACACATGGAAGAAATGTAAGGAATTGAAAATCCAACTTTCCGACCAGTTCATTGCCAGCCTTGTATCACTCCAAGAAACGAAAGATACAGAAAAAGCTGCAAAGCGAGCACACAAGTTTAATAGCAATGTTGACTTATCTGTCGAAATATTTAAGTTAGGCGCAGCTTATTGGCATAAGGTTTATACCGAGGTTGCAAAAGAAGCAATTCTTCCTTATGGTGAATTGTCATTCATCAATGGTATAGGCGACTATATCAATTTGGGAAAGTTGCCTTCTCCTAAACAGTGCAAGCAACTGATGAAGATTATCGACAAAATAGAAAACAAAGGATTTATAATGCCTGAGTCATGAGAGAATTAACAGAAAAAGAAACACTAAATAAGAAGCATTTTTTAATGTTTATGGAGCTAATAGGTCTTAGCCCCACATCCCGAAATGCCTATGCAACCACCCTAATGAGTTGTTCAGACTTTATTAAGGATGTGTTGGAGAAAGATGGCTACACCTCACTCTATGAAGTAGACAATCAAAAGGATATAAAAAGGTATCAGAAAATGCTTGACACTATGCCAGCCTATATAAGCAGAAATCATTCTGGAAACAACAGACATTCTGCAAGCATGGTCAATTATGTAAAGTTCATTGACTTTTTGTTTATCTTCAAGAAGAGATAAGATTATACAAACTTCTATTTACAAGCAGACTTTGGATCCGCCGTTTGGCGACACCAAGGCTTGCTTTCTTTTTATCGGTAGTCGCTTTGCTCTGGCGGACACCTTGTCGCCTAGTGGTTGGTTACCGCCCATTTTTGATATGCTCGAGGGAAGAGGGAGTGAGCCCTTTGGGAGCTTGTAGCGGTAGGTGCAATCAATCTCGCACGGTAGAAAAGCGATTGCGGGTATTCGTGCTTGGTCTGGGGTATCGACCGTGCAGCTTTGGTCGTGGTGATGACACGGAGCCAAAGTTTGTTCTTACGAGGGAGAGTGTTTGCTGGAAGTAAATGAGAGACTGAATTTTGCGAACAGAGATTTATTTTCCCCTCACAAAGTTAGGTTGCTACCCTTGGTGAAAAATTAGACACGATTTCCTCTTAATACTTTTATAGTTCTACACCTGTCTAGAATCTAATGTACGTGTAAGAGAAAATTACTAAAACAGTCATAATAATTACTTATAAACGGTATTTTGCCCGATATTGTTTACTTTATGAGTATGGTTTAAGTGTTTTTGATTGTCTCTGATTTCCCTATTTTCTCTTATATTTCCCGCCATATCCCTTTCACTTGGAATAACATTAAAAGCCCTCTACTTTTGCATCGTCAGAGCTGACTGAATGCCCTATGCGCAAGGGTTAGTTATTCATTTCAAAACAATCGAGTTATGACGACAAACGAATTATTGGATAAACCTGTGTGGCAGATGACTGGTGAAGAATTGCTCTTCTTGGCACAGCACGGCAATATGTCCACAAGTGGAGAAACGGCAAAAGTTTCCTCCTCCAAAGAAGAAAAGCAATATGTGTACGGGTTGGCTGGCATTGCACGCCTCTTTGGGTGTAGCCTGCCTACAGCTAACCGTATTAAGCAGAGTGGTAAAATCAATCGTGCCATTACACAAGTCGGTCGTAAGATTATTGTTGATGCTGACCTTGCACTTGAATTGGCAGGGCGAAAGATAGGAGGACGATGATGAATACAACTGATTATGAAAACATTTGGCAAAAGTCGCTCATTCATGTAACCGATGAGTTTGCACTTCCTCCAGTTGTACTGCAAGCAGGTGAAGCCATTATTGGCACACTGGGGAACTTCAGTGTATCGACAGGTAAGGCAAAAGCCAAGAAGACTTTCAACGTGAGTGCCATCGTTGCAGCAGCCCTTATCAATGGGCAGGTACTGGAATATCAAGCATCATTTCCTGAAAGTAAACGCACTATTCTTTACTTTGACACGGAACAAAGCCCTTATCATTGCCAACTTGTGATGCAACGTATTTTGAGATTGGCAAAACTACCGATAGACAAGGAACCACAGAATTTGAAGTTCAGTCATCTTAGAGCCATTGCTGACCCTAATGAACGCAGAGAAATTATTCGTTATGCCATTTACAATACACCCAATGTGGGTTTGGTAGTCATTGACGGCATTCGGGATTTGATGCTTGACATCAACAATTCAACGGAGGCAACCAAGTTAGTGGGCGACCTGATGCAATGGACGAGCGAACAAAACATCCACATCCAAACTGTGCTTCACCTCAATAAGGGCGACGACAATGCACGAGGGCATATCGGGACAGAACTCAACAACAAGGCAGAGACAGTCTTGCAAATCACGAAAGACAACACGTTGCCTGAACGCAGTTTTGTTGCGCCCTCCATCATCCGCTCCAAACCCTTTGAAAAATTTGCCTTTCGACTAAAGGAGGGTGAAGATGAGATTTGCATTCCTCAAATAGATTTCTCGTATTCCGACAATGAACAGAAGTCGCATCGTTTCTCCTACCAAGAGTTAAGCACTAACAAACATCGAAAGGCGTTGGAACCAGTCTTCTCTACAAGCGAAATTTTGCCATATAGTAAACTTATCGTAGCTCTCAAAGAGGCTTATGCAGAAGTTGTGGGACAATCCTACGGACAAACAAAGCTCAAGGAGCTTTTGCAATTCTTGCTCAACAAAGGCATAGTGGTTAAGGAAGAACGAGGAAAATATCGGCTCAGTCATAATTCTCTACAATAAAACCTTTGGCCGGTCGGACACAGGCTATATATACCTGAACCAATCCGACCAAAGAGAAACAAACTTGGTCGGACGCAAAGGGGTGACTATAGTGTACGACTGTCTGACCAATCCTAAACCCTTCAACCTTCAAAAGAAAAAGGCTGAGAGTTATTCTTTTCAAACATCAAAACAAAATCACAATGGAAATACAAAATATCAAGCAAATCTCTATCACAGATTATTTGCAGCAACAGGGTTATTCACCTGCACGAGTACAAGGAATTCATTTTTGGTACTGCTCCCCACTTCGTAACGAAAGTACGCCATCATTCAAAGTAAATACAGAGCGTAATCAATGGTATGACTTTGGAACTGGCGAACATGGAGATATCATTGACCTTGTACGTACTTTACAGCATTGTACCATGTACGAAGCCATTGCCTTTCTAATCGGTTCAAAACAAATAGTGCATCAAGATTTTTCTTTTGGCGGTGAAAGAAAAACCTCTAAGCATAAATTAGAAATCATATCTGTGCAATCACTTACCAATCCTTATTTGTTACGTTACATCGCAGAGCGAGGAATATCTCTCAGCATTGCCAATAGATTCTGTTCTGAAATTCGATACAATAATACCAATCGGACATACTATGCCATTGGATTTGCAAACGATGCTGGCGGTTGGGAAATTCGTAGTCCTTATTTCAAAGGCTGCATTGCTCCAAAAGCGATTACAACTATTAGTAAAGGCACAGACGTTTTACAAATCTTTGAAGGGTTTATGGATTTCCTTTCGTGGCAAACGCTAAATCCATCTTCAGCTTGCGATACCATAGTCCTCAATTCTCTGGCTCTTTTGCCACGTATCCAAGAGAAGATAAAAGGCTACAAGCAAGTTGAGAGTTTTCTGGACAATGATGAAGCAGGGCGAAAATCGTTTGACGTTTTGAAGCAGTTTTGCCCATCTATCATAGATGGCTCTGTTCGCTATCAAACTCACAAAGACCTCAACGAATGGCTCGTTTTTCAATCCAAAGTCAAAGAGAAACAAATGTTATTACCAACCATAAAGCGTGGTATCAGAAGATAGTGTTTATCCAGGAAGCAAGTTTGTGTTTTGAGTATCTCAAAACCTACTTGCTCCCACCTTTGGGAGGTGAAAATCCCGTTGGTCTCATCAAAAAAATAAAAAATGGAACAGAAGAATAAAGGTGGGCGACCCACCAAGACTTTATCAGAGAAACGTAAATATCAAGTGCTTCTTCGGCTTAATACAATGGAGTACTATACCTTGTTGGGAAAAGCACGTGAAGCCTCAATTCCTCGAACAGAGTTTTTACGGCAGCTCATAACAAATGCAGAAGTAAAGAGTCGAATCAAGCCAGAGGAAATGCAACTCATCCGTACAGTTTCTGGCATGGCTAACAATCTTAACCAGATTGCCCATCGGCTCAATGCTTTCGGCATCTCTGTACTCAATGAAGAATTGAATGCGCTGAAACAACTTATTCACGAACTTATGAAACGATTGAAGCCATGATAGCCAAGATTATTAAAGGAACAAACTTCAGTGGAGTTGTCAATTATATGCTCAGCAAACGTGAAGATAAAGTCAAAGTCTTACAAGCCAATGGCGTGCGCAGTTCTTTTCCATATGACATTGCATGCGACTTCAACTTGCAAGCCTCTATGCGTCCAAGTGTACAGAAACCAGTTTGTCATACCATACTCTCATTCTCGACACATGATTCAGAACGACTAACAGATGCAACAATGGTGAGGATTGCCAACGAATATCTTCATAAAATGGGCTATGGCGACACACAGAGCCTTATCGTAAGGCACAGTGACCGCCAGCATCCGCACTTGCACATTTGTATCAATCGTATCGGCAATGATGGCAAGACCATCAGCGACCACAACGAAAAGTATCGTTCCACAAAGATTTGCCGAGAACTGACTGAGCGTTATGGTCTAACCATTAGCGAAGGAAAGCAAGAGGTAAACCGCTCAAGATTGAGAGGTGAGGATAAATTGCGATATGAAATATTCGATACCATTAAGTCTATATTACCTCAATCTCAGACTTGGAAAGATTTTGTTGCAGAATTAGAGCAACAAGATATTACCACTCGTTTCAAAACGAAAGGTAATACCAATGTTGTGCAGGGAATCATCTTTGAAAAGGATGGTTGCAGCTTCAGTGGCTCAAAGATAGACCGCTCGTGTTCTTTCTCTCGCCTCAGTGCAGCGTTAGGACGAAATACTCACAAACAAGAGCAAATTAATCAACAAAACGAACCTATGGTACATTCTGTAGATGAAAGCTATTTCATTACCGACCTATCTGAAGCAATTAGTGAAGTGTTTTCTATGCCAACACCAAGTAATGGGGTAGATGTTGATGAACTTCGATTTCAAAAGAAACTTCGCAACAGAGCCAAGCGCAAGCGTAGAATTTAATCACATCAAATTTATATCAGTATGAATAACGAAATAGCACCTGTTCTTGATATGCTCGAAGAACTAAAACAAGAGTGCAAAGTCATCAGTAAGGCACAAGCAGAACTGCGCACTACTATTGCAGAACAGCTATCTAAGCCAAACGGAGATAGCGTTAAAACACAAGAAACCGTGCAAATCCATCTCTCGAAAGAAACTCAAGCCAAAATCAAAGAACATCAACTTTTTGTTATGGAGGCACTATCAGAGTCGAGTAAGAAGCTCGACCCAAAGTTTGAAACGCTGCAACAGCTTATCAGCAAACAACAAAAACCTGTAGAATATAAGAACTACTCGCTATTTGCAAGCGTACAATTAGCCGAGCGTATGCTGCTTTTATTGGTTTGTGGGTTGGTTATGGTTAGCTGTTGGTTCTTTGGTATGGGAGCCAACAAACTGCAAACAGCCTCCGATTACGACCTACGTTATCGTTACCTGCGTATGCAGGGCAAAGCCAAGACTGTAGACTTCACTCATCTTGACAGTATATTTATAACGCATCGCAATCCCAAAGCCATTCAACAGATGCAACAGAAAGTTATTGATTACGAGCAAGCCTTGCAACGCCAAGCCGAGTTAGTGTTGCAGCAGGATAAGATAAAGCAAGAACAAAGAGAACTAAAGAAGCATTTGAAGAAATAGCAATTACTCCAAGAAATTGTTTCATACAACTTCTTGGAATAATTGATATATGTATCTTTTAAAGATAACTGTCGATATTAAAATTCTTTAATCCGAAATCATAACGAGCATAAAGGGGATGTCTTGGGTGTCCTGATTTTGTTAACGCTCCTATTTGCTTCCAATTAATTTTTCGCTCTTGTTCTTGAAGTACATTGGCAATATCTCTAAAGCAATCTAATAAATAATCCCTCTTAGATATAAGATTACCCCAAGCAACTAAAACGTCCAATTCAGCGTATGTCTTAAAGAATTCTCTTATAGCATCAAGATTATTCTGATGAAGGATTTCATCCCTCTTATTATGTACATCTTTGAAATTTGTTGATCTCTGAGCATATAGATTTAACATAACAAAACCATCGTAATTACTAAGCTCTGCAAATCCCATAACTTTTCTCACTGTAGGATCAGGGTATTTTTCATTTGCTGTACTTGGATTGACTCCGATTACCACTAAAGGCTTTGTACATCTACTTGCTAATACATAACGATGGGTTTTCTCATCGCCAATCATTTGTTTAATCTGATAATCCATATTTTAATTTATTATATATCCATTATTCGGCTTAGTTCCTCCTCGACTTCTTCTACCGAAGGCAGAGCTAATTTTAGATTTTCAGGAATAGTCTTCGAATATTGGTAATCACTCACACCAATTGGCTGGTCATAGTCAAAGAGTGCATGCTGAAATACAACCTTATAGCTATCATTGCAGAGAAGCAAACCGCTGTTTTTTCCATCGTATTCATCGTAGAGAGTTTTATCCATAACATTTGTACATATTGTTAATTGTACCGTATATTCGGGTTTGAATAGCGTGGCTTTGGACTCAATGATCACATATACATGGATTCGGAGTTTATAGAAGAAGTTATCCGTATAGAACTCAGAATTATATGGCTCATCCAGTTGACGCAAACTATAACTGACTGCTTGAAGATTTCCTCAATCTGACTGATATCATGACGATAGGTAGTCAATACAATGTACAAATATGCTAATGGCTATGTTATAGGTATGGTATAATGGTGCTATTTTGACTTTCAATCAGTTTTATTCATAATCATCTCTAACATCTTGTTCTGGTGTCTAACTATATCTTCTACGTCCCATTCTAAGCCAAATGGACGTTCTTTTTCTTTGTCTTTAATACCGTTATTGTAATTGTCTTGGCATATCTGTAACATAATTCTGAACTTTAAGGAAGCAACACTCACCTGATTGGACTTTGTATCAAGATAGCGATTCTTTTTATCAATTGGATTCCAGTTTGAGCCAGAACTGTTTGCATCGGAACCTATCATGGCAAAATTACCATAGCAGTTTATATCTTGCGTACTAATTGGCATATTGTCTCCAGCCTTAGCTTGTGGATAATAATGCTCTAGACTTTTTCTTGTTCGAGAGAAATAGAAGTTATTGAAAGAATCCAACTCAAAATCACTACAACCCAATGAATTGAAAAAATCTATTCGATTACGAGAATTCTTTTTTGCTTTGTTACCTCGCAATTCAACAACGTATTTCTTCCAAAGCTTATAATCTGTATAATTAAATACATACAAAGGTATATTGCATGAGCCGATGGGGTAGATACGATTGAAGTCCCGATTCACTTCTTCTAATTCAATATTCAATTCACCATTATTAAAAATAGTCTCATCAAAACTATTTGGCTTAGGCTGATTTATGTCGTTGAGTTTACTTGCATCGAGATATACATCAAAGAAATACTTATCAGCCAGTTTTCTTAAGAATTCCACATAACTATCAAGGTCACGATCCTCAAACAAGTGGTATAAACAATAGAACAGATAGTTTTTTCTTTGCTTAGGTGTGAAAGCGACTTCAAACATAGACAATAATTGAATAACCTCATTCTGTTGTGCCCTATTGTCCTCATACAAATCCTTTAGATAAGCGGCCTTACTACCTTTCTTGTAAAAATATTGCAACTTCCATGGATTTTCAATGGCTCTATCTTCGCCATTTGTGTGATGTATTACAAAGTTATCAAGAAAGTATTTAGCCAAAAGGAGATTGTATACGAAGTCCTTAACAAACTCAGGAGTAAGATTTACTTTGTCAAACTCCTTAATTAGTTCTTTATCATCAAGCGTGAAACTCAAAGGATTAAAATCATCCTCGTTCAACAATCTCGTAATTTTCAGTACAATTAACAGAAAATTCGGAAAGTCTATTATAGGCTGGAAACGTTCGTTTATATCATCTTCTTCCTTCTTTTCTATTTTTTTTATAGGCGTATTTAAAAAATCTGAAATAGTTTTCATTCCTAATGATAAAGAAGACTCCACATTAGAATCTGGGAAGTCGTCGAAAGATTCCATTTCAAAATCTTCCATTGTTTTACCAAAGACACTTGCCATCCCAGGGAGCTTCTGCTGAATATAGAAACTCATATCACTACAAGCCTCCCATATACGACTAAACTTCTCCATAGCCTCATCATCGCGAATTAATTGTTCGCAGAGTTTAGCTTTTACTATTTCGTACTTTTCTAACTGCTCACCGCGAGAGTTCATAACCTCAAAATAGTGATTCAAATCTACATCTTTCGGCACACGATAATGGATGATATGCACCTTGTCCAAGAAAAAAGACTTAAAAGATTCGATATCAGTCTTCTTGTCTCCTACAATCTCTTTGAGTGCTTCCTTTGCGTAATGGAAGCCATTAAGAATACCCATATCATTCTCTTTACCAAACACTGGCATTTTTTTTATTGTCGCTGCCGAAACTTTTCTTGCAGAATAAGTAAGAGTATTTGGAATATCCTTTATGTCCAATGCCTTTAGAATAATGTAAATTGTTGTCAGTCGCTGTTGCCCATCAATAACTTCATAAATATTATCATCTCGCTTGTATGTGACAAGAGTTCCAATATAGTAAACTGACTTTTTCAACGAATCATATACATCCTTTATCAATGCGTATATTTCTTCACGTCCCCAAGCATAATTACGCTGATAAATAGGTATCTTGTATAATATAGACGCCCCTCTGTTTGAAAAATAGATGTCATTAATAGAACACTCTTCAAGAATATTATTCAAATCTTTCATTGTCGTCAATTTTTATAAAAACCATTTATTTGAAAAAAAAACAGATAGTTTTTATACACACCATCGTTCTTATCCTTTAGTTCCTTCAGTGCTTTACCATCACCACTATACTCATAGCATTCCTGCGCCCAACCATCTTTAATGTCATTATTTGAAAGTGGGTTAAGCTTGTCTGCCAAAGCACTCAGTAATGAAGTCGGTGTATCTTGCTTAGCTATCAGTTTATACATATTAAATGTGTTAATCTTTTCACTCCATCCCATAATGTAGTTTTGTGCAGAAAGCCAACCTAGATTAGTATATTGTGCTCTCAAAGAATAAGCCCAAATGAACGCATATATGACAAAATGTTCAAACAGTTCAATATCTTCTTTTGTCGGGTATGTTTCTGGGCAGAATCTATCAACATAAAGTAGAACAGAAGTGTCAAACATTAGGCGTGTTATACCATTACCTATTCCCTTTTTGAAATGACGATCCAATGTTTTAACTATTATATTGTCGTTGATATAGAATCCCTCATACTTATTATTATTTTGAATGTCTTTTAATATATTATAATAGTGCTTTGTATATTCAAAAAACGGTTTACCGGCTATTATAGGTGTGTCCAATTGGAACGCATTTACATTTCGAGTCCCCGAAACAAAAGGCATCGCAGAAGAGTTGACCATATCTGCATAGCAATAGGCACTCTTATAGAATTGGGCATAAGGCGTTCTTGCAGAACGCGTAATGCCTTTGAACATATGGATGTTATGCTCATTTAAGACATTAGCCCTATTGCCTGCTACCCATTCTTTGATACGATATAAGTAATTGCCAAAGAAATCTGCTAAACTTCTTTGTGGAACCTGTTCCCAATCCTTTACTATTCGTTCTATCTCATCCTCGTTAATATCATTAATTTCACGAAGATGAAATGCTTTCAACAAGTCATGAGGATAAAGAGCCTTACCTCGTGCATTTTGAGAGTCAAAGAATTGGAAAGCTTCAGATACATCGGTGGTTATTACAACAATCAATTCACACCTGTTCTCAATGTAATCCTTAAGACGCTCCATCTCTCGTTGATGTTCAACAGCCGAATCGCTATCTATAGGCTTTAATCCAACCCTACGGAATAGTGCATTATAGTTGTTAGCGATATTGTGGTTATTGTACGCATTGTCATATATTTTTTGCTTCAAGAACTCGACACTATTTTCTCCTAATGCAGTCAGAAGTAGTGAAAAAGTTATGGTACGCTGCTGACCATCAACAATATCATATTGTTCCTTTCCCTTTGTTTTGTGAAGGATAAGCGTACCTACCCTGTATCTTTCCTTATTACTATTCTTGGCATCAATAATATCATCGAGCAATTGTATGGCATTCCGAGCTGTCCATTTGTATGGACGCTGATAAGGAGGCACACATAGTTCTACGTCTTTGATGGGCTCCTCGCCATTCGTTATGGTTTTGCGAAGGAGCAAATCGCCTATAGTCGTTATTGATAATGTTAAACTATTCATCTGAGTATTTGTTATATGTGTTTACACATCGTAATCCGAGTCATAGAAAGAGACCATTATAACTATTGAAATATCATTTTATATGTTTTTATCTACTATCTTACTCAACTCCTCTTCAACCTCCTCCACCGTAGGTAAAGCCGATTTTAGATTATCGGGAATAGCCTTTGAGAGTTGGTAATCGCTCACACCTATTGGTTGATCGTAACCCGAGAGTGCATATTGCGCTACCACCTTGTCTCCACCATTACAGAGTAGCAAGCCGATCGTCTTATTGTCGTGCTTGCCACGGAGGGTATCGTCCACAACATTGATGTAGAAGTTGAGTTGTCCCATATATTCAGGTTTGAATGGTGTGGCTTTGAGTTCAACCACCACATAGGCATGCAGTTGGATGTTATAGAGAATGAGGTCGGCATAGAAATCAGAATCGCCCACTTCGAAATGCTTCTGCTGTGCGACAAAAGCAAAGCCACTACCCATTTCGAGTAAGTACTTCGTGATATGCGAAACCAATTGCCGTTCGATGTCTCGTTCTGCCATCTTATCCGTTTGCCCCATCATATCAAAGATATAAGGGTCTTTCATCAGATAGTTGGCAAGGTCGCTTTGTGGTTTGGGTAATCGTACCGAGAAGTTACTCACTTTCTTTGCGGTAATCTGCCGAGCAAAAAGGTTGGTTTCAATCTGCATTTGCAGAACATTACTGCTCCAACCATTGGCAACTGCCTGCGTAATATACCAATAGCGTTCACCCAAAGGCAGCTTGCTATTAAGCAATATAACATGGCTCGCCCAGTTAGTGCGAACTACGGCAGAATGCTTGAAGACTTCCTCTATCTGACTGATGTCGCAATGATAGATTGTTGACAATGTTTCAGTAACTTCTTCTAATTGTGCAACAGGTTGTTGCGTAATTATATCTCCTTGATTACCTGTAGCTTGAATTTGCGCAAGAGGCTCTTGCGTAAATTGATTGAGTTCGTTTGTAAATTGTAATACATTATCAACCGAAGTACTATTAAGCTGTTTTTCAACCTTACCCATTTCTAATAGAATCTCCATAGGATAGGCTTTGGCGAATTGACACATATAGATAAGATTACGAGTGGAATAACCTTTCTTATCAGGGTATTTAGAACGTATCGCCTTAGAAAGATTATCTATGACTTTGCTGCCCCAACCCTCTTTCTTTTGGAGGTAGAGAATAAAATGCCCTACTTTCCAATAGTGGAAAAGCATATCTGCATTTGCAGAGGCTATCATGCGTACTTGTGTATGCTCAAGGTCAGAACCGATGGCTCGAACAACAAGAGATAAATCTTGTTTCTCTGCTTTATTTATTTCCTGGCTCATATTGTTTCGGTATTATAATTGATTGAATTTACTCATGGCATTTGCCTTGATATCGTCCGCAATATCTATGTAAGGTTTCATAGCCTTGTAATCGCTATGCCCAGTCCATTTCATAACTACTTGCGGAAGAATACCCAATGCAAGCGCATTACAGATAAACGTTCTACGACCAGCGTGTGTTCCAAGCAAGGCATATTTAGGTGTAACTTCGTCAATGCGTTCATTACCTCTATAATAAGTTTGACGTACAGGCTCGTCAATGCCTGCGAGTTCAGCTAATTCCTTAAGATAATCGTTCATTTTCTGGTTAGTAATAACAGGCAACACCTTGTTATCTTCAAATGCCACATCCTTGTACTTGTCAAGAATCGCTTTGCTGTGATTATTCAGTTCTATAATCAAACTATCGGAAGTCTTGACCGTTGTAACTTCAATATGGTCGCCTTTAATATCACTTCTGCGGAGATTGAACACATCCGAATAGCGCAAGCCCGTGAAACATTGGAAGAGAAATACATCACGCACCCGATCTAAAGCTTGCTTGGCAGCAGGTATCTCGAACTCTCGGAGTTTGTTCAGTTCCTCCCATGTGAGGAAGATGATTTTCTTCTGTGTGCTTTTGAGTTTAGGTTTATAACTGTCGTAAGCATTGTTCTGATGCACATCTTTCTTGAAAGCCCAACGTAAAAACCACTTCAAGAAACTTAGTTGCTTGCCAATAGTAGAATTGCGCATTTTCTTTACATCACGGAGATAGGTAACATAATCGTTTAGTCCTTTCTCATCAAAGAAATCAAATGTAAGTCCATCACGAAAGTTCATCAAATGATTTTTCACAGCAGCAAACTTCTCGTAAGTAGAATCAGTTCAATCATTTTTTCGTCCACAATCTCTCACAAACTCATCAAATACCTTGTAGAAAGCATTAGGTATTGATTTTCTTGGGTTTACTTCTTCTATAGGTTTGTGCAGCTCATTGAATGCTTCTTTTATTTGTTCAGGGGTTGGCATTATTTCTTCTACTTCAAACTTCTTGAAGATTTCCTGCACCTCTGTATAATAGCCTAAGAGTGAAGCATTGATTTCAGAAGCTGATTGTTTCAATTTGTTTGTGCAACCGTTTCTTACACGCTGCTTATCAGTATCCCATTTCGCAGCATCAATACGATAGCCTGTTGTGAATTCAATTCGTTTGGAAGCAAAATTAACACGCATACGGATAGGTACATTCTCAACAATGAGAACACCGTCCTTCTTCCTGCTTTCCAACGTGAAGATAATATTCCGCTTGATGTTCATACTTTTGGGTGTTTTGATTTCTGCACCCAAATTTACACCCAAAAATTGATTCCACCAAAGATTTTCCATGAAATCTCATTTTATTAACATTCCACTTAAAATGCTATTATACAACATATTGAATGTTTATGATACTATCTGAAGGTTCAAGAGAAAGAGCCTCTCTCTCCGCAAACAAGGGTGTAAATCAGCAAATTATGCGATTTACACCCTTTATTACATCCACAAAAAAATAAGATTGAGTGTTTTCTATTTGACTATTCACAAGTATAGCTTAAATTGTAAAAAAGAGTAGTGGACCATATTCTTTCTTTGGGTCAGTCCTAAAATCCAGTGGTCTCCAAGACAAATATTAGGGTATCTGCGCATGAATGAGGGTATAGAGGTATCCCACCAGTTCATCTATAACATCATCCACAATGACACAACAGGGAAACTTGCAGAGCACACAAGGCATAAGATGAAATACAGGTATCGTCCCAAAGGCAGACATCTTCCAATAAAGGACAGGGTGAGTATCCATGAAAGAAGTAAGGAAGTTGACGGGAAGAGATTTGGAGATTTTAAGATGGACTTGATCGTCGACCCTGCCCAGTACGCCATACTTACAATAGTAGGGAAATCCACCAATATGTTGTTTATGCAGAAACTGCCATTTTGAAAAATGTCAAAGCCTCTGGCAAAGGTGGTTAGGAAACTACTGCTGCCATACAAGAACAGCCTGAAGACTATTACAACAGATAACGGACATGAATTTGTGGTATATAAGGACATCACCAAATACTTAAGCGTGCCCTTGTACTTCGCTGACCCATATTGTTCATGGCAAAAGGGAACTGTTGAGAATACAAATAATTAATCAGGCAGTATATACCTAAAAAGGATTCGTTTGATAACTATACGGACAAGAGAATTATGTCCATACAAAAGAAATTGAATGAAAGACCAAGAGAAAAATTAAACTTTTCTACTCCAAAGTGCGAGTTCTTTAAACATCTTTTGTAATTTTGCACTTGCTGGTTGACTCTGCCGGCTCAAAAAGCAAAAGGAAAGTTTATTGGAGGATTAATTGGCTTTGAAATGGGTGTTGGTGGAGCTGCAATTAATATGCTTATTGACAGTAGATTCAAAGAAGAAGAGTATAATATGACAAAGAGTACTGTTTCGAATATAGAAAGAATACATCTTTTAGATAAAGAAAAATCAAAAATAGTATCAGATGGGAAGTAATAAAGGAAATTGGGGAAGATACGGATTACAAGCATTTGGAATTTCAGTGCTTGGACCACTTTTGTTTTATCTTATTAATCCTATCATTGAACATTTTAAGGGAAATCGTGATGCTGTAGCATATACAAAGACATACGTAAGTCAGTGGGATAGTATAAAACTTGTATTACCAGACAATCTGTTTGATCAAACATTACAAGGAGGAACTAATCACAGTAAAACTCTTATACTAAATAAGAAAAAGAAAATAAGAATATCAGCTGGTATAAAAAATACTATATTCCACAATATAGAAAGTACTTTGAGTTAATATGGATACGTGGAATTGATGAAATTGTTGGACTTTACAATCGTCATCATGATGCAGCAGGTGTTCAAAATGGCTTAATGCGTCCAAATATGGTACTATCTGTCTATGTCAATCGTAAACAATGGAAGGATAAATCATACGGAACAAAAGAAAAGCCTATGCCAGTATTTGTACATAGAATTATCTCAGGTGATGATATAGAAGAGCGGAATAAGAATGCATTAAGGAAAGATAGACGTTTTCCTGGAGAAATTATGATAGATTTTTATCTCCCACCCAAGGCTGTTCAACGTATGCGTAACACACCAGACTCTGTTAACTATAAGTTTGCAGAGTATTATCTGCGTTATCTTTTACCCGAAGACGAGTTTGAAAGACTGTTTGAAGAAAAATAATCTAAAGGGGCATTATGATAGGAAGTAATAAAGGAAATTGGGGAAGATACGGATTACAAGCATTTGGAATTTCAGTGCTTGGACCACTTTTGTTTTATCTTATTAATCCTATCATTGAACATTTTAAGGGAAATCGTGATGCTGTAGCATATACAAAGACATACGTAAGTCAATGGGATAGTATAAAAATAGTACTACCCACTAACCTATTTGATTTCTCATCTGGTGAATTTACTCATCGAACAGAAGTCTTGACTGGTGATGGTAAACAAAAACAAAGGATACTTGCAAGCTTTGAAAAGTGTTATATTTCACAATATAAGAAATATTTTGAAATTATATGGATCGTAGGTATAGATGAAATTGTTGAGCTTTATAATCGTCATCATGATGCAGCAGGTGTTCAACATGACTTAATACGTCCAAACATGGTGTTATCAGTCTATGTCAATCGCAAACAGTGGAAGGATAAATCATACGGAACAAAAGAAAAACCTATGCCAGTCTTTCTACATAGAATTATCTCAGGTGATGATATAGAAGAGCGGAATAAGAATGCATTAAGGAAAGATAGACGTTTTCCTGGAGAAATTATGATAGATTTTTATCTCCCACCCAAGGCTGTTCAACGTATGCGTAACACACCAGACTCTGTTAACTATAAGTTTGCAGAGTATTACTTGCGTTACCTCCTACCCGAAGACGAGTTTGAAAGACTGTTTGAAGAAAAATAATCTAAAGGAGCATTATGATAGGAAGTAATAAAGGTAATTGGGGAAGATATAGTCTACAAGCATTTGGAATTTCAGTGCTTGGACCACTTTTGTTTTATCTTATTAATCC
>ERZ772978.150-NODE-150-length-28772-cov-4.23404_pt1 | contig 28772 bp, 26 predicted proteins | sample MGYA00511675_ERZ772978 | MGnify/ENA primary metagenome ERZ772978 (study PRJEB29015, sample SAMEA2738092) | human oral metagenome | biome: human oral; feature: human-associated habitat; material: saliva | place: China | collected 2156 ... | reverse complement strand
AAATTGATATATCAAAATAAAAATCATCGAAAACAACGATCAAATTCTTTGACTTTGAAAGTACAGTACGAAATACGCTTGCGGATCGCTATCAAAAATGTTGCATCGGCATGCAAAAAATGAACGCTCTCGCGTGCGCGCGCGTCAGCAGGTTTTCGTTTTTCGCCTTCACCGCTTCACCGGTATGGCGTTTTTCGTTTATACACAGGGAGTTGTGGGTGAAGGCTTTCATCAAAAGGCTTCACCCTTTGTGCACCGACGCCACCCCTTTGAAGACATGCACACACACCGAGCCTATGGGCGGCGAAAAACGGGGACGAGGGACTGAAAAACGCCCAATTTACGCCGGATTACCCGCTCGTTTCTTCACTCCGGTGGGTGAAGAAGGGAACCGAAAAGGTGAACCGTGGATTCACCCTTCCCTTCACCCTTAAACAATTAACAACCAACCCAATGTGCCACACGGTGAAGGAGTGAAGGCAAAAAACGAAAAGCGACGGACGCGCGCGTGTATATACGCGCGCGAGGCGCAAACTCGTTCACCGGCGGAAACCGCAAGACAGCTGCTGCCCGCAGAGCCGACAAATCGCGCGACAAGATGCACATTTTTGTCGGCTCACGACTCTCTCGATGGGACCTTGCCGAAAGGTTCACCCCGATGTCGCCAACTCGCGCGCGTCTTTCGTGTGCGCACTCATACGCTGCACCGAAAAAAGGACTACAACCGAGCAGCCGGAGCACGATGGGGAGAGCAGAAGCGGCAAAAAGCCGAGGACGCGACACGAACGCAGCGACACGCACCGGCATTTCGTTGCAGGAGGCGCATTGTGCCGAAGAGGAGTCTACGAACGACAGGAAAAGAAGGAAAGCGGGAGGAGAGTGGGAGAACAAAAAATCCCTCACAACTTGAAATTGTAAGGGATTGGAGGAGGGTGACTGATGGGATTCGAACCCACGACATTCAGAACCACAATCTGACGCTCTAACCAGCTGAACTACAGTCACCATGAGCACCTTTCTTCCTGAAAGGCGATGCAAAAGTACGGACTTTTTGCGTAGCCTCCAAATTTTCGGGGAGTTTTTTTTGATTCCGAGCGTTTTTTCTTTCGGATCAGTCCATCACATCGTCGGAAGCAGTGTCTTGGTTGGTGTCCTGCACGATGTGCGGTTTGCCGGATCCGACGAGCGGAAGCGTGATTTTGAAGGCCGTTCCGCCCTCTTCGTCACCGGGTGCGTTCAATTGGGCGCCGAAATGCAGGCCTTCGGCATCTGCTCCGCTGAAAGCGATGCCGCCGAGAATCTGATTCTTGGTGCCGTCGGCAGAGAAATCGGCTTTCGTGAACGAATACTGCACCGGCGTTCCGCCGTCGCGAACGACGCTCACGGTGATGCGGTTGTCGAGATAGGGGTCGCCGAAACGATCCTTGACGCGAGGCAGCGAATCGTCGGGCGTGCTGACAATGTCGAAATGATATTGGTGGCCGTTGTATTGGGCATCGGCCTTCACGGTGCGTGCTTCGTCACGGCCGGGGCCGTCTTCTACGGCAAGGGGGACTTGGGTGGTATCGGTCGTGGGGCCTGACGAGGATTTTCCGCCGCAGGCTGCAAGACTCGAAAGGGCCAACGCGAGCGCGGCCATCCAATAGAGCTTTTTCATGCTTTGTGAAGAGTGTTTCTTTTTTCGCTGCGAATATAGCAAATTATTGCTACATGACAATTGTCCGACCGAAAATAATCGCTATATTTGCCAGACCATACTTACTTATATGACAAGACTATTTTTCATCATACTCCTCTCGCTTAGCCTCGCGGCCTGCCACAACAAAACAAGCGGCACGCGAGGAGACGATTCGTCGGCCGTGGCCACCGCACGCCCCCAAACACCCATCGACACGGTGAAACAGGTGGTGATGCGCGCGCAGCAGCAAAACAAGCTCTACACCACCGAGTGCAAAGTGCACAAAGTGGTGCTCTTTTCCGACAACGGGAAAATCGGCGGGCGCTTGCTCGACATCGACAAGCCCGGCTACCGCAAAGTGGCCGTGCCGCTGGATGTGACGCTCAAGGGCTATGTTGATTTCTCGACCTTCGACTCGACCAACGTGCAGCGCACCGACTCGATGATCATCATCACGCTGCCCGATCCGCAAATCGTCATCACCGCATCGCACATCGACTTTAAGGCCGCACGACAATACGTGTCCACTTTCCGCTCGAATTTCAACGACGAGGAAATCACACAATTGGCCAAACAGGGCGAAGACAGCATCAAACAACACATCGGGCAATATGGACTGGTGGAGGCTTCGCGAAATGCCGCGGCGCGGGTGCTGATCCCGATGCTCAAACAATTGGGCTATCCCGAAAGCAACATCGTGGTGCGATTTCGAAAAGACTATGACAACAAGGACCTCATCCGTCGCGTAAGAACCCTCAACACGCCCGCTTCATGAAGAACGACAACGAACTCCAAAGCTCGGCGCAGGAGCATGCAGAGCACCCACAAATGACCATCGGCCGGGTACCGATGTCGACGGACTCGACGGCCGGCGACGAACCGAGCACCGCGGAGGAAAACGCGGCGGAACAACTTCCGACGAACGAAACGACGGCGGAAGTATCGGAAAGTGCACCATCGACGGCGAGTGTGCCGGGAGAAACGCAACCGACCACAGCGACGGATGCGCAACTCTCGAAGACGACACTGCCCGCAACGAACGACCCGAACGCGGAAACGCCCACGGCGGCGAAGCTTCCGCCCAAAGACAACGGTTGTCTGCTGGCGGTGTTGAGTGGCCTGTGGTGGTTCATCAAATTCGTCTTTCGCAAATGGCGCTTCACGCTCTCGCTTCTGGTGCTCTGTGCCTTGGCCTTCGTGGGCTATCGCATCAAAAAGGTGTATTTCGACGGCGACGGGCTGTTTGCCGAGCAAAAACAAACCATCGATTCCACACCCGAGGAGATTCGTGCGCTGCGTGACATCGGACAATGGGAATTTCTTTCGGTAGACACGGAAGAATTGGTGGAAAAGAATGAGAGTTCTTTACTTTCCGCCCATAAACAATTGGTGTGCGTCTACCGCGGTACCCTGCGCATCGGCATCGACATGAGCAATCTGCCCGCTGACTGGTGCAAGGTGCAGGGCAAAACCGTGCTGCTCCACTTGCCTGACGTGGGGCTGCTCGACAACGATTTCATCAACGACACGCGCACCACGGTGTTTGTGGAAGAAGGCAATTGGAATGCCGACGCCAAACAGCAACTGCGCACTCAAGCCGCGGAAGCCATGAAGCGACGCGCGCTCAGTGCCGAGAATCTTAGCCTGGCACGACGCAATGCGGAAGAACAGTTCCGCAAACTTTTCACTGCTTTGGGATACAACGACGTCAACATCGTGTTCGGCGACGGTAAAAACAACTGATGGCTCATGAACAGACTTTGCTCTTTCCTCCTCAACACACTGTTGCTGACCTGCATCGGTCTTTCCTTCGCGGCTTGCGACACGACAAATATCGAACCGATACCGCAACCGACGAAGAAACAGACGGTGCTGATCTATATGGCCGCGCAAAACTCGCTCGGCCACGGTCAATATTTTTTGCAAGACAGCACCGAAATGATGAATGGTGCACCCTATCTCCACGACGGGGAACGGGTGCTGCTTTTCATCGACGACGCGGGAGCACCCCGACTCTACGAAATTGCTCGGGGATATGGCGCGCCGAAATTGGTGAAGCAATGGAAAGAGGACCTCAATTCGGCAGATCCCAACACCCTCACCGAAGTGCTCAACATCATGAAAAATGACTTCACCGCCGAACAATACGGATTGGTGCTGTGGAGCCATGCGAGTGGATGGATTCCGGGGGCGCGAAATTATCGCGAGGCACATCCCACCACGTCGAATCCCATTCTCACCTCCGGCGGGAAGGCGACGAAAAATACGGTGCGCCGCTTCCGCCCCCAAAGCTACGGCATGGACGTGGGCAAGAACGGGAACATGGCCACGGACAGAGCGACGCTCGGCGACTTCCCCTACGAAATGAATGTGGAAGACATTGCCAAGGCCGTGCAACGCAGTGGGATTCACCTCCGTTTCATACACAACGACTGCTGCGAAATGCAATGCATTGAAGTGGCCTATGCGCTGCGCGATGTAGCGGACTATGTAGCGGGATCGCCCATGCAAATTTCGGCCATCGGAGGATTTTACACCGACTTGCTCCGCCAGGGCTACTTCTCGCAAGACATTACCGATCTGGGCAAAACCTATGTCGACTACTATCTCGGTAAGGGCAGTCAGCCCTATGTTGAGAATTTCGGGGTGGTGTTCTCGATTTTGCGCACAGCCGATCTGCAAGCGGTGGCCGACTCGCTGGCGAAGGTGCTACCGAAAGACCTACCCGCGCTCAATGCACAGGGATTGCCCAACTACCCCAACATGGAGAACGTGCAACCTTATTCTCGCTATTCGAGCTATTTCTTCTATCGTCCGGAGTATTTCGACATGAGCGATGCCTTGCGTCAATTTCTGCCGGCCGAAGATTTCGAGAAAGTGCAGAAAGCACTCGACCGTGCCATTGTATATAAAGGAACCACGAAACGTTTCTACACCGGCATGGGCGCCGGACGACAATACTGGTGGAAAGGCAACTGGCGCAACACGCAGGATTTCAACGACGCCATTTATGTGGACGAACGCAACTATTGCGGCGTTTCGATGTTCGTGCCGCAACAGCGCTATGCGGACAATGCGGCCCGCTGCCCGCAGGGTAATCTGAACACTACCTTCCGCGACACCGAATGGTACCGCGCGGCCGGTTGGAAAGCCGCTGGATGGTAACTACTATTGTGACGCGGGCTACGGAAAATCAGTCGGAAGGAAAATTGGGCGCGCTCAAAAAAGAGAATGGTCAAGTAAGAAATCCACTATTCCGTAGCTTCGTATAACAGCCTTGTCGTTATACAAGCTGCTTCGATCGAAAAAAAAGTCAGTCGACGAAGCTTGCGCGTCCACGCACACCATTCTTTTATTTTCTCCACGTATTTACCTTTTCTTCTCTTCCACTCTTCATGGCAGCTATCATCCTTTGGGTGCTCAACCACCTCAGCTATTGGGTCATCTTCGTCGGCATGGCCATCGAAAGCTCGTTCATTCCCTTTCCTTCGGAAGCCGTCGTTCCTCCCGCCGCGTGGTTGGCGCAGCAAGGCACGCTCGACATCGTTTTGGTCGTGGTGGTGGCCACTTTGGGAGCGGATCTCGGCGGACTCATCAACTATGCATTGGCTTATTGGCTGGGGCGTCCGGTTATCTACCGATTGGCAGAGACGAAATGGGCAAAAATGCTGCTGATCGACCGGGAGGCAATCGAAAAGAGCGAACGTTTCTTCCGCCACCACGGAGTGGTTTCCACTTTGGTGGGACGACTGGTGCCGGGCGTGCGTCAACTCATCAGTATTCCCGCGGGTTTGTCGCGCATGCACCTCGGTAAATTCCTGCTCTACACCACCCTCGGTGCCGGCGCATGGAACTGCGTGCTCGCTTTCCTGGGTTTCTACGTGATTCCCACCGCTTTTCCCGATCTCAAAACCACCGAACAGGTGATGGATCGCGCCAATCGCTACAGCCACGAGATCGGCTACGCACTCATCGGCATCGTCGGCCTCTTGCTCGCCTATGCCGTCTACAAATATTGGCGTCATCAGAAAACGAAACAAGGAAAGACCGACGGAAACGCCCAATGCAGCGACGAAAACGTCCACTGACTTGTTTCTCTCTTCATTCAACCGCCAACGCACATGCTGATTCAACTTCCTCGTGCTTTCTGCGCGGAAATCACCCTCCCGACCAGTAAAAGCATCTCGGCGCGCGCGCTCATAATTCGTGCGCTTTGTGCTACGCCTTGTCCACTCACGGCCCTTTCGGACAGCGACGACACCCGAACGATGGAAACGGCGCTGGAAAAAGTGGCGAGTGATTCCCAAACGGAGGAACCGCTTCTCCTCGACATCGGCGCGGCCGGTACCGCCATGCGCTTTCTCACGGCTTTTCTCGCCACACGTGTCGGAAAGACTTTTCTCCTCACCGGCAGTCAGCGCATGAAACAGCGGCCCATCGCCCCGCTTGTCGAAGCCCTCCGCGCACTCGGCGCAGAAATCGACTATGCAGTAGAAGAAGGCTTCCCGCCCCTCCGCATCCGTGGGAAAAAATTGCGTGGCGGAACGGTGGAACTTCCCGCTCAGATCAGTTCGCAGTACGTCTCTGCCCTGCTCATGATCGCTCCCACCCTCGAACAGGGGCTCCACCTCCAACTGCGCGGAGAAATCGCATCGGCACCTTATATTTCCATGACGCTCGCGCTCATGAAAACCTTTGGCGTCGAAGCAAAATGGGAGGGAAATCAGCTCTACGTCCCGTCCGCTTCCTACCACGGCCCAACGTCCTTCGCCGTCGAACCGGATTGGAGTGCTGCGTCCTACTGGTATGAGCTCGTGGCACTTTCGCCCGATCCGAAAACCCGCGTGTTGCTCCGCGGATTACACGCAGAAAGCGTACAAGGTGACGCGGCTTGTGTCGATCTCTTTGCACCGCTCGGCGTGAAGACCGAATTCACACGCGAAGGTGCCTGCTTGACGAAACAAAACGCCCCCATTTCCGCACTTTATCAACGCGATTTTTCGGCCACTCCCGATCTGGCGCAAACGCTCGTCGTCACTTGTGCCCTCCTCCGTCGCGCCTTCCGTTTCACAGGACTTGCCTCTCTCCACATCAAAGAGACCGACCGCATCGCCGCCCTCACCCAAGAACTCCAACAATTCGGAGTGCACCTCACCTCCCCCGCTCCCGGCACATTGCAATATGTGCCCGATGCTCCATCTCTGCAACCGCTTGGCGGAAGTAACGTTCCGCAAATCCACACCTACGACGACCACCGAATGGCACTGGCCTTCGCGCCTGCCGCCCTCGCGACCGGAGCTGTCGAAATCCATCATCCCGAAGTGATCAGCAAATCCTATCCTCATTATTGGGACGATTTGCGCCGATTGGGTTGACTTTTTCTGTTCTCAGTCGATTCGTCGTTCCTTTAGTTTGCTCCTTCATTCCCTACTCAGCATGGTCTGTCGTCAAACCCTCTCTTACACGTGACAAAACTCATTCTCCTTCTCATCGTTCTCGGCGTTGTCGCCGCCATCGCCGGCCTCGTGCGACAATGGTGGCTGGAACGTGAAATTCGCGAGGGCCGACTCGAAAAAATGCCCGAAGTTCGCGAAAGTGCCGCGGCCGGTTGCTGTGGACTGCACGAAACCTGCGAAAAAGACAGCCTGCTCGCCGCGGTGAGTCGCGACATCGAGTATTACGAAGACGAAGAACTCGATCGCTTCCGCGGTCGCACCTCCGACCAATACAGCGACAGCGAGATCGACGAGTTCAACGAAGTACTCACCACCCTCCGCTCCGAAGAAGTCGCCGGGTGGATCCGTTCGCTGCAACTGCGCGGCGTGGCTCTGCCCGACGAACTCAAAGACGATATCATCCTCCTCGTCGGCGAACGCCGCGTCGATCGTCCACACTAATCCACTTCGGTCGTCAACCCCCAAACCAACTACACATTTTCGCCCCACGGCATGTTATCCATTCTCTCCTACACCTTTTTCCAATACGCCCTCCTCGGCGCCCTGCTCAGCAGCCTACTCTGCGCCTGCGTGGGCAGTTACGTCGTGACGCGCCGCTTGGTCATTGCCGGCGGAGGGATGGCACACGCCTCTCTGGGCGGTGTGGGAATGGGTGCCTTCTTCGGCTTCTCTCCCCTGCTCGGTGCCGCCGCATTCGCCTTGGTCGGCGGGCTGGGCATCGACTGGCTCAGTCGTCGGCGCGACGTCCGCTCGGACAGTGCGGTCGCCATGATTTGGACTCTCGGCATGAGCATCGGCATTCTCTTTGCCTATCTCGCTCCCGGCTTCATGACCGATTTGCCCACCTATCTTTTCGGTGACATACTCAGCATCTCGCGCAGCGATCTCCAACTAATGGGCCTGCTCACCGCCTTCACGCTGCTCTTCTTCTTCGTCTTCGAGCGCATCATCGTCACCGTCGCCTACGATCCCGATTTCGCCCGCACTCAAGGCTTGCCCGTGCGCGCATTTGAAACCGCCCTCACGCTCATCATGGCCTTGACCATCGTGGGTTGTCTCCGCATGGTCGGTATCATCCTAGTCGTTTCGCTCCTCTCCATTCCCCAACTCACCGCCGGACTTTTCGTCCGCAGTTTCCGGAACATGGTGCTCGGCTCCATGGTTGTCGGATTTGTCGACTGCCTCGGCGGATTGTTCCTGTCCTATCTGCTCAATGTTCCCTCCGGCGCCTCGATCATCGTGGTGAGTGTTGTGCTTTATTTCCTTGCGCGCACAATAAAATCCGTCCTCCGACGTTCCACAAACAAAGGCTCCGCCCTACCCGTATAACCCCACGACCTGCAGCCGGCTCCGGCCGACTGCGGTTCGCGCTATCGCTATTCTCCACATCAAACACCTCGCGCCCCTTCTCTTCGTCCTCAGCGTGCTGCTCGCCGGCTGCTCCACGCAACAGAACACCGCCCTTTCCAGGCGGTGGCAGTCGTTCGTGACTCGCTACAACGTGTTCTACAACGCCACCGTGGCCTACCAAGACGGCGAAGAAGCCCAACGCAACGGACTGCGCGAAGACTTCACGCAACGCCTCCCCGTCTTCGAAGTGGGCTACACCAAGCAACTCGGACTCGGCAAAACCAACTTCGAGCGCGCCATCACCAAGTGTGAGAAAGCCATCCAACTGCACAGCATCAAGCGCAGACCAGCCGTCAAAGTGGGGAGCAACGCTTCGCCTCGTCTCAAAGCCTATCTCTCGCGCAAAGAGTTCAATCCCTTCCTCAAAAACGCCTGGTTGCTCATGGGCAAAGCCCAGTTCCAACAAGGCGACTTCCTTGCGGCCGCCTCCACTTTCGCCCACCTCACTCGCTTCTACGCCACCGAACCCGAGGTCGTAGCTGAAGCGCGCATATGGCTCATTCGCAGCGACGTGGCGCTTGGCTGGCTCTACGATGCCGAGGACGTTGCCCAGCGTCTGGTTCGAGAGCCACTCCCCAAACGTTTGGAAACCGAGCGCGACCTTTCGATGGCCGACTTGCTGCTCGCGCGCAACAACACCGCCGAAGCCATTCCGTATCTCGAACGGGCGGCACGCCACGGGAAAAACAGCTTCGAAAAAGCCCGTCTCCACTATCTCCTCGCCCAAGTTCTGCTCGAACGCGGGGAGAAAGCGGCGGCCTACCGCGCCTTAGATCGTTGTCTGGCGCAAAGTCCGGCCTACGAACTGGCCTTCCAAGCACGTATGCTCCAAACCGAGGCCGTCACCACCGCACAGAGCACACAAAAAATGCTCGACCGCCTCAAACGCATGCTGCGCGACAAGAACAACAAAGACTATCTCGACCGCATCTACTATGCCACGGGCAATATCTATCTCGCCGCGCGCGACACCGCCCGTGCGCTCGAAGCCTACGAACTCGGCCGAGTCCGCGCCACACAAAGCACCCCCGAGAAGGGCGTCCTGCTTCGTCGGCTCGGCGATCTCTATTGGCAACGCCAACGTTTCGACAAGGCACAACCCTGCTACACCGAGGCCATCGGACTCCTCGACAAGACAACCCAAGGCTACGACGAACTCCTGCGCCGCTCTGAGGTGCTCGATCACCTCGTGCCCTACACCCGCGTGGTATTTGAACAAGACTCACTTCTCACCCTGGCGCGCATGCCCGAAGCCGCCCGCAATGCCGTGATCGACCACGCCATCGAGGTGCTCAAGAAACAAGAAGAGGCCGATCGCCGCAATCGCAACGACAGTCTCCGTCGCGCGCGCAACGAAGGTAATGGAGAGGATGCCGGCAACCTGCCCGCCGCCCCGACCGCACCCAACCGCACCTCGAACGACAAGTCGTGGTACTTCTATAATCCCACCGCTGTGCAGCAGGGCAAACAGGCTTTCGTGCGGCAATGGGGCAACCGTCGTAACGAAGACGACTGGCGCCGAGCCAACCACAGTCTGTTGGCCGACAGCAAGACCGAAGGCTACGACTACGCCGCCGAAGACAGCATCAAGGCGTTGGTAGCTGCCCGCCGCGACAGCCTGTCGGCAAAAGGACTGAGTGGCGATGCCCTCGAAACGGCAATACGCGACTATGCCGCACAACTCGCCGGCGAAAAGCCCGACTCGCCGGCCGATACCACGCGCAACGCCGGTAAAAAAGGAAAGGGAGAACTCGACCCGCACACCCGCGCCTACTACCTCGCCCATATTCCCCTCACCCCCGAAGCACAACAAGAATCCCACCGCCTGCTGCGTGATGCGCTCTTCGGTGCCGGCGTGGTAGAAAACGAAGAACTCGGCGACTATGCGCTGGCCGAACGCACGCTACGCCGACTCATTCGAGACTATCCGGATTTCGACCGACTGCCGGAAGCCTACTACCAGCTGTTCCTCCTCGCTCGACGCGGAGGGAAACAGGAGACGGCCGACAAATATCGTGCCATCATGGCCCGTTCCTATCCCCACCACGTGCTCACTCGCACCATTACGGACCCCGATTTCGAACGCAACGCGCGCTACGGGCGCGAGCTTGAGGATTCCCTCTATGCGGCCACCTATGCGGCCTATCTCAACGGGCAGAACGACGAAGTGGCGCGCAATTTCGCCCGCTCGTCGTCGACCTACCCCGAAGGGCTCAACCGCCCGAAATTCCTCCTCGTCCACGCCCTCTCCCGCATCGGGACGGCGCCGCGCGACACCCTCATTGCCGAGTTTTCCACGCTGGCCAAAGATTTCCCCAAGAGCGATGTGGCCGAAATGGCGGCCATGATGGCCAAGGGACTCAAAGAGGGGCGTACCCCGGCGGGCGGAAAGTACCGACCGGGCAGCCTTTGGGAACGTCGACTCGACGAAACCACTGCCGAGAATGCCGCTGAAGGCGACAAGCGCACCCTCAGTCCCGAACGCAACGTGCCCTTTGTCTTCGTCGTGGCCTACCCCACCGACAGCCTCCCCGACGACAAGATTCTCTATGAGTTGGCGCGCTTCAACTTCAGCCGTTTTGTCTCACGCGGACTCGACATCTACAAACAACAGTTGGGCGCGCTCACACTCTTCCGCGTCGACGGATTTGTATCGTTCGCCGATGTGCACCACTACGCCCAGCAGCTCTACGCCACGCCCGCTCTGCGACAACTGCTTCACAGTGCGCGCACGCTGCTCATCAGCAAAGACAACTTGAAACTCCTCGGCACCGTCGTCAGCTTCGACGAATACCGCCAATTCTACGACAAGCATTTCGCCCCACAGAAGATCAAAGCCGATCTGCCCACGGAATACGCGCCGGACGACGAACAACCCAAGCAGATCTACGAAGATGAACTGCCCGACCGCCCCCAATCGCCGACGGACAACAAGCGAAAGAACACAACAACGGACGACGAATATGAGTATGACGAGTGACCGGTCGACGTTCCTAGCTGAACAGAAAAAACTCCGCCCCGTGCTCTATGCACGAGGCGGAGTTTTTTCGTTCTCCGAACGGAAGACTAAGCAGCTGCTTCGCCGATAGGGTCATTTGACACGCTCAGCAGAAAAGGGAGAGCCGGCATTTCAAACCATAGCGATTCCCTCGACAGCTCAGTCCAAACTTGTACAATCGCCATGCGTTCCTGAGGGAAGAGCACACGTCGACGCTGTGCGTGCCTATCAGACGGGCTATTTCGACACGCTCGTCTCCCTCCTTAGTGTCGCCTTTCCGAGTGCGCGGCGGCAATTCGATCTCTCCGCCGGCGGAGCAACGTGATCAACGCTCCGTAGAGGAGGACGTCCACCAGCAGCAACAGATTGATGTTGATCGCCAGGCGAACCAGCCATGCATTGACCGCCATGATCAGCAGCTGCAGCGCCACAATCAGCACCAAGGCCCACGACATGGAACAACCGGCCGCCAGCGCCAAGTGGTGAATGTGCGTTTTGTCGGGGTGGAAAATGCCCTTTCCGTGCACCAAACGCATGCAGGCCACGCGCACAAGATCGAAAACCGGCACGGCCAACAAGGTGATCACGACCACCATGCCGTGCGGGCGCGGAGCCAGCACAGAGGGATTGTTCATGGCATACTTGATCGAGAGGTACGCCAGGGTGTAGCCCAGCACCAAACTGCCGGTGTCGCCCATGAACGTCTTGGTGCCCCGACGTTCGGAGCCGAACACGTTGAAGAAGAAAAACGCAGCTACCGCGCCGATCAGCCCCAGCGAGACCAAGGTGTAGGACTCCACGCCCAACTCCCAGAACAAAGCCGCAAAGGCCGTGAGCGCCAGCATCGAAAGTCCACTCGAAAGTCCGTCGATGCCATCAATGAGGTTCACCGAGTTGACAATGAGCAGACACACAAACACCGTCAGCGCACTGCCCGCCCAAAACGGAATTTCCCAAAGGCCAAACAGGCCATAGAGATTGTTGATGTACAAACCGCACAAGGGCATGAAGGCCGACGCAGCCACTTGCACCGCAAACTTCACACGCGCGCTGAGTCCCAGCAGATCATCGAGCACGCCGATGAGATAAATGAGAAACAATCCCGCCATGAGGATCATCGTCGAAAGGCGAAAGACCGGTAATTGAGAACTCTCTACACTGACTCCCAGATAGAGAAAACCCGCCACAATGCCGATGGACATGGCCGGCGCAAACAACAAACCGCCCAAACGGGGGATCTTGTTGTGATGCACCTTCCGCTCGTTGGGCTGATCGTAAAGCCCCTTTTGGCGGCAGAGCTCAATGAGCCAAGGCATGAGCAGCGCCGTGAAAGCAAAACTCACGACGAAAGTGATGACTAACTGGATGATACTGACGACTTCCATGGGTTTTCAAGCGTTGAGAAAGGAGGGGTGCCGAAGGCGTTCGGGCGCACGAGAAAGGCTGCGCCGGCTACGGACACCCGCTTTGCGTACGGACGCCGATCAGCACGACAAATGCAACAGCCGACGGCCTCAGCCGCAAAGACTAAACAAAGGTACAAAAAAAGAAGTAATTGCAAGCATAAAAATCAGGTTGTGTGTGCTTCATAGTGGCGCGGCTTCGCGCATCCGCCCTGCGGAATCGGGACATCGGGGACAACAAGGCCTTGTGCGCACCGACAGATCCGACAGCAAAATTACGAATCTACGCAAGAACCCGCAAGAGCCATCGCAACAAAAACAGAAACATTTTTCAGCATCGAACTATCCTCCGGACAAAACGCGGGAGAAAGAAACAAGACTACCCGACCATCACAACAAACCAGGGAGCTTTTCTCCATCTTCTCCCCCACTCCGTTCGTCGCCGCGTCACCCAATTCGTTCGCACCCCATTGCGGTTCGCACTCACGCCCGCGCACGTGTACGCGCATTCAGCCGTTTTGCGATTATTGCCTTCACCGTTCACCTCCTACCCCTATTCCATTCAGAATGTGACGATTAGGAGTGAAGGCTTTGCAGTTGTTCGCAGTTCACCGTCTTCACCCGAAAAGAGAAACCTGAGCCATCGACTTTTCAGCTGCAAAGCCTCTTCGGTTCGGCGGCTCCACATGGGTGAACTTCTGCATTTTTCCTCCTTCACCGGAACCTTCACCCGTATCACACTGATTATCTGAAATTTACAGCCTGTCGATTACTCAAAATTGGGTGAAGCAAAAAACGGCTCTACTTCACCTCTCCATCCCTTCTATTCTGTTGATAATGAGCGGATTCATTCACCGTGCGTGAAGAGGTGAAGGAAAAAAACGGGAAAACGCCGGACGCGCACGCGCGAGGAAACGCCCAAAATGAGGGATAGATTCAGCCGGACGCTCCGGCCAGCTCATGCCGCACGCTTTGCTTTGTGCACAACACGCCCCACGAGTAAAGAAATCTACAGACAATGCTTGTTCGGAACTAAGAAAAACGTAACTTTGTCGCATGAACAATTTGACCACCGCCGGCAAGCTTCCCTCATCCTTCCTCCGCCGGCTGTTTCTCCTATGTTGGTTCGTGGCCACGGCGGCCGGGGCGCAAACCTCCGAGGTCGACCTCTTTCGTCAGCTGTCGCCGCAACACGATTCGGATTCCATCGAGATGAAGACCCTCTATCTCGATGCCGATGCACTTGCTTTTTTCAAAGACAACGAATACGACGGCAACATCACGAAGGGCTACACACTGCCCGGGGTGCGCTTCACCCCTCATTTGGTCTACAGTCCACGCGCTGAGTTGCGTTTCGAGCTGGGTGCTTCGGCGCTCGTTTACGACGGCACCAACCGCTACCCCAACTATGCCTTCCACGACATCGTGACGTGGAAGGGAGGCGCCTACCAAGGCGGTGCGCACGTGCTGCCTTACTTCAGAGCCGTGATACGCATGGGGGCGGCCACTTTTGTGCTCGGCGATCTCTACGGGGGGGCGAGCCACGAACTGATTCTCCCGCTCTACAAACCTGAGAACCTCCTGACCACCGACCCCGAAAAGGGATTTCAAACGCAGATCAGCACGCAACGGTGGAAGATGGATGCGTGGATCGACTGGCAGAGCTTCATTTTCGAGATGGACAAGCATCAAGAGGCTTTCACCGTTGGGATGACGCAACGGGTGCACCTACTGCGCCCACGGCGCTACGGCTGGTCGCTCGATGTGCCCCTGCAAATGACTGTGCAGCACCGCGGCGGGGAGCAAGACGACACAGACATGGGCGTGCAAACGCTCAGCAACGGCAGCATCGGGCTGCAACTGCGCAAAACATGGAATCACCGTGTGCTGAATGCGGCGGAAGCGGAGTTGCACGCGCTCGGTGCCTACCAACAAGCGGGAAAGTTGTGGCCGTTCAACACCGGTTCGGGACTCTGGGCCGGAGCAGCACTCGACTTATTGCATGCGCTGAGGGTGCGTGTGGGCTGGTGGCAAGCGAAGGACTTTGTGACGCTCTACGGCAGCCCGTTTTTCAACACCCTCTCGCTCAAAGTGGACGGGGCTCGCTTCACCCGCATGAACACGGCCTATTGGAGCGTGGAATATGTGCGTCCGTTCGGTCGCGACTATGCTTTCGGCGCGAAGGCCAACGGCTTCCTCACAGATGCCGGACGACTGCACCGCAAGGATGGTTCGACGGATCCTGCTGCGCTGCGACACGCGTTCTCCTTCGGGGTGTTCCTCCGTGCACAACCGCGCTTCTTGCTGAAAAGATTCAAGTGAGAGCACAAAAAAATCGCCCCATCGTTGTTCGCAACGATGGGGCGATTTTTATTTTGGGCGTTGGCCCTTGCACGTGCAGCGTTTCTTGAACAGCGAACTGCGAGAAATGGAATGTGCTGAGCGTCTGCGTTTCGCTCCCCGACGTTTGCTGTCGAGCGCGCGCGGACGGCTGTGGGCGGATGATTTGAATGCGGTGTATGATCTAATGCAAAGACACTGCATCAAGAGGCGCAGTGCGCCATCGACTTACTCGGCTTGCAGTTCTCCGGCCGTGGCAAGCGGGCGCCAGCCTTCGCCGTAAGTGGCGTGTGCGTCGGTGACGACCACAAAGGCTTTGGGATCAACTTCCTGTACCTTGAGTTTGACGGCGGGAATTTCCTTGTTGGACACCACGAGGAAGAGCATCTCCTTGTCGTCCTTGGAATAGAGGCCGCTGCTCTTGATGCGTGTGGCGGAGCGATCGAGGGTGTCGAGGATGAAGCTGCGCAGCTCTTCGTTGGGGCGGTCGGAGATGACAAACACGAGTTTGTCGTCCTGCGCACCGTTGATGACGTAGCCAATGGTGCGGGCGGAAACGAAGATGGCGATGAGCGAATAGAAAGAGAGCAACCACGAGCCGCCTCCCGCAACGTCTTTGGCGCCCAAACCGAAACCGATCACAACCAAACCGGAGAGGACGACGACGCCATCGCAAATGAGGATGCCGTTGGAGAAACGAATGTGCGCATATTTCTGCAGGAACATGGCGACAATGTCCGTTCCGCCGGTGGTGGCCTGTTGACGCACGACGAAACCGCAACCTAAACCAATCATGGCGGCACCGATGATGGAGGTGAGCATGAGGTGGTCGGTCATGTTGATGACGCCGCCACAAAGTTTCGTGGGATCGAGGGCGTGGAGGGAGGCGGCATCGGGATAGGCCAGGAGCGAGAGGCCATTCATGATGACGGGGGCGATGAGCGCGGCGAAAATGGTGCGCGCACCGAGCTTCGCGCCGAGGAAAATGGAGGCGAGCACAAGCAGGGGGACGTCAAAGAAATAGCCAAATGTGCCGACCTGGATGGAGGGGAAGATATTGTGGAGCACAATGCTTGCGCCGTAGACGCCGCCGGGCACGATGTTGTAGGGATTGATGAAAAAGACGAAGCCGGCGCACATGACGATGACGCCGATCAAAATATAGACCCACGACGTCCACCAAGAAAAATGACGGGCGGGTTCACTCCAAGCTTTGAGCCGCTCGCCGAGGGGGCGAGCCGAAACAGAAGAAGTACGCGGTGTTTCTTTGACCATGGGGAATTACGGGTAAGGGGTTGTGAGCGATGAAGCGACAAACGGCACTTCGCGCTGTGCACAAAGTTACGAACTTCGGGACGAACGGGGGAGCAGAAACGAGGGTTTTGTATTTTTTGGTCTGATTCTGCACAAAAGCGGTGCGCATGTGCACGATGTTCCCTAAAAAACAACACGCTCTCCGATGCGAATACATCGGGGAGCGTGTGCCCGGAGCGGGACTCGAACCCGCACGACCGCAATGGCCAAGGGATTTTAAGTCCCTCGTGTCTACCATTCCACCATCCGGGCCGGTTGTGCGCGTGCAAAGATAAGGAGAAAAGCGCGATTGGCCAAACTGCAAGTGCTAGTTTTGCACGACGAAGACATCGGCAGTCGGGGTATAGGCCGCACGATAGCGAAAGAGATGCGCGCTGCGACGTCCGTCGGCGGGTGCATTGACGGGAATGCCTCCGTTGGAAAGGTCGTAGAGACGCGAACAGCGCTCGCAGCTGACGTGCTCAAACCGATCGGGGGCGGCGATGAGCCGGCGCTCGATGTTGTCGCTGTTGTAGCAAACGGGGCAGACGGCATCGTAGGCCATGACGGGAAACGTGCCGTCGAAGGCGGGCACCGAGGGGGTGCCGACGATGAAGCCCGCAATGCTCTGCGGCCGGCCGTAGGCTTCGAGTGCGGTGCGCGGCAAACTCGTCGCGGTGCCGCCCGAAAGGGGTGTGAGTTGATAGCGATGCGCATCGTAGGTGACGATGCACCACACCCCGGGACTGCTCACGGCACTACGCAACGCCGGGGCTGTGCTGACGGGGGTGAGACGAAGGAAGGCCGGGAACGACGAAAAACGGCGTTGCGTGTCGTCGCCGCACGACGAGAGGAGTCCGTTCGTCAGGCAGGTGAGGAGCACACCGGCGAGGAAGACGGGCAAACGGTGCCGGAGCGCGCACAATGCCTGCCGGCTCGCGCGGAGACTCGGCGACAAGGCGAATGCACCGCTGCTCCGACTAAACATGGGCGAGCACTTGCGAAAGGAAGGTGGCGATGCCGTCGGGCGCTTTCTTGAGGTGCTTTTCCACCATCTTGCGCATGAAGAAGTTGAGTTCGGTTCCCACCGTGACCTTCATTGCGCACTGGCTGCTGCCCTGCGGCAGAAGCTGAACCCAAACGGTGGCGCTGACAGGCGAACCTTGCGTGATGAGTTTCACCATTTTGGGCTCGTCGCGCTCGACGATGGCGAGGGTGATTGGGCCCATTTTGGTATCGGCCGAAAGACTGTCCTGGGTGAAGCTCATCTGTTCGAGATAGCCTCTCATCTCCTCGAGACGTTCGGGCGTGATTTGGTCTTTGTTCACCTGGTCGGCGGGAATCTGCTGGAGCAGTTGCTGCAATCGTTCGGGGTCGGCGAAGGCCTGCTTGAGCACTTCAAAACGACGAAGGTCGGCCATGCGTGCATAGGCTTCGGCCTGCGTGGTGTTGAGGGTGTAGATTTGCGATTCGTATTTGGTCATACGGCTGGGAAAGGATTTCGAAGGAATCGAGTAGAAAAAAAAATGGAGGTTAGACTTCGGGCGTCCACGTCGAAGGGTTGGCGCGCCAGCGAGCAAGCAGGGGGAGCTGGCTCTCGTCGATGTAGCCCACGCGACAAGCGGTTTCGACCACGGCTTCGTAGTTGGTGAGCGTGGTGAGCGTCACGCCGGCAGCGGCGAAAGCTTCGGCGGCCACGGGGAAACCATAGGTGAAGCTGGCCACCATGCCGAGAATTTCGAAGCCGGCAGCGCGAAGGGCCTCAACGGCTTTGAGACTGCTTCCGCCGGTGGAGATGAGGTCTTCGACAACGACAATGCGCGCGCCCTCGGGAAGGGTGCCTTCGATGAGGTTGCCCATGCCGTGATCCTTGGCTTTCGAACGGACATAGCACATGGGAAGTCCGAGTTCGTCGGCGACCAAAGCACCTTGGGCGATGGCGCCAGTCGCAACACCGGCAATGGCAGTGGCTTCGGGGTATTGACGGCGAATGAGGGCGGCGAGTTGCTCTTTGACGAAGGTGCGCACCTGCGGATAGGCGAGGGTTTTGCGATTGTCGCAATAGAAGGGAGACAACCAACCGCTGGCCCAGGTGAAGGGTTGCGTGGGTTGGACTTTGATGCACTGGACGCTGAGCAGCTGCTCGGCGAATTGAGAGGCGATGGTGGTCATGTTTATACCGTGGTTTAAGAGTTTTCCTTAGAAGAGGGGTCGGTCAAGCGCGAATGGACGAAGCGTGCGGCGCGATCGGGGGCGCCGACGGGACCTAGGCGGTGACGCATCTCGGCGTAGCCCGACAACTGTGCGTGCCGCGTGGGACTGTCTTCGAGTAAGGGGGCGAAGTGAGCCGCAAGGTTTGCGGGGCGCGTGTCGTCTGCGATGAGTTCGGGCACTATTTCCAGATCGGCGATGAGATTGACGAGCGAGATGAAGGGACACTTCAGGAAGTAGGGACGCAATTTTCGTACCAAAATGCCGCCCTTCATATTATAGCACACCACTTGGGGCACATTGAAGAGGGCCGTTTCGAGGGTGGCGGTGCCGCTCGTGACGAGTGCGGCGCGGGCGTTGGTGAGGAGCGCAAAGGTTTCGCCGCGGACGGCGCAAATGGGGAGCTGCCCCGAAAACGTGGCGGAAGATGTGAGAGCGGAGCCCGTTTTTCCGGCATCGTCTGATGTCGCTGCCGAAGCGGCGGAGAGCGAGATGCCGTAACGCGCATATTCCTCGTCGCAAATGCCGGGAGCGGCGGCCAACACAACTCGATAACGCGCGGGATCGGCCACTCGACGCACGGCTTCGAGCATGCGCGGCAAATTGTCGGCAATTTCTGCGCGGCGTGAACCGGCTAACACAGCGATCAGTTCTCGCTGATCGTCCCACCCGTGACGAACGCAAAAGGCTTCGCGCGTTTCTTCATAAGTGGAGAGAAAAGCACTCACTTCATCGTGGGAGGGATTGCCGACATACTCCACAGGGTAGTGATGGCGGCGCGAGAAATAGTCGACTTCGAAGGGAAGAATCGACAGAAGGTGGTCGACATTGCGGCGGATGCTCCGGATGCGGCCTTCTTTCCACGCCCAGATTTTAGGTGCGATGTAGTAGAAAATGGGACAGGTGGTATGCGATTTCACCCATTCCGCGATTTTCAAATTGAAACCGGGATAATCCACCAACACCACACAATGGGGTTGCCAAGATTCGATGGCGTTTTCGCAGTCGCGAAGGGCGCGCAGAATCGTCCGAAGATGGAGCACCACTTGCACAAAGCCCATGTAAGCCAAGTCGCGGTAGTGGTGCAACAATTGCATCCCCTCGGCTTGCATGAGGTCGCCGCCGAAACCGCGAAACTCGGCTTCGGCATCGTTCGCTCGGAGCGAACGAATGAGATGGGAGGCGTGCAAATCGCCGGAGGCTTCGCCGGCTACGAAGAAATAGCGCATGAGCGGTAAGTGGTTGGGGGTAGTAGAGACGCAGGCGGAGGGAGCCGTCGCCCCCGTGGGGGATCAGAGGCGAAATGAGTGGAGCAATTCGTAGTGGGTGCTGTCGAGCGTCTGCGGGGTGATGGCCACATAGCCGTGCGCCAGCGCCCAACGATCGGTGTCTTCCGCTTCGGGTTCCAGCTCCATCGGTTCGCCGGTCAACCAATAATAAGGTGTGCCGCTTCGAGGACGGCGACTTTCGGCGATCTCGTTGATCCAACGCGAACGTGCCATCCGACAAACGCGAACTCCCTTGAAAGACTCGCGCGCAGGGAAGTTGACGTTGAGCGTCGAGAAAGGCGGCAGGCCATCGCACAAGAGTTTGATCACGATCTCCCGAATGTAGGGAACACAAGGGGAGAAATCGGCTTCGGGCCGATGGTCACACAGCGAAAATCCCACTGCGGGGATGCCTTGCAAGGCCCCTTCGGATGCGGCACCCATTGTGCCGGAATAGAAGGTGTTGACACTCGAATTGTCGCCGTGGTTGATTCCGGTCACCACCAGATCGGGCGTACGTCCGCGCTCGGGTAACAAGACATTGAAGGCCAATTTCACACAGTCGACGGGACTGCCGGAACAAGCGAAGATTTCCAACCCTTCTTCGCGGTGCACCAAACGGTTGTGAATGGGAGCAGTCGAAGTGATGGCGCATCCATAGCCCGAACGTCCGCCGCCGGGAGCGACAACGAGCAGGTCGGCCATAGGATGGAGCGTGTCTATCAGGGTATTGATGCCCGCAGCTTTGTAGCCGTCATCGTTGGAGATAAGGATATAGGGACGAGACACGCCACGGTCGTTAGGTTCTGTCATAAGTTTATTGTAGTTGTGTTGAGTCATGGGGTGGACTGCCGGGTCAGCAGCCACAAAACGATCGGCGCACCGATCAGTGGAGTCACGGCATTGAGGGGAAGGTTGCCGCCGGTGAAGGGGAGGCTGCAAAGCAACTGACAACTCAGTGTCAGCACCGCGCCCACTCCGAGCGTGGTCGGCAGGACGTATCGGTGAAGCGAAGTGCCGCACAGCAAACGAGCCAGGTGGGGCGCCGCCAGCCCGATGAAGGCGATCGGACCGCAAAAGGCGGTTGTGCAAGCACTGATCCAGCCCACGGCGAAAAGGAGGCGCGAACGACTTTTGCGGGGAGAAACACCGAGGGTAACGGCATAGTCTTCGCCGAGCAACCAGGCATCGAGCACGGCATGGCGGCGCAGACAATAGCCGAGGGGCAAACCCAGCGCAAGCGCGAAGAACGGAAGACGCGCTCGGCCCACCGCCGAGAAATCGCCCATCGTCCACAGCTGAAAACTCCGCAGACCGTCGGCCGTGGAATAGTAGGCAATGAGGGCAAGCACCGACGAAAGGAGAAACGAGACCATCACACCGGCGACCAACAACGACGTGCCGCGACACGCGCTGCGGGCGAGCAGCACAATCACCGCCAGTACGCCCAACGCTCCACACAAAGCGGTGAACACGCTGAACCATTGGCCGACGAAAGGCGGGAAACTCGTTTGCCCCATCGCGACGATCAGGCTCCACAGCAGGGGGCCGATCGCTGCCCCCACCGCTGCCCCGGCATGGATACCGAAGAGCGACGGATCGGCCAGGGGATTTTCGAAGAGCGTCTGCGTGATGAGTCCACAAACGCCCAACCCTCCGCCGACAAGCAACGCAGTGAACAAACGAGGGAGCCGGAAATCCGTCACGATGACCCGCGTGCTTTCTGTCGTTTCCCCGCCCAAGAGGGCCGTCACGACATCGCCAATCGAAATAGGGACACTGCCGCAGCACAGTCCCACGAAAAGGAGTGCCGGCACAAGGGCAAGCAAGCACAGCGGCAAAACAGATCGGCGTGTTCTAAGCATGTCGAGAAATGACGGGAGAATGGAGGAGTGCACCGCCCACAACGTTCGCTCGCTACGTCGCCCGAGGGATGCGCGTCAGCGCGTATGGTCTGCCACGTCAGCGCAACGGGGTGAAAAGGCTGTCGGCCCAAGCAGCACCGGGCACTGACGACGCCGGATTCGCCTCATTCTTCCCGGCGTGCAGCACATGCTGCCATGCACGCAAGAGAAGCGAAGGGGCGAAAGGCGTTTCTTCGTAGTAAGCCCGCCGAAGGGTGTTGCATCCCCAAACGCGGTGTTCGCGGAAGGGACGGAATTGCGCATTGAGGGGGTGTTCTTGTCGCAAAGTCGCATAGGTGAGCTCCTGAGGCGCACCGTATTTCACCACCCAAAGGTCTGCATCAGCACAGCGCTTCAACATGCGTTCGGGATCCATCGGTACACTGCCGGCTTGCGCATTGTCGGCTCCGACATAGCGACCGCCGGCATCGGCAATGACGCGCGCCACATAGCTCCGGCCGCCGGGCACATACCACGTGCCGTGTTCCGCCCGGTCCACCATCACGCGGGGTCTTCGCGCGCTGTCGTTTGCAGTCGTTTGCCGTTCGCACATTGCGCCGTAAGCCCGTTCTTCTTCTTCGAAAAGACTGTCGGCCATCGCGCCGCGGCCTACCAAACGGCCATAGAAGCGCATCCATTCGGCGCGTCCGAGCGGGGTGGTTTCCATGTAATCGGCACAGCACACCGTCGGAATGCCGACTTGCGCAACTGCCGAGGGGTGTTCACCGTCGAACGGTGCATACCACCAGGCGTCGACGCCGGCCGCTTTCATACGCTCCACATCGGGTGCCGCGCCCGAACCGAAATCGGTGAGCTGCGCACGCTGTAAGCGGGGCGAAACGACAAATCGAGCATCGCAAATCCCCGCCAAGCGATCGGCCGCACCGAGACGCAGCAACAAAGCCGCATGGACCGTGCTTTGCGGCAGGACTCGTCGACAAGGCACTTCTATCACCGTGCACGTGTTCGGCACGTGGGGCGAGGTGCCGCGACGCACCAAGGCGTATTCAGCACGCACGCTCGCCGTGTCCCAGGGATCGAGCACCGTGACTCGGTCGTAGTCCGCACACGTTTCGATGCGCAACCATCGCGCATAGCGCAATCGTCCACCGTCGAGCGGTCCTGCACCGCAGGCCACACAGAGCCACAAGCAGCCGATCAGCGCAAACAGTGCCCCACCCCGCCGCTTCATGTGGTGAACAGGGTAACTTCGCCGGCCAGCGAAGTGTTCATTTTCGCTTTGACCACTTCCAGATCTGTTTCGCGACCGAGCAGGAACATGAGTTTCGCCACAACGGCCTCGACCGTCATGTCGCGCCCGTTGAGCACCCCGGCCTCGATGAGGCGCAACGAGGTTTCGTAGCGTCCCATGTCGACCGCGCCTGTGGCGCACTGCGATGTGTTGACGATCACCACGCCGCGCTGACACAACGCCGTCAATTGCTCGTAGAGCCACGGCTTGCGCGGTGCGTTGCCGGCGCCGTAGGTTTTGAGCACCAACCCGCGCAGTCCGGGAATGTTGGCCACTGCGGCCACCACTTCCTCGCGGATCCCCGGGAAAAGGGTGAGAATGGCCACGTGCGTATCGAGTTGGCAGGACGGGCGGAAGGGCGCCGCCGTGGGACGCCGCAAAATGTAGGGCTCTTCGAACCGGATGTGGATACCGGCATGCGCCAAAGCAGGATAGTTGAAGGAACGAAAGGCGTTGAACCCTTCCGAATTGATTTTCGTGGTGCGGTTGCCGCGCAAGAGGCGGTTTTCAAAAAAGATGCACACCTCGGGCACCACCGGCGAACCGTCGGCGTGACGCGCCGCGGCAATTTCGATGCCGGTGAGCAGGTTTTCCTTCCCGTCGGTACGCAGCTGTCCGATGGGCAGCTGGCTGCCGGTCACCACGACGGGTTTGTCGAGGTTTTCGAGCATGAAACTCAAAGCCGATGCCGTGAAAGCCATCGTATCGGTGCCGTGCAGCAGCACAAAACCGTCGTAATGTTCGTAGTTTTGTGCTATGATTTCCACCATGCGGCACCAGTATTTCGGTTCCATGTCCGACGAGTCGATCGGGGGGCCGAACGTGACGGTGTCGATGTCGTAGTGAAAGCGTTCCAGTTCCGGCACGAAATTGCTGATGTGCTCCCAATCGAAGGCCTCGAGCGCTCCCGTGACGGGATTCTCGAGCATGCCGATTGTTCCGCCGGTGTAGATGAGAAGTATGCGGGGTGCGTTCATGAGCTTTGCTTTGCCTGCAAACTTACGAAAATAATTTGACATGGCGGGAGGCGGCGCACGCGTTTTTCAGCGCGCTCACGACGTGATTTCTGCGTGCCGCACCGCACGCATTTTGCACTTCGAGCGGTCAACCTGCACTTAGCACGACAATGTGCTCTACACTTACGAAAATTATCGTACCTTTGTCCGCACTACGTGCCGATTGGCACTCCCCGCCAGCGGGGAAAACTTCACAGCAATAGAACGTTCATTCTCACATGAAAGAATTCATCCACACCGAAGCTCGTGCCGAAACCGCCGTCTTGGTCGCCCTCATCACCAAGACGCAGGACGAGCGGAAGACCAACGAATATCTCGACGAACTGGAGTTTCTCGCCGAAACGGCGGGCGCGCAGACTGTGCGCCGCTTCACCCAACGCATCGACGGCCCCAGCAGCGTCACCTATGTGGGCAAAGGCAAGCTCGAAGAGATTCGTCAATACATCGAAGAATGCGAACAGGCGGCCGACGAGGCGGAGAAAGACCCGCTCTGGCCGGCCGACGAAGAGAAGCCTCAGCCCGTGGGCATGGTGATCTTCGACGACGAACTCTCTGCCAAACAGCTCCGCAACATCGAAGCCGCGCTGCAAGTCAAGATTCTCGACCGCACCTCGCTCATCCTCGACATCTTTGCCATGCGGGCCCAAACCGCCAACGCCAAGACGCAGGTGGAATTGGCACAATATCGCTACATGCTCCCGCGCTTGCAACGCCTGTGGACGCACCTTGAGCGCCAAGGCGGTGGATCGGGCGGTGCCGGCGGTGGCAAAGGCGGCAGCGTGGGACTGCGCGGCCCGGGCGAAACACAGCTCGAAATGGACCGCCGCATCATCCTCAACCGCATGTCGCTCCTCAAAGAACGATTGGCCGAAATCGACAAGCAGAAACGCACCCAGCGACAAAATCGCGGCAAAATGGTGCGCGTGGCGCTCGTCGGCTACACCAACGTGGGCAAATCGACCCTGCTCAACCTGCTGTCCAAAAGCGATGTCTTTGCCGAAAACAAGCTCTTCGCCACCCTCGACACGACGGTGCGCAAAGTCGTGGTGAGCAACCTGCCCTTCCTGCTGGCCGACACCGTGGGCTTCATTCGTAAACTCCCGACCGACCTCGTGGAGTCGTTCAAATCGACCCTCGACGAGACGCGCGAAGCCGATCTGCTCGTGCATGTGGTCGACGTGAGCCACCCGGATTTCGAAGAACAAATCGAAGTGGTGAACCGCACGCTCTGCGACTTGGGCTGTGCCGACAAACCACAGATTTTGATCTTCAACAAGATGGACTCCTACACCTTCACGCCCAAAGATCCGAACGATCTCACCCCGGCGGGCAAGGAAAACATTCCCTTGCCCGAACTCATGCAAACGTGGATGGCACGCGCCGCAGGCACCGCCGAAGCCCACCATCCGGGCGCCGGCGCGGTGTCGGACGTGATTTTCATTTCTGCGCGCCAAAAGCAGAACATCGACGAACTGCGTGAACTGCTCTACACACGGGTGCGCGAACTCCATGTGCAGAAATACCCGTACAACGATTTCCTCTATCAGGAATATTCGCCCGACGGCGAACCGGTGTGAAAACAGCAACCGTCGTTGTCTTCCCGTAGGGGAAGGAAAACACGCCGCTTCTCGACAAAAACGCGGGACGAATTGCTCGATTCGTCCCGCGTTTTCTGTTCCGTCTCCGTGCCGCGGATCGCCCACGGCGGTGAAGGTGAAGCAACGTCTCGTGCGCACGCGCGTGATACGCGCGCCTCAGCAAGTTTTCGTTTTTCCTCTTCACCCTTCACCGACCCTACTTTTTCGCCTGATCGGCAGGCTTTTTGGGGTGAACATCGACCCTCTTTTTCGTCTTCACCTCGAAAGTGAACCTCAATTCGAAAAACCTTCACCCTTATCGATCTATGACACAACAAGTTGCGGCATACGGGTGAAGAGGTGAAGGCAAAAAACAAAAACCTCCTGACACGCGCGCACATGCGCGCACGCGAGGAGCTGGTCTTTCAACGCTTTTTTCTCGGCCGCGGCAAGGGCAGCACTTCGGCCAGAATTTTGACCACACGAAGTGCCTCTGCGCGGTGTTCAACGTCGAGAATGTAATGCAACTTGGCGCCGGGATAGGGAGTGCCGGTTTCGGCGTCGGCCATCAACGCGTCGAGCGCCGGGTGCATCTTCACATAGGCCACATTGTCGCAGAGCAACACAGCGGGTTTCTCATCGACATAGAGCAAGTGGTCGCCGAACATTTTGCGCACGCGCACTACGCCGGCATCGGCCAGTTGTGCGACGACGAAATCGACAAATTCAGGAGTACAAGCCATGGACGTCAGTTGAGGTATGAGGAAAGCGCACGCGTTGTGCGCCTGCGGAAACACAAAACCGCCCCGGCACTCGCAGGGCAGTGCAAGTGCTGAGGCGGAAAGAAAAGAAAATCACGGTGCGAATCAACCGAGCTGCTTGCGAATGAAGGCTTCCATGCGCGGAGTGGCCTCTTCGACGCATTGCAAGAGGCGGATTTGATTGGCGGCGCGCTCGAGGTTGTGCGAGGGGTGGGTGATCTTGTAGTACGTGTCGCCGTTCAGATAGTCGGTGAGGAAGCGCACGCCCTGCATGTAGGGGAAGAGAGCGGCAGCATAAGGGAGATTTTCGATTTCCAGCTCGGTGAGGAAACCGTGGGCACCCTTGAGGTAACCGCCGGCGAAGGCTTCGAAGATGTCGAAACGGAACGACACATTGTCGAGGTTCGGATCGTCTTCGCGCGTGGTGTTGGCGGCCGTGCGAAGGAAGTCGCCGAAGTCGGAGAAGATGAACGAGGGCATCACGGTGTCGAGGTCGATGACACAGAGCACCTTGCCATCGCGGTCGAAGAGGATGTTGTCGACCTTCGTGTCGCAATGGCAAATGCGCTTGGGGAGTTTGCCTTCGCGGTAGAGGCGTTCGCTCTTGGTCATCTCTTGTTCACGCTTACGGATTTCGTCGAGCAGGGCTTTCACCTCGGGCTCCTCGATGCGGCCGGCTTTATTTTCGGCGACGGCTTCTTTGAGCTGCTGGATGCGGAACTCGATGTTGTGGAAATCCTTGATCGTCTCGCCGAGTTGTGCGGGCAGATCGGAGAGCATGGATTGGAATTGGGCGAAGGTCTCGCCGACGATGGCGGCATTCTCCACGCTCACGCCGCTCTTGGAGGTGGTGTCGGGGATGAGCACCATCATGCGCCAATATTTCTCACCGTCGTGGTAGTAGTATTTACCGTCGTTGGCGGGCACGAAACGGAGCACTTTGCGGTCGATATCGGGGGTGCCGGCGGCTTCGAGCTTTTGGCGAATGTGGCCGGTGACTTCGACGATGTTGTTCATCAGCAGATCGATGTCGGGGAAGATGGCTACATTGACGTTTTGCAGCACGTAGTCGGTGCCGTTGCCTTCGGTTTCCACGGCGTAGGTGGTGTTGATCAGCCCGTTGCCGAGGGGATGGATGTCGCGCACTTCGCCCTCAATGGCGAAATGGGATACGATGTCTTTGAGTTGCTGTTCCATTGCGGAGTTTGTTTTTAGATGATAAAGCGAAGATACAAAAAAATCATCGGCAAGGAAGCATTTCGCGAGAAAAAGCGAAATGGAAATAGCAAAACGCGCACTCACGACCCACGATCCGGCATTATACAGCAAAAAATGCCGCAGATTCTGCGGCGTTTCCCTTGAACTTATACAGCATTCGATTACCACCGACCAGAGTTTCTGTTTAATTTAAGTTCCCTGCTGCGCCTTGGTCTGAATCCAAGAAACATGACAAGACCCACAAACGGCTATTTGCGATGCAAATAGCCGTTTGTGGACAGTCCTAAATAAACTCTTTACATTGAACGCGGTTCACCACTGTTCGTCCAAATGTTTTTTCAATCTTTGCGCCATTGGCTTAAACGAATAATAGGTGGCCGCTGCCGAAATGGGGGCACCGATGAAAGGAATTAGTTTCGCAAAGCTCTTCCCCGTTCCGTTTTTAGCGATCTGCACTCCAATCCATTTTCCTGCCTGCTCTACAACGCCTCGAGCTGCAAGCTGACCGAGTACTGTTTGAGGAATGCGTTGAGCAGCTTCTTCCGCCAACCGTTCTGCAATTTTCTTTGCCATAATTGCGGCTTGAGAAGATCCGAAAGCCACTCCGACAAATAAAGTCAGAATTTGTCTCGTCCCATCATCCATACCTTTTCCTCCGTTTTGCAAATCGGGCCAACCGTACAGGTAGAGGAGTTTTTGCGCCAAAGCCAAAACATGCCCATAAAACTGTGCCATATCTGCCGGTATGGTGGCCAGCATGGCGAACCCACCCGGTACGCCGGCGACAGCGGAAATCAGACTTGCCCTTGTCAGATGATAACTTATACAACCTTCGGCTAATTTCTGCACATCCTTTCTGGGTAAAACATTTTTCATTTTGGTGTGACCGTCAAGGATCTCATTGATCACTTTTCGATCTAAATATGGTGCGAGTTCTCGACTCAAAAATTCCCAGCGATTGACTGCAATTCCGGGAGATCGGAAGAG
>ERZ772978.142-NODE-142-length-29346-cov-4.66382_pt1 | contig 29346 bp, 21 predicted proteins | sample MGYA00511675_ERZ772978 | MGnify/ENA primary metagenome ERZ772978 (study PRJEB29015, sample SAMEA2738092) | human oral metagenome | biome: human oral; feature: human-associated habitat; material: saliva | place: China | collected 2156 ... | reverse complement strand
CAGCCGCACGAAGAGTAAGTGCGATAAGATTGCCTCCGAGATTACCAATGTCAAGATCCAGACGGCAGCCGTCGACGCTGATAACGTCCCCGAGCTCGTCGCTCTGATGAAGTCCTTCAAGCCAGAGCTGGTCATCAATGTCGCTCTGCCCTATCAGGACCTCCATATCATGGATGCTTGCCTCGAGGCAGGCGTCAACTACCTCGACACGGCGAACTATGAGCCGCTCGACGAGGCTAAGTTCGAGTACAGCTGGCAGTGGGCCTACAAGCAGCGCTTCGAAGAAGCTGGGCTGACGGCTATCCTGGGCTGTGGCTTCGACCCAGGGGTGACCGGGGTCTTCACCGCCTATGCTGCCAAGCACCACTTCGATGAGATCCACTACCTCGATATCGTAGACTGCAACGGTGGGGATCACCACAAGGCCTTCGCCACGAACTTCAATCCCGAGATCAACATCCGCGAGATCACTCAGAAGGGTAAGTACTACGAGGATGGACAGTGGCGCGAGACTGAGCCTCAGGAGATCCACAAGCCCCTGACCTATCCCAATATCGGGGTGCGTGAGTCTTACCTCCTCTACCACGAGGAGCTGGAGTCGCTCGTGAAGAACTACCCCACGATCCGCCGTGCGCGCTTCTGGATGACCTTCGGGCAAGAGTACCTGACCCACCTGCGTGTCATGCAGAATATCGGTATCACGCGTATCGACCCCGTCCTCTACAACGGCGTCGAGATCGTCCCCATCCAGTTCCTCAAGGCGATCCTGCCTAACCCCGGTGAGCTCGGTGAGAACTACACGGGTGAGACGTCCATCGGCTGCCGTATCCGCGGTATCAAGGACGGCAAGGAGAAGACCTACTACGTGTGGAACAACTGCAGCCACCAGGCCGCCTATCAGGAGACGGGCGCTCAGGGCGTGAGCTACACCACGGGTGTACCCGCCACGATCGGTGCGATGATGTTCTTCAAGGGCCTCTGGCGTCGCCCAGGCGTGTACAACGTCGAGGAGTTCGATCCAGATCCCTTCATGGAGCAGCTCATGAAGCAAGGCCTGCCTTGGCATGAGCAGTTCGACCTCGATCTCGAGCTCTGATAAGGCTCGAGATGCGGCGTAGCGGAGCCGCCTGAGTGCCCTCTCTTAGAGGCTCAGCCTTGGGGCACTCAGGCGCCTTCCCCGCGCGCCACCCTTATCCCCTCACTCTTTACCCCCAAAAACCACACCACTACCTCTAATCATGAACATCCTGCTGATCGTAGATCCCCAGAACGACTTCATCACCGGCTCCCTCGCCATCGAAGGCGCGATCCCAGCGATGGATTACCTCACCGCTTACGTCAAGGAGCACCATGCCGAGTACGACGCTATCGTCGTCACCATGGATCAGCATCCTGCCGACCACTGTAGTTTCGATGTCTCTGGTGGCCCATGGCCTATCCACTGCGTCCGCTATACTACGGGGGCTGCTCTCTATCCTCCTCTGTCAGATGCGATCATGGAGCGCAAGCGTCAGGGGCAAAATGTCCTCTTCATCCCCAAGGCAATGACTCGCCACAAGGATTCTTACAGTGCCTTCCACGACGCCGTGCCCGACCTCCTCATGAACGCGCGCCGCATCGACGTTGCGGGCCTCGCAGGGGACTACTGCGTCAAGACTACTATCGAAGATCTCAGACGCCTCCTCTACGCCCCTCAGATCCATACGATCGATGAGGCCATCGCTTGGATCGGTGAGCCCCAGCCTCTGGTGTAGCTCCCCCAGCGACCTCCCACCTCTAATTCCCCCACACACCTATGAAACGACTCATTGCCACTCTGAGCCTCCTCGCTATGCTCACTGCTTGCCAGACCAGCTCGACCAAGGAGAATCCCCTCCTTACCGAGAGCACGCTTGACTACCAAGCTCCCGACTTCAGTAAGATCCGCCCTGCGCACTTCGTCCCCGCTATCGAGGAGGGGATCCGTATCCAGCTCGCCGAGATCGACAGCATCACGAGCAATACGGCTGCTCCGACCTTTGAGAATACCGTGCTGGCGTATGAGAAGTCCGGTCGCCTCCTCGCACGTGCTACCTCTATCCTCTCTGGCCTCGTAGGTGCTGACGGCACCGAGGAGCTGCAGAAGATCGACGAAGAGACGACGCCTATGCTCTCCGCCCACCACGATGCGCTGCTCCTGAATGAGAAGCTCTTCGCTCGTATCAAGGCCGTCTACGACCAGCGCTCCAGCCTCAAGGGTGAAGACCTACGCCTCACGGAGGTCCTCTATGATCAGTTCGTCCATGAGGGCGCTCTCCTCTCAGCTGCCGACAAGGAAGCTCTGAAGAAGATCAATAGCGAGATCGCTGTGCTGCAGACGAAGTTCACGAATCAGGTGAACGCTGGCACGAAGGAAGCTGCCGTCCTCGTCGACAAGGTCGAGGAGCTCGATGGCCTCTCCGAAGAAGCGATCACCCGTGCTGCCGAGGCCGCTGCCGCTGCAGGCCACAAGGGTAAGTATCTGCTGGAGCAGACGAATACGTCACGCCCAGGCTACCTCGTCGACCTCAATAATCGTGATGTCCGTCGCCGCGTCCTCGAGGCTTCGCTCTCACGCTGCTCGAGCGGTGATAGCACGAATACGCACCCCACGATCACCCGCATCGCAGCCCTGCGCGCCGAGAAGGCAAAGCTCCTCGGGCTGCCCAACTTCGCCTCTTGGGCACTGAGCGATCAGATGGCTGGCCGTCCCGAGGCCGTAGAGCGCCTCATCAGCCAGCTGGCTCCCGCCTGCCGTGCTAAGGTCGCTGATGATGTCGCCGAACTCGAAGCCTTCGCTCAGCAGACTGAGGGTAAGGACTTCAAGCTCGCTGCTTGGGACCTCGACTACTATGCCGAGCGCCTGAAGAAGGCTAAGTACGACCTCAACGAAGCCGACCTCAAGCCCTATCTCGTGCTGGATAGCGTGCTGAAGAATGGAGTCTTCTACGCAGCCAACCAGCTGTATGGCCTGACCTTCAAGCCTCGTCCTGATATCCCTGTCTATGCTGATGGCGTACAGGTCTACGAGGTCTTTGACCAGGATAATACCCCCATGGCTCTCTTCTATACGGACTACTTCCGTCGCCCAACGAAGACGGGTGGGGCGTGGATGTCGAACTTCGTCCAGCAGAGCACGCTCTTCGGTACGAAGCCTGTCATCTACAACGTCTGCAACTTCGAGGCTCCCGCTAAGGGTGCTCCTGCCTTCCTCACCTCGTCGGATGTAGAGACGCTCTTCCATGAGTTCGGCCACGCTCTGCACGGCCTCTTCGCTTCGCAGAAGTACGAGACGCTCTCGGGTACGAATACACCCCGTGACTTCGTGGAAATGCCCTCGCAGTTCAACGAGCACTGGATGACGGACTCTGTCGTCCTGCGCCACTATGCTCGCCACTACAAGACGGGTGAGCCTATGCCTCAGGCGCTCATCGACAAGATGAAGGCTGCTGCTACCTACGGACAGTCCTACGCACTGGCTGAGAACCTCGCTGCCGTGACGATCGATATGGCTTGGGGTATGCTCCCCGCTGGTCAGACGGTGAGCGATGTAGATGCCTTCGAGCGTGAAGCGCTCGCTCGTGCTGGTCTTGACTTCGCTCTCGTACCTCCCCGCTACCGCTCGGCTTACTACCTGCACGTCTTCGCTGGTGGCTATGCTTCGGGCTACTACTCTTACCTCTGGACGGAGGTCCTCGACCACAATATCTACGAGTGGTTCGCCGCACACGGCGGGCTGACGCGTGAGAATGGTCAGCGCTTCCGTGAGATGGTCCTCTCACGCGGGAATACCGCCCCTGTCGGCACGTTCTTCACGAACTTCACCGGCCTCACGGAGCCCGATATGTCGAGCCTTCTGCGCTTCCGCGGCCTCACGAAGTAAGCTAAGGGTGCTTCGTCACCTCCCTACATAATAGGTGCCCCCCATCCCTCGGACTGAGATCCGTCGGGTGGGGGGCGCTACTTTATTATAGATAGCACTCCATAGGCTGGAGCGGAATACGTATCTTTGTCCTACCAGTAATAGATCCAGCACAGACCTCGAAGAATGACAGAGCACTACGTCGTCTCCGCACGCAAATACCGCCCCGATACCTTCCGTAGTATCGTCGGGCAGGAGGCTATGGCCTCCACACTACGCACCGCTGTTCGCTCGGGCAAACTCTCCCATGCGTATCTCTTCTGTGGCCCCCGTGGGGTAGGGAAGACGACGGCGGCACGCGTCTTGGCGCGGACGATCAACTGCGAGAATCTCTCTGCAGAAGGTGAGGCTTGCGGGCAGTGCGAGAGCTGTAAGGCCTTCGAGGAGCAGCGCTCCTTCAATATCTTCGAGCTGGACGCTGCGTCAAACAACTCCGTAGAGGATATCCGCCAGCTCACCGAGCAGGTGCAGATGCCTCCCGCTCTCGGTCGCTACAAGGTCTATATCATCGACGAGGTGCACATGCTCTCGGCGGCGGCTTTCAATGCCTTCCTTAAGACCCTCGAAGAGCCCCCCTCGTACGCTATCTTCATCTTAGCGACGACGGAGAAGCACAAGATCCTCCCCACCATCCTCTCGCGCTGTCAGATCTATGACTTCAAGCGAATCACCGTACAGGATATCACCCGCCATCTGCGCTACGTCGCCGATAGCGAGGGTATCGATGCCGAGGAGACGGCGCTCGGGCTCATCGCTGAGAAGGCCGATGGGGGGATGCGCGATGCGCTGTCGATGTTTGACCGTATCGCCAGCTTTGCCGGCGGGCATATCACCTACCAGCATGCGCTGGAGAGTCTGAATGTCCTCGACTATACCTACTTCATACGCATCTTTGAGCTCTTCCTGAGTGGGGATCATCGTAGTGTCTTGCTCCTCCTGGATGAGCTGATGGGTAAGGGCTTCGAGGGACAGACGATCCTCACAGGGCTCTCCGCCTTCGTGCGTGACCTCCTTGTAGCCCAGCATCCCGAGACGCTCCAGCTCTTGGAGAAGCCCGATGCCGTAGCCGCCTCCTATGCGACCATTGCCCAGCAGTGCACGCCTGCCAGCCTCTTTGCTGCGCTCAAGACTCTGGTGCAGGCCGACCAGCAGTATCGCGGGGCAACGAATAAGCGCCTCTTAGTCGAGTTGAGCTTCCTCAGCATGGTCCCTCTCTTCAAGCGGGACTCCGACCTCAATCTCCCTGCTGCGCCAGCACCCGCTGCACCTCAGACGGCTACACCACAGGCAGCTCCTCAGACGCCCCCTGCGACTACACCCCCAGCTTCTCCTGCGCCCAAAGCGCAGACAGCTCCCGCAACACCTTCCGCACCGCAGGCCGCTCCCAAGCCTGCCCCTGCAGCGGTGACACCTCCTCCAGCGCCACCCACACCCGCTCCAGCACCTGCGGCATCTGCTACACCTCCCCCTCCAGCTCCCCCCTCGTCCGCTCCTAAGCGCCTCTTCGGAGCACGCCGTCGTGCAGACGCTCCCAGCGAAGCCACTTCTACGGCTCCAGCTGAGGCCCCTGCCCCTGTCGAGGATAAGGACTTCACGGAGGATGACCTCCAGCGAGCTTGGGTGCGCTTCGTCGAGCAGGAGCTGACACCCTCACAGATCCTCTATCGCAATATCCTGCGCCCCGAGCTACCGAAGCTCTTAGACGGCGTGCAGGCAGAGATCTCCCTCCCACCAGGTGAGGCTATCCATACCACGGTGATGGAGGTCTATCCTCAGCTCGTAGAGTTCCTCCGCACGACGCTGCAGAATCGTAAGTTCAACCTCGTCCTGCGCGAGAAGACTGTAGAGGAGCAAGCGAAGATCATCCTCACCCAAGAGGATCGCTTCAATCAGCTCGCGGAGATCAACCCCGAGGTGCGCAAGCTCAAGGAAGCCCTTGGCCTACGCTTCTCCTAATCCCAGACCACATACATATACAATACGCATATCGCTATGAAGATCAAGAAGCACATCACCGCTCTTGCTACGGCAGCAGCCCTCTCGGCGACCCTGCCTGCTGTGGCTCAGCAGTCGCAGCACATGGCTCCCGAGACGATGCTTTCGCTCGCTCGTGTCGGTGCCTCCGCCCTCTCTCCCGACGGCAAGACGGTCGTCTACAGCGTGGGCTTCCCCAGCATCAAGGACAATAAGATCCGCACCGAGCTCTTCACCATCTCCTCCGATGGCAGTGCACGCCGCCAGATCACTCAGGGTGTAGCAGGCGTACATGGCGCTCGCTGGATCCAGCAGGGCCGTCGTATCAGCTACATCTCCTCGGAGAGTGGCGCTCCTCAGGTCTGGACGATGGCTCCCGATGGTACGGACCGCCGTCAGGTGACCAATATCGAGGGCGGGCTCTCGGACTACCTCTTCTCACCCGATGAGAAGCAGCTGGCCTATATCAAGGAGATTTCCTTCGGGAAGAGCACTAAGGAGATTTACCCCGACCTGCCTAAGGCTACGGGTCGTATCGTCACCGATCTGATGTACAAGCATTGGGACGAATGGGTAGAGACGATCCCCCATATCTTCATCGCTCCCGTAGGTGGCGAAGCGATCACGGGCGGTAAGGACATCCTCGAAGGTGAGCCTTACGAAGCTCCTACGAAGCCCTTCGGCGGAGCAGAGGAACTCTCCTGGAGCCCCGACGGTAAGACCTTAGCCTACTCCTCCCGCAAGAAGACGGGCATGGAGTACTCCCTCTCCACCAACACTGATATCTATCTCTACGACCTCGCCTCGGGGCAGACTCGCAATATCACCGAGGGGATGGGCGGCTACGATACCCACCCTCGCTTCTCACCCGATGGTAAGCGCATCAGCTGGATCAGCATGGAGCGTGACGGCTACGAAGCCGACCTCAAGCGTCTCTTCGTCCAGGATCTGAAGACGGGACAGAAGACCTTCCTCACCGACGGCTTCGAGTACGATGTCGATGAGCTCCAGTGGTCGGCCAATAGCCAGAGCCTCTTCTTCCTCTCTACGAAGCACGCCGAAGCCCAGCTCTGGGAGATCGCGCTCAAGGGTCGTAAGATCCGCCAGATCACCACGGGTATGCACGACTACACCTCGCTGGATGTGCAGGGTGGTAAGATCCTCGCTGGCCGTCAGAGCTACATCGAGCCCACGGACCTCTACCTCGTAGACGTCAAGACAGGGGCAGCGAAGCAGCTCACGGCAGAGAATAAATCTACGCTCGACGGCCTCGCTCCTATCTCGGTAGAGAAGCGCTGGGTCAAGACGACCGACGGGGGCAACATGCTCGTCTGGGTCGTCCTCCCACCGAACTTCGACAAGACGAAGAAGTACCCTGCGCTGCTCTTCTGCCAGGGTGGCCCACAGAGCCCCGTCAGTCAGTTCTTCTCTTACCGCTGGAATATGCGCCTCATGGCTGAGCAAGGCTATATCGTCATCGCTCCCAATCGCCACGGCGTCCCCAGCTTCGGTAAGGCATGGAACGAGCAGATCAGCGGCGACTACTCGGGGCAGAATATCCAAGACTACCTCACCGCAGTCGATGAGCTGAAGAAGGAGCCTTGGGTCGACAGCGAGCGTCTCGGCTGTGTCGGTGCCAGCTACGGCGGCTACTCCGTCTTCTATCTGGCAGGCGTGCACCAGAAGCGCTTCAAGGCCTTCATCGCCCACGCTGGTATCTTCAACCTCGAGATGCAGTACATGACGACCGAGGAGATGTGGTTCGCCAACTGGGATATGGGCGGTGCTCCCTGGGAGAAGGACAATGCAGTCGCTCAGCGCACCTTCGCCAACTCCCCCCACAAGCTCGTAAGCAACTGGGATACGCCGATACTGGTCATCCACGGCGAGCGCGACTACCGCATCCTCGCAGGCCAAGGTATGGCGGCCTTCAACGCGGCTAAGCTCCGTGGCATCCCTGCCGAGCTCCTCATCTACCCCGATGAGAACCACTGGATCCTCCGCCCGCAGAACGCCCTGCTCTGGCAGCGTACCTTCTTCGGCTGGCTTGATAAATACCTCAAGTAACCCCTATATGTCCGTGCGAAAGAACTGTTAGTCCCCTCTACAGTCCTTTCGCACGGCTTGCTTTCACCCTATCTCCCTCCTGAATAGGAAGCTCTTTCACTCACATCATTGATCCACTAACTCTCTTCCTTCGAATGAAGACCGACATCGAAATCGCTCGCTCGATAGCCCTCGAGCCGATCGAAAAGATAGCTGCCAAGGTGGCTATCCCCACCGACCACCTGGAGCACTACGGCAAGTACCTCGCCAAGGTAGACCTCTCCGAGCTCCAAGCTGGTCATAAGCCTGGCAAGCTCATCCTCGTCACCGCCATCACCGCTACGAAGGCTGGTATCGGCAAGACGACGGTCTCTATAGGCCTCGCTCTCGGTATGAACCGCCTCGGTTATAAGGCGGTCGTCGCACTGCGTGAGCCCTCTCTCGGCCCTTGCTTCGGTATGAAGGGCGGTGCTGCTGGTGGTGGCTACGCTCAGGTGCTTCCCATGGAGAAGATCAACCTGCACTTCACTGGTGACTTCCACGCCATCACCTCGGCGCACAATATGATCACTGCGCTCCTGGATAACTACATCTACCAGAACCGCAATACGGACAAGGGCCTCAGCGAAGTCCTCTGGAAGCGTGTCCTCGACGTCAACGACCGCTCCCTACGCTCCATCGTCACGGGCCTCGGTGGTCAGGTCAATGGTATCCCAGCCGAATCAGGCTTCGACATCACGCCTGCCTCGGAGATTATGGCGATCCTCTGTCTGTCGACTTCACTCGAAGACCTGCGTCGCCGTATCGAGAATATCCTCCTCGGCTATACGAAGCAGGGGGAGCCCTTTACCGTGCGTGACCTCGGTGTAGCGGGTGCGATCACCGTCCTCCTCCTCGACGCTATCAAGCCCAATCTGGCGCAGACGACTGAGCATACCCCTGCCTTCATCCACGGCGGCCCGTTTGCTAACATCGCCCACGGCTGCAACTCGATCCTCGCCACCCGCATGGCGCTGGCGCACTCCGACTACACGATCACGGAGGCTGGCTTCGGTGCGGACCTTGGTGCAGAGAAGTTCTACAACATCAAGTGCCGCACGGCTGGTCTCCAGCCTGCGCTCACCGTCCTCGTAGCTACCCTCGGCGGGCTGAAGATGCACGGTGGTGTCGATGAGAAGGATCTCAAGACACAGAATATCGAGGGTGTCCGCCATGGGTTGGCTAACCTCGACCGCCATATCGAGAACCTCAAGAGCTTCGGGCAGACGGTCGTCGTAGCCTTCAACCGCTTCGCTACCGATACGGAGGAGGAGATCGCACTGGTGCGTGAGCACTGCCACGCCGCTGGTGTGGGCTTCGCTGTCAACACGGCCTTCGGCGAAGGTGGTGCTGGTGCGGAGGAGCTCGCTCGCCTCGTCGTCGAGACCATCGAGCAGAGGTCCTCGCAGCCCCTACAGTTCACCTATCCCCTCACCGCCTCCATCGAGGAGAAGGCTACGGCTATCGCTCGTCGTATCTACGGCGCACGCTCTATCCACTTCTCGGCGAAGGCACAGCGCCAGCTCGAGCGTATCGAGCGTCACGGCTGGTCGAAGTTCCCCGTCTGTATCGCCAAGACGCAGTACTCCTTCAGCGACGATCCCACGGCCTATGGTAGCGTGCGTGACTTTGACCTCGAGGTGCGCGACGTCGTCATCAACACGGGTGCCGAGATGATCGTCCTCGTCCTCGGCGCTCTGGTGCGTATGCCCGGTCTGCCCCGCGTCCCCCAAGCAGAAAAGATAGACTTCATCGATGGACACATCGAGGGTCTTAGCTAATAATACCTATAATAACTCACTACACTCAAATTCATGAACTACGATGTAGCTATCATCGGTGCTGGCCCTGGCGGTACCGACGCTGCAGAGCATGCAGCAGCCCACGGCCTCCGCGTCGTCATCTTCGAGAAAAATAAGCTCGGTGGTGTCTGTCTCAACGAAGGTTGCGTACCTACGAAGGCACTCCTGCACTCAGCCCATCTCCTTTCCGAAGCCCTCGATGGCAAGAAATATGGTCTTACGATCCCCGAAGCAGCCTTCGACCTCGGTAAGGTGATGGCGCGCAAGACGAAGATCCTCAAGAAGCTCGGTGCTGGTATCCGTATCGGTCTGCAGGGGCACGAGGTCGAGATCGTCACCGAAGAGGCTCGTCTCACGGGGCGCGGTGATGAGGGCTTCACCATCGCTGCAGGCGAGGCGACCTATACGGCGCGCCACGTCATCATCGCTACGGGCTCACGTGCCTTCATCCCACCCATCGATGGGCTGAGCGACGTGCCCTTCTGGACAGCTAAGGAAGCACTTGAGGTCGAGGAGCTCCCGCAGAGCCTCGTCGTCCTCGGTGGCGGGGTCATCGGTATGGAGTTCGTGTCCTTCTTCTCTACGCTCGGCGTGGAGGTCACGGTCGTCGAGATGCTGCCTAAGATCCTCGGGCCTATGGACGAAGAGCTCTCTGGGGAGCTGCAGAAGGCCTTCGAGAAGCGCAAGGTGAAGTTCCACCTCTCCACGAAGGTCACTGCCGTGCGTGAGGGCAAGGTCATCGCTGAGCATGAGGGTGAGACGCTGGAGATCCCCTTCGACAAGCTGCTGGTCAGCGTCGGCCGTCGTGCTGTGACCGATGGTCTGGGACTGGAGACGGTCGGTGTCGAGCTCCAGCGTGGGGCTGTCGTCGTCGATGAGCACCTCCAGACCTCGGTGCCTGGTATCTATGCCGTCGGTGATGTCAATGGTACGTCTATGCTCGCTCACACGGCTGCTCGCGAAGGACAGGTCGCTGTACACCACATCACCGGCACGGAGGATGTGATGAGCTACCGCGCTATCCCTGGTATCGTCTATACCGATCCCGAGATCGCTGCTGTCGGCCAGACGGAGCAGGAGCTGCGTGCTGCTGGCATCGACTATGAGGTGCATCGTGTACCGATGACGCTCTCTGGGCGCTTCATCATCGAGAATGAGCAGGGCAATGGCTTCTGCAAGCTCCTCACGGACAAGGAGGGTGTCATCCTCGGTGCGCACCTCTTCGGCAATGGCTCTTCGGAGATCCTGGTGCCTGCGGTCATGGCTGTCGAGCAGCGCATGAAGCTCTCTGAGCTGTCTCGCATCGTCTTCCCGCATCCCACAGTCTGCGAGATCGTTCGCTCGGCTACCCTGCACTAAGGGAAGCTACTCCCCACAATAAGCCCGCCGGCTACACTCCTTCGTGGAGGGTAGCCGGCGGGTCTTTTTATACTGATATGTGTGGGGGCGCTTTGCTTTACACCGCTGTGAGGCGGAGGATCTGCAGGCCCTGGGGAGCGAGGCTCAGGTGAAGAGGAGCCAGCGTGGTGAGGCAGAGGAAGTCCACTGCACCCGTGAGCAGGTCTGCGGCACGGAAGGCTGTGCCCTCGGTGATGCCCGTAGCGGCGAAGAATTCGGCGGGTAGGGGGAGGGTGGTATCAGCCTGCTCGCTGGAGAAGTTCGCCAGCACGAGGTAGAGCCCTTCCTCCGAAGCGCGTGCGAAGGCGAGGATGCGCTCTCTGCCAGAGCCCTCGGCACGCAGGCCGTAGTAGCTCCCTCGGCTGATGATGGGGTCGGTGTAGCAGGAGGCGAGGCGCTGGTAGTCGCTGAGTAGGCAGGCCTCTTCGTCTGTCAGCTGGGCGGGGGTGTAATTACCTGCCTGCAGGCGCTGGAGCTTGTCGAGGCTCCAGTAGTCGAAGATCGTCGTGCGGCCATCACGCCCGCTGAAGCCCTCGCTGTCCATGCCCTGCTCGCCCAACTCTTGACCGAAGTAGAGGAGTAGGGGATTGCCACCGCTTAGGGCTGCGACAGCCGTAGCGAGGAAACCCTGGCGGGGTGAGGCGAAGACAAAGTCCGAGGCGAGGCGCTGCTCGTCGTGGTTCTCCGTGAAGTAGCACATCGCAGGTTGCTCGCCACCGACGGCATCACGCACACCGGTGAAGTCCGCTGCGTCGCGTGTGCCCTTGCCGAGAGCGATGAGGAAGTCATAGACGCCGACCTTATCATACAGGTAGTCGAAGCCTGCATAGAGGTACTCGCCGTAGCGGTGGGGCTGGTAGATCTCTGCGAGGAAGAGCGTCTTGGGGTACTGCTCACGTACCGAGGGGATCGCCCAAGCCCAGAAAGCGGGCGGGACAAGCTCGGTCATATCGCAGCGGAAGCCATCGACACCACGCGCAGCCCAGTAGCAGAGGATGTCACGCATCTTCACCCACGTATCGGGCATGGGATCGGCATGTAGGCCACTTCCTCCGCAGTAGTCCACCCCGTAGTTGAGCTTCACCGTCTCGTACCAGTCCGTGATGCTGGGGTAGGGGCTGAAGCAGTCGTTGCCCGTAGCGCGTGCTGGGCACTCGATGTATGGGGATGACTCTGTGGATAAGGGTAGGATAAGTGAGGTGTCGGGGAGGTAGTAGAAGTTGTTGCGCGGGGAGAACGCCAGCTGTACATCGTCCGTAGCACCGAGGTCTGTGACGCCCTCAGGGCATGCGTCGGAGTGATAGGTGCGGGCGACGTGGTTGGGGATAAAGTCCATCAAGATCTGCAGCCCTGCCTGGTGGGTACGCTTGATGAGGGCGTCCAGCTCTGCCTGTCGCGTGTGTGGATCTTCGGCGAGGTCGGGGTCGACGTCGTAGTAGTCCTTGACAGCATAGGGCGAGCCAGCCTGCCCCTTCACTGTGTCGGGGTGGTCGGGACGGATACCTTGGGCGCTGTAGTCGGTCTTCGTGGCGTGCTCCAGCAGGCCGATATACCAGACGTGGGTTGCCCCGAGACTGCGGATATAGGCGAGGGCTTCGGGTGTGAAGTCACGGAGCTTCCCCGAGCCGTTCTCGGAGAGTGTGCCATGGGGCTGGCGGGTCGTATTCTTATTCCCCCAGAGTCGAGTGAGGGTGGAGTAGATGACGATCTTCTGCTGCATTAGGTATGGGTAGGTGGTGGGGCTAAGGCTTTTTCGCGCCCTTCTTCTTTTTGACCAGCGGAGCAAGCTCAGCTTTCGCCAGCTCGTAGCCTATCTTCATCAGCTGCTCGGAAGCGCTGACCTCAAACATCCCGAACTTCATTACCTCGCTCGTCTCAAGGAGATAATCACAGGCTGCACAGTCAGGGGTGGTATTCTGGCGAAAGATTAGTTCCCATGCACGGTTAGCGATGTCCTTTATATTCATGGGGATTTCTGCGCTCTGCATAGGGCCGAGGTTCATACCGATGACCTCCTCGCAGTCCTCGCGGATGGCCGTGACGGGGAAGTTGCGGAAGAGCCCGCCGTCGACGTAGGTGTGACCGTCGATTTCTACAGGGCAGAAGAGGATGGGGATGCTTGATGAAGCCAAGATAATCTTCGCCAAGGGGCCCTCAGTAAAGACGTGGGGTTCTCCTTGGTTTAGGTCGGTGGCTACGATACGCATGGGGGTCGGTAGATCCTCCAGTTTGCGGTGACGGAGGTTCTTCTTAAGCAAATGGAGGAATTTCGTCGTGCTGAAGATCCCGCCTCCCTTGGTGGTGAAGCTGGTCATCTGCATGAAGCCCGTCTGCGAGAGGAGCTCGTGGATCTCCTCAGGCGCATAGCCCGATGCATAGAAGGCGCCCATGATGGAGCCAGCACTGGTGCCAGCGATGATCTCGGGGCGTAGGCCTACCTCATCGAGGTACTTTAAGACGCCGAGGTGGGCAAAGCCCTTGATGCTGCCGCCACTGAGGGCGAGCCCCAGCTGGTAGGGGCGGGTGGTGCAGTTGTCTGCCATTGGCTGAGTCATTTATTGTCGCAAAGATACGCTATGCCCCGCATACCTGCCCCCTCACCAGCCTCTTAGTCGAGGGGATAGTCCTTGGGGTGGCTCTTATTCTTATGGATAAGCTTGAGGATGCCCTTATCCATGACCGTATCACCCTCTTTCTTGAGGGCTAAGATCAGTTTTTCGTCTGTTCTTTGATAGATCTTGCCAAGGAACCGCTTGAAGTGCTTCTTTATAAATGCTTCCTTTTCCTCTGCAGATGCTTCAGGGCATAGTTCATAGAAGCAATACTGTTCCTTAAGGGTCTTGATGATGTCTTCTCGGAATTGCTTCCGTAGAGTGTTGTCGGGAGCATAGCCTCGGTTCTGTACATAAGAAGATAGTACATAGAGGAAGTTGATCTCATAAGTGAGGACAAGGAGCGTGTCGCGGTCAAAGAGGCGATCCTCAAAGTGCTTGCTGTCGTATTGCCCTTTCCCTTCTGGTTTGAGCCCGATTTCTCTGTCGGATAAATTCTTTCCGATCGTACCTCGTATGAAGAAGTTGGGAGTCGGGTTGTAGCCCTCGGTGAGTTCGTCTCGGTAGCGTAAGCCCTGCGCCTTCTCAGGGATGAGGTCGATGTGATATTGGATGACGTTCTTAGCGTAAGTGAACTGCTTGTATATTGAGTTCTCTCCGATGCTGTTTCCCTCCGAGTAATACTTGCTATCTCCGAGGAAGTAGATTTCCTTATCTCCTATCAGAGACTTGCCCCGATAAATATGGTCAATGATCTTGCCGTCCTTCTGCTCCTTCAGCCCTGGGGGAAGTGACTGTTCCCCTATTAGGCTATCAATCATATCCTCGAAGACGATGTTGAAGTTACGTACTAAGAGGTGCTCATCGTGGGCTTTTCCTTGGGCAGCCTTTTCGGCCCGCTCGTAGAAGGCATAGAGCAAGTGCCAAAGCTGCACCAGCTCATCGGTGAAGTACTTCCCTCTCATTTGGTGGAGGCGGTTAGTGCCTTTGCCATCTTCGATGAGTCTCTTAATGATGTGGGTGCGCTCCGTTTCAAAGTTGAGATTATGCTTTACGACAAAGTGGTAGTTCTGCTTCAAGTAATCAAGGGTGGAGTAGAAGAGGCAGATCAGCTCCTCGTCATAGTTGATAGCCTTCTCCTTGGTCTTGCACTTGAGGTAGTAGGGCTTGCCGTCTTGTAGGACTGGGGATGTCGTGCGCATCGTCTTCGTCCAATGGATCTTGTGGCGCCCGCTGTGTACGATCGTGGCGATGTAGGTGAAGAGTGACTGATGCTCTTTTTCGAAACGGATTAGGGCCAGGATGAGATCAAGTAAAGTCACCTCACCATCTCTCCGCTGCCCAATGACACCAGCCAGCTCGCGGTGGGAGGTAATCCGATTCTTGGGGCAGCGTTCGCAGAAGAGTGCTATGGCCTGATAGATTTGCACCGATATCTTAAAGAGAAGGGCATGGCTATCTTTTGTTTGTAGCTCACCCTTTCCCTTGTCTTGTAGCAGACTCTCAGGGGTATACTTTCCGAAGGCTTTGCTGTCTTTCAGAAAGACCTTGGGGAGAATGAAGATTGCTTCTCTTGCCTCTCCATCATAGTAGTAACCTACATCCGAGAACTTGACCATCCCTCCTGAGAGTTCGGTGCGTGCGAGCCCGTCTAAAGGAGGAAGGTCTTGTGGACTATAATGATAGTCTTCAATGAGGATTTTCACTCTGACTATGCTTTAGCGACTACTCGTTGTCTTTTTCTCCACCCCCTTCACCAATGGCTCGAACTCCGAGGTAGGTCATGAAGCCTTGCAGTAGGGTTTGACTCTCGCCTGCGTATAGCTGGTTGAAGGTGAACTCTTCCCTTTCATTATTCTCCCCCTTTTTAGGAAAACAGAAGAAATTGTTTGGTGTGCCGTATTCATCTTTACATACCTCGTGCCAGAGGTAGGCCATTACCTTACTCTTGAACTCCTTCTCCTTGATTGAACTCTTGATGAAGAAGTTCCCCATCTGCTTGTCCTCAGATCCTGTCACCTTGAGGATGCGCTTGTTTATGACCCTGAGGAACTCAACCCAACGGTATCGCTTCTGATTTTCCTCCTCCCCAATGGCGATTTCAAACTGTCCCGACTTTACCTCGTTGCTGTAGTTAATGGGGATATACTCCCAGTCCCATCTGCGCTTGAAGGCGCTGTCCATTGGGAAAAGGGATTGGTCGGAGGTGTTCATCGTAGCGTAGATATAGAAGTTGGGCGGTAGGCATAAGTCGCCTCCTTCAATGCCCTGCTTCGCATTACCACTTAGAGTGTCTTGGAGGTAACTTGCAAGATCCTTGTCTGCACAGGTCGGATAGTCGGATCGCCCTTCATCGTTACGATCAAGGAGCTGGAAGATATCTCCAAAGATCAGGGCGCAGTTCCCTCGGTTGATCTCTTCAATGACGAGATATACCGGCTCTTCTGGGTGTTCCCACGCATGCACATAAGCTTTAGTAAAGACCTGTGGAGTAAAGGTGTAGGTGATTTTCCCTTCTACTATCTCGGGTTTATAGCAACCGACAAAGCTTGCGTAGTCACTATCAGGGTGAAACGTCGTGCGATACACGGTCATATTCGTTGATTTTTCCTTCACCGTCCTTGATTTCCCACTGCCTGGAGCTCCAAAGTAGATGACTTGGAGGGGGAGTATGGGAGTGTTTACTGTATCCGCATTTTGAGGGAGTGTGCATAGGTATTCGCGATATTTTTTTAAACCACAGCTACTGTGGTAGCGGGTCTTTTTGTCCTCCTCACAGTATGCTGGATCGCCCTTGAGTAATTTAATAATCTGATCTAACTCTGAGACCGAGGTGATTGAATAAATATCAAAGGAGGGAAGACCTTTTAGTCGAGTTATATACTTATCGACTTGGATGTAGCGAAGGTATTTGCTACGGGTGCTGTTGGCTACTCGATCTTTTAGGTAATTGGAAAAACCTTGCTTGTTCATAACGTTATTCATTTTTTTTAGGGGGTAAAGTAGTTGTTGGAGGTCACTTTAAGAAGGTACATCACTAAAGCCCTATCTGTTGGGTTTAGTTATATCAGGCATTATGCCATATTTGCTTACTACTTCTTCATAGTATCAAATACAAAGATACGGCGTTAATACCTTATATGCATAGTGTACTTTCGCTGACTGTAAGGTGGTAGTTTCTATCCCACTGATAGTCTCTCTTGGATACAGATAAAATCGCCTCTCTTATAAAATCGCCTCTCTTAGGGGGATGATTGCACGTAGCTATATGCTGCTGTGTGCGGAGCAGTGGAGGAGGGGTGGTGTGAAGCTATATTGGTCGGTGGGTGGACCTATATAGGTCGTCGAGTGAAGCTATATAGGTCGCTGAATGAATCTATATAGGTCCACCCACCGACCAATATAGGTCGCGAAAGCAACCAGTACTGGTCAGAGCGGCGAGCAGTACTGGTCACTCATAGTAAGTAGTACTGGTCACGAAAGCAACCAGTACTGGTCAGAACGGCGACCAGTACTGGTCAAATTCCGTTGGCTGCGAGGTCAGTGCTGTGACGACCCTGGGAGGCGCTGTGATAGAGGTGCTTGGGAGGGGTAAAGAAGGTAGGGAGAGCGGGGCGAAAAATGGAGGCGGGTGGCAGGTAAATCGCCTTCGCGGGCGGGCGCGCGAGCATCTAAAAGGCCTTTATCTACGGGCAAAAAGGAAAAGTGGGGGCTATTATGAAGAAATTTTAAGATCTTTGTACCGCAAATCCATAGGTTCTATTATACCCAAACAAGCAATAATGATTAAGAGTGCACTCCAGCAGGCTCGTAGTAAGTACAGCCCCAAGCTCCCTAAGGCACTGGAAGGTGGCGTGAAGACCGTCTTCGGTGCAGCTACGCAGAGCGTCAGCGATCAGGAAGCTATCGCCAAGCTTTTCCCTAACACATACGGTCTCCCCAAGCTCACCTTCGAAGCTTCGAGCGAGGCTACCTCTGGCACGCCCATCAATGGCGGTGTCATCCTCTCTGGCGGTCAGGCTCCTGGTGGGCACAACGTCATCGCAGGCCTCTTCGACGGTCTGAAGAAGATCCATCCCGACAGCCGTCTCTATGGCTTCCTCATGGGGCCTGACGGTCTCGTACAGCACAACTACATCGAGCTGACGGCCGACATCATCGACGAGTACCGCAATACCGGCGGCTTCGACATCATCGGCTCTGGCCGTACGAAGCTCGAGGAGACGGCTCAGTTCGACAAGGGTCTCGAGATCCTCAAGAAGCTCGATATCCGTGCGCTGGTCATCATCGGTGGTGACGACTCCAACACCAACGCTGCAGTCCTCGCAGAATACTACAAGAGCATCGGCGCTCCCGTCCAGGTCATTGGCTGCCCCAAGACCATCGACGGTGACCTGAAGAACGAGCAGATCGAGACCTCCTTCGGCTTCGACACCGCTACGAAGGTCTATGCCGAAGTCATCGGTAACATCCAGCGCGACTGTAACTCTGCTCGCAAGTACTGGCACTTCATCAAGCTCATGGGCCGCTCTGCTTCGCACATCGCTCTCGAGTGCGCCCTGCAGGTACAGCCCAACGTCGCTATCATCAGCGAAGAAGTAGAGGCTAAGAACCAGACCCTCGACGACGTAGTCACCTACATCGCTGAGGTCGTAGCCGCTCGCGCTGCTAAGGGTGAGAACTTCGGTACGGTACTGATCCCCGAAGGTCTTATCGAATTCATCCCTGCCTTCAAGGCGCTCATCGCTGAGCTCAACGACTACCTCGCACACCACGAGGCAGAGTTCCGCGCTGTCCCCGCTGACGAGCAGCGTGCCTATATCGCTGAGCACCTCAGTGCTGCTAACTCAGCTCTCTACGTCAGCCTGCCCGCTACGGTAGCTCGCCAGCTGACGCTCGACCGTGACCCCCACGGCAACGTCCAGGTGTCGCTCATCGAGACGGAAAAGCTCCTGGCTGAGATGGTCGCTACCAAGCTCGCTGCTTGGAAGGAAGAAGGTCGCTTCACGGGTAAGTTCTCTCCCCTGACGCACTTCTTCGGCTACGAAGGCCGCTGCGCTATGCCCTCGAACTTCGATGCTGACTACTGCTACGCCCTCGGTCGTACGGCTGCTTGCCTCATCGCCTCTGGCGTCACGGGCTACATGAGCTCTGTACAGAACCTTACGGCTCCCGCTACTGAGTGGATCGCTGGTGGTATCCCCACGACGATGATGATGAACATGGAGCGTCGTCACGGCGAAATGAAGCCTGTGATCCAGAAGGCTCTCGTAGACCTTCAGGGCAAGCCCTTCGCTTACTTCGCAGCTAACCGCGCTCAGTGGGCTAAGGAAACGTGCTTCATCTACCCTGGGCCAATCCAGTTCTACGGTGATCCCGAGCTCTGCGACCAGCCCTCACGTACGCTCTCTCTTGAGCAGGCTAAGTAAGCCCTGAGGCTCGCACCTCTATACAAGGCGTGCCCGCACCTGACCCCATGAGGTCGGTGCGGGCACGCTCGCTTTATAGAGTGCTGTGGAGTAATCTTTTTGTTGTCGTAGATAATATCCGTATCTTTACCTGCGTTATAAGTACGATATATCAACCCACAAACAATTAAAACTCATGCAAGAAAAAGGATTCGTCGAGTACGTCAAGGAGTGCCTCACTCTGAAGTACAAGGATTTTAGTGGCCGTGCACGTCGCCGTGAATTTTGGTTCTTCTGGCTCTGTTGCATCCTTACTAATTGTGTAGTCTCCGTCATAGATCATACTATCGGTCTGCACAGCATCCTTTCAACCATTGTGGCCCTCGCCCTCTTCATCCCTATACTTGCAGCTGGTGTACGCCGCCTTCAAGATATTGGAAAGCCCTGGCAGTACATCCTTTGCGTCTTCATACCCTTCGGTATTTTCTACCTGATCTATCTCTGGGCGCAGGACAGCCAGCCCGGCGAAAACGCCTACGGCCCCAATCCTAAGGGTCTCTAAGTAGGACACAGACCTCTCCACGAACATACACACAAAACGAAAGCGAGGCCGCGATCATCTGATGATCGCGGCCTCGCCTATTTATAGAGTTCCCTTTTTGTCGGGACTATCGAAGCATCTGACGGTAGTGCTTATCGATCTCCTTACGGGCTTCGTCCGTAGGCTCGAAGGCGGGTGCGGACATCGTCTCAAGGACGGAGGCATCGGTCTTCTCGTTGAGCTTCGGGATGAAGACATTGACATTCACCAGCAGGTCACCCTTGCCGTAGCCGTTGACGGAGGGGAGTCCCTTGCCACGCAGACGGAGGACCTTGCCTGGCTGAGTGCCTGCGGCGATGTTCACGCGCGCCTTCCCTCCGATCGTAGGTACCTCGACGGAGCCACCTTGGGCGGCTGTAGGTACGGAGATGAGGAGGTTGTAGATGAGGTCATTGCCGTTGCGGATGAGGTTGGGATCCTCTTCTTCCTGGATGACGACCTGCAGGTCACCTGGGATACCACCGCGGGGAGCGGCATTCCCCTTGCCTTGGACGGAGAACTGCATGCCTTCGGCCACCCCTGCAGGGATGCGGAAGGACACGACCTCTTCGCCGATCTGCGTGCCCTTCCCCTTACAGAAGCTACAGGGCTTGGTGATGACCTCGCCCGTACCCTCACAGGTGGGGCAGACGGACTGCGTCTGCATCATGCCGAAGATACTGCGCTGAGCGGAGATGACGACGCCCGAGCCGTGACACGTGTCGCACTGCTTCTTGCCGTCCTTCTCCATGGTGCCGTCGCCGTGACAGTGGGAGCAGGCGACTTGCTTCTTCACCTTGAGCTTCTTCTCTACGCCCTTGTCGATCTCCTCGAGAGTGAGGCGGACGCGAGCGCGAAGGTCGGAGCCGCGCAGGACCTGACGGCCACCGCCGCCACCTCCACCGAAGCCGCCGAAGTCAAAGCCTCCGAAGCCACCACCTCCGAAGAGGTCGCCGAAGCGGCTGAAGATATCTTCCATCGACATGCCTCCGCCGAAGCCACCGCCACCGCTGGCAGCGCTGCTTCCGACACCGGCATGACCGAACTGGTCGTAGCGCTGGCGCTTCTCTGGATCGCTTAGTACGTCATAGGCCTCAGCAAGCTCCTTGAACTTCTCTTCGGCCTCCTTGTCCCCGGGGTTCTTGTCGGGGTGATATTTGATGGCGAGCTTGCGGTAGGCCTTCTTCAGCTCTTCGGCCGAAGCACCCTTAGCTACGCCAAGGATTTCATAGTAATCTCTCTTTTCTGCCATAGATAGTTTCTCCTTTCCTTACTGACCTACGACCACAGAGGAGTGGCGTAGTACCTTGTCGTGGAGCTTGTAGCCCTTCTTGACGCAGTCGATGATCTTACCCTTGAGGCTCTCCTCGGGGGCGGGGAAGGTAGCGATGGCTTCGTGGAGCTCATCGTCGAAGCTCTCGCCCTCGGTGGGGATAGCTGTGACGCCCTGACGGCTGAGGTAGTCCACGAACTTTGAGTAGATCAGGTGCACGCCTTCCTTGAGGGCATCGAGGTCGGTGGCCTTGTCGAGGTTCTGCAGGGCGATGTCGAGGTCATCGACGACGGGCAAGAGGTCGGTGAGGGCCTTCTCGCCGCCGCTGCGGATGAGCTCGCTCTTCTCCTTGAGGGTGCGCTTGCGGTAGTTGTCGTACTCGGCGACCAGACGCAGGTGCGTGTCCTTGAGCTTGTCGAACTCAGCCTGAAGCTTGGCTTCGGGCGAGAGTTCCTCGGCTGGGCTCTCGGTCAATTCTTCCTCTTGAGGCTGAGCCTGCTCGTTTGTCTGACAATCTGTCTGCTCTTCTGCGGCTGTCTGCTCGTCGCGCTCCAGCTCTTGATCTTTGATTTCTTCGCTCATATTATTTATTGTTATTTGCTATGTATTAGTGGCTTACACCACATGGAGGGGCGGTGTAGGTGCTATCATTGTCCTCCTGCTGGTGCTATGCCCTTCGGGAGCTATTTACCTACGTGCAAATATGATACCAATCTTTTGGCAGGGGAGTGGGGGAAGAAAGAATCAGGGGATCCAGCTGCAAGCGGTGCGGCTGGATCCCCTGACTCTTGGTGCTCGGGAGCGCGATGCTCCTTAGTCGGGGAGGACGAGGCGCTCGAAGCCGGGGGACATCACCGTGCGGAAGCCCGTCTTCTCGTCGCCGAGGATGAGCATGTATTCGACCCCAGGGAAGTTCTGTATCAGTGCGGGGACGTCGGCTGCCGTGCGGGTCATGCAGGCCGTCGCCAGCCCGTCAGCGAGCATACACGTGGGAGCGATGATCGTGGCACTCAGCACATCCGTCTGGATGGGATAACCCGTGTGTGGGTCGATGGTGTGGGCGATCTTCTTGCCATTCACGACCTTGAAGTTGCGGTAGTTGCCCGAGGTCGCCAGCCCGCCAGCGGTACGGGGGAGTTGTACGCGCACCTGGAAGTCATTGATGACGCCCGCAGGGTCTGCGATGGGCTTGTCGACGCCGATGACCCAGTTCTCACCTCGTGAGTTGGTGCCCTCGAAGGCGATCTCCCCGCCGAGCTCGACGAGGTAGCTCGTCACACCACGGCGCTTGAGCATGCGTGCCACGAGGTCGGAGCAGTAGCCCTTGGAGATGGAGGAGAAGTCCATCTTCATACGGGGATCCTCCTTGATCATACGCATGCCGTCGAGGTGGACCTTGTCGAAGCCCACGAAGGTGCGGACGCTGTCGATAGCTTCGGGGGTGACGCTGTCGGTCTTCTTCTTCTCGAAGCCGAAGCCCCAGAGGTTGATGAGTGGGGCGCAGGTCACGTCATAGCTCCCACCCGTGTGGCGCGAGATGACGACGGACTGCAGGAAGACCTCGCGCAGCATCGAGTCCATGAGCTGCGACTCATTGCGGTTGATCGCTGAGATGAGGCTCGTGGAGTCGAAGGGATTGAGCGAGTGGCTGAAGGCATGGAAGGTCGAGTCGATGGCCTCCGAATAGTCCTTCTGGGCATTGTACTGGATGGAGAAGGTCGTCGTGAAGACCTCCCCCGTGAGCTTGGTGTAGTCGCCTTCGCTACCGCTCCCAGACTTCTGGCACGAGCCGAAGCCGAGGAGAAGGGCAGCAGCCAGCACTACGTGGCGTAGGTGGTGCATAGCGTGTGTGTATGTGGAGTTAGATTTCTTCGTCGATCTTGTAGTCGTTGCGGTCCTGCGACTGGCGTGCCAGCAGCTCTGCGACAAAGCCCGAGAGGAAGAGCTGCGTCCCGATGACCATCGCCGTGAGTGCGATGAAGAAGTAGGGGCGGTCCGTGACGAGCGGTGCAGGCGTGCCCGTCCAGATGTGGAAGAGCTTACTGCACAGGACGACGGCCAGCGCGAGGAAGCCGATGATGAACATCAGGCTCCCGCCGAGTCCGAAGAAGTGCATGGGCTTGCGGCCGAAGGTCGAGGTGAACCACAGCGTGATGAGGTCGAGATAGCCGTTGACAAAGCGGTTGAGGCCGAACTTACTCGTGCCATACTTACGTGCCTGATGCTGTACGACCTTTTCGCCGATGCGTGAGAAGCCCGCCACCTTCGCCATATAGGGGATGTAGCGGTGCATATCGTTGTAGATCTCGATGCTCTTGACGACCTCGGAGCGATAGGCCTTGAGCCCGCAGTTGAAGTCGTGCAGGTTGTCGATGCCTGAGAGCTTGCGTGCCGTAGCGTTGAAGAGCTTGGAGGGGAGGTTCTTGCTGAGGACGGGGTCGTAGCGCTTCTGCTTCCAGCCGCTGACCAGATCGTAGCCCTCCTCCTTCACCATGCGGTAGAGGCCAGGGATCTCGTCGGGGCTGTCCTGCAGGTCAGCGTCCATCGTGATGACCACGTCGCCTTGGGTGCGGGCAAAGCCGCACTGCAGACCGGGGGACTTCCCATAGTTGCGACGGAACTTCACGCCCCGCACATGGGGGTTCTTCTCGCGAAGCTCTTGGATGATGCGCCAGGAGTCGTCCGTGCTACCATCGTTGATGAAGATGATCTCGTAGGAGAAGCCATGCTCCTCCATCACGCGTCGGATCCATGCCTCGAGTTCGGGCAGGGATTCGGCTTCGTTATATAGGGGTATTACGACAGAGATGTCCATGTATCTATCTTATTTGCGACGTAGGATGAGCCCCGTGATGAGGCCCCAGATCCCGCCCAGGATGATCGTCAGGCAATAGTCCGTCCAGAGCCACTGCCAGAGGGTGATACCCTGCATCTGCAGGATCATCTCACGCATCTGAGCGGTCGCCCCTGGCATCGTGCGCAGGGCTTCTTCCCAAGCCGCCAGGAGTGTAGGCATCGCATAGCGGAAGTAGAAGTACTGGGGGATGAAGGCCAAGATACCGCCGAAGACGTGTAGGAGGACGACGTAGCTGAAGCCTTGACCAGCCTTGAAGGGCCCCGTAGGGTAGAAGTAATCTCGATAAGCTCGGGCACCACGATAGGCCACGATGGGCACGATGATGACCCCGAAGAAGTAGAGAATCTGCAGGAGGGGTACCTGCAAGCTCAGTATACGGGCGGTGTACATCACGACGAGGATGAGCCCGAAGGTCAGGCCGGCACGTGCTGCCGATGGGATGAGGGGGGAGGGATGAGGTGTTGTCGACATCAGTTATCTATTCTTGGGCGCAAAGGTACGACTATTCTCGTGGTTATCCAGACTTTAGCCTCTCCCGCGCGCTCCTGTGGGGTGGTGTGAGGAAGGGCGGGAGGTACGACTTCCTCGCTCGGTGAGTTACGCCTGCTCGTACCTCGCTGGTGGTGTGAGGCAGGGCAGGGTAAAGGTGCTCCGATTAGCCCACTATATTTCAGTGACTTACTTGGGACGGAGCGTGCACTAATATAGCTTCTCTATTTCGACCACTATTGTTTTGCGGTGGAAGTACTACGGGTTCGTGGTATGAACTACTATTGGATCGGAGTATGAACCTATATTGGTCAGCGGGTGAACCACTATTGGTCCGTGTGCGAACCTATATTGGTCGTGACATGGACCTATATAGGTCGACTCAGCGACCAATATAGGTCGTCACGCCTCCAGAATCAGAGGAGGAGCAGTGATGTGCGCAAGGAGCGGGTCGCAGAGCAGTCTGGTGAATGGCGTATATTTGTATAGATACACACTGAATACATGAATCAATCAGCATGAAGCGACTATTCACCCTCGCTCTTAGCCTCGTCGCCGTCCTCGGCGTGCAGGCCCAAGAGCTTCTCGTCGGCACGTACAACGTCCGCTACCAGAATGAATCCGACGCCAAGCAGGGCAACGGCTGGAGCCAGCGCTGCCCCGTCATCTGCGAAATCCTCTCCTACGAAAGCCCCGATATCTTCGGCACACAGGAGGCGAAGGTCGGGCAGATCCACGACCTTCTGAAAGGGCTCCCCGAATACGACTACATCGGTGTCGCCCGTGATGATGGGCGTGAGGAAGGCGAGTACTCCGCCATCTTCTACCACAAGGGCCGCTTGAAGAAGATCCGCTCGGGGAACTTCTGGCTCAGCGAGACACCCGACCGCCCTGCCCTCGGCTGGGATGCTGCCTGCATCCGTATCTGTACGTGGGGCGAATTTGAAGACCTGCGCAGCCATCAGCGTCTGTACTTCTTCAATCTCCACCTCGACCACGTCGGGCGTCGGGCGCGTATGGAGTCCGCTCGCCTCGTGATGAGTCGTATCCGGAGTCTCGTGCCCGCGGGTGCCTCTCACATCCTCACGGGTGACTTCAATGTCGACCAGACCGATGAGGTCTATAGCCTACTGACCTCGACAGCCCTCCTTCGCGATTCGTATGCTATCGCTGAGCGAAAGTTGGCGCCCAACGGGACATTCAATGCCTTCGACACCGAGCTGAAGACGCCGAGCCGTATCGACCATATCTTCGTCTCACCTAACTACCGTGTCTTGCGCTATGCCGTGCGTACCGATAGCTACTGGACGGAGCGTGAGGACGCCACCGAAGAGGGGAGCAGCCAAGCCCCCGCCGAGGTGCGCCTGAAGAAGCACGTGCGTCGCGCTCCCTCCGACCACTATCCCGTCTTTGCCCGCCTGAGCTATGACAAGGATGCCGAGTGTGGCACTGCCCATATCTCCCGCAAGCGCACTGCGCCTCAGAAGCGATAGGGGGTAAGAGCCCCGTGATATAAAGAAGACGCCCCGCCTTCCACTGTGGAAGGCGGGGCGTCCGTTGTTTTGCACCTACCTCTCGCGGGTAGGCTATGCGAAGCGTCTCTTAGGAGAGCTTTTCCTTGAGGGCAGCCAGTGCATCGAGGTCACCGAGGGTAGCCTTCTCCGTAGCAGCGTTGGTAGCAGCGACGGCAGCAGAAGCATCCTGGTGGCGAGCCTGACGCTCAGCGCGCTCTGCACGCTCGCTTGCACGAGCTTCAGCCTTAGCTTCGTCTTCGAAGGTGCGGCTGTGAGAGACGATGATGCGGCGAGAATCCTTGTTGAATTCGATGACCTTGAAGGGGAGCGTTTCGCCCTTGACAGCCTGCGTACCATCGGCCTTGACCAGGTGCTTAGGCGTAGCGAATGCTTCGATACCTTCGGGGAGCGAGATGACAGCGCCCTTCTCTACGAATTCGCGGATCGTACCTTCGTGGATCGTACCTACGCGGTAGTCAGCTTCGAAGGCGTTCCAGGGGTTCTCTTCAAGCTGCTTGTGGCCGAGAGAGAGACGACGATTTTCCTTGTCGATCTCGAGGACGACGATCTCCAGAGGAGCACCGACTTCCGTGAACTCGTTGGGGTGCTTGATCTTCTTCGTCCAAGAGAGGTCGGAGATGTGTACAAGACCATCGATACCTTCTTCGATCTCTACGAAGACACCGAAGTTGGTGAAGTTGCGGACCTTAGCCGTGTGGCGAGAGCCGATGGGGAAGCGCTTGTCGATGTTTTCCCATGGATCTTCCTTGAGCTGCTTGAGACCGAGGCTCATCTTACGCTCTTCGCGGTCGAGAGAGAGGATGACAGCTTCGACTTCGTCGCCGACCTTCAGGAGTTCCTGAGCCGAGCGGACGTGCTGCGTCCAAGACATTTCAGAGATGTGGACGAGACCTTCTACGCCAGGAGCAACTTCGATGAATGCACCGTAGTCAGCGAGGACAACGACCTTACCCTTGATCTTGTCGCCCACCTTGAGGTTAGGGTCGAGGCTATCCCAGGGATGTGGCTGGAGCTGCTTGATACCAAGAGCAATACGCTTCTTAGCTTCGTCGAACTCGAGGATAACGACGTTGAGCTTCTGGTCGAGGCTAACAACTTCGCTGGGGTGAGATACACGGCCCCAAGAGAGGTCGGTGATGTGGACGAGACCATCGATACCACCGAGGTCGATGAAGGCACCGTAAGAGGTGATGTTCTTGACGACCCCTTCGAGGACCTGACCCTTCTCAAGCTTGCTGATGATCTCAGCCTTCTGAGCTTCGAGTTCAGCTTCGATGAGGATCTTATGCGATACGACGACGTTCTTGAAGTCCTGGTTGATCTTGACGATCTTGAACTCCATGGTCTTGTCGACATAAGCATCGTAGTCGCGGATAGGACGGACGTCGATCTGTGAGCCAGGGAGGAAGGCCTCGATACCGAAGATATCGACGATCATACCACCCTTCGTGCGGCACTTGACGTAGCCGCGTACCACTTCGTCCTTCTCGAGGGCTTCGTTGATACGATCCCATGAGCGAGCGACGCGTGCCTGACGGTGTGAGAGGACGAGCTGTCCCTTCTTGTCTTCCTGTGATTCGATGAAGACCTCGACCTTGTCGCCTACCTGGAGGTCAGGGTTGTAGCGGAACTCAGCTGAGTTGATCGCACCTTCGCTCTTGAAGCCGATGTTGACGAGTACTTCGCGCTTACCAATCTTGGTAACCGTACCGATGACGATCTCCTGATCCTTAACGTTGTTCAGGGTGCCATCATAAGCGGCTTCCTGCTCCTGACGAGAAGCAGAGCACGCTACCTCTCCCTTCTCAAACTCATCCCAGTTGAAGTCCGCGATGGGCTTGATCTCTTTCAAATTTTCCATTTGTTAAACTTACTATGAATTACACACGAGTGCTTCTGCTGGTGCATAGCACATGACTTGTGACCCAGCAAAGTGGACATCAAGCGATGCACTACCCCCGCAAAAGTCAGCGCAAATGTACGAAAAAGTCACGTACTTATCCCCCACTGTCACTGTCTTTTTTCATACACTCTGCGACTGCCCCACCGAGAGCCGGCTGTATAGATGCACGCAGCCCCTCTCCCGAAGGCTCGGAAGAGGGGCTGTGCATACCCTATTTGGTAGGGAATAAGGAGGTTAGTTGGCTTCCTCGAGACGTACAGGAGCGAGGAAGTCACGCGATACGATGATCGCGGTGAAGGGGCGTATCTCAGCGGTCTTCATGTCTTCGCCACGCTGCACCTTGTAGGTGAGGACGAGGTTGCCCTCAGCGTCCTTCTTCAAGCGTACGGGGAGGACCTCCGTGGAGATCGTCGTAGCGGGGAGGACGATGGGGATGACGAACTCACGCTGCCAGTCGATCTCGGTGGGCTTGTCCGCCATGGTCGTAGCCATGCCGAGGTGGCGATTCAGCTCCTCTTCGCTTGTGAGCGTCGCAGGGAGCGAGTCTTCGGCAGCGAAGTAGTTCTCCGCGATGCGGTAGGGGAGGCTGTCGGGATTGGCGACGACGCTGGTGGAGGGCTGGGACGTGCTATCCTGCGCGGACTGCTCGCTTCGTCCACTACTGCAAGCAGTCAGGGCGGAGAGGCTTAGTGCTAAGCCAAGGAGGATCTTATTTGCTTTCATAATGATCGTGCTACTCTATATAAGCGAAACGATCAAAGGTAGAGCTTTCATATCAAGTCCTTCCCCAGCCGTCTACAGCTTGATGCCGATACCGATGTCGCCGTAGGGCGCGAAGTACTCGCTGCCTTGGCTCCCGAGGAAGGGGCTGCTGTATCGTCCGCCGATCTCGATCTTGGCGTAGATGACATCACCGAGGACGGACACAAGGCCAAGGCCTGCCTTTGCTCCGTAGCGATAGCGCCACGGTCCGCGGTAGAGGCGGTTGAAGACGACGCCTGCGGTGCGCGTCTGCACGTCACCACTTGCCACGACATAGAGCCCGCTATTGATTTCTTCTTGGCTCTTCTCACGCCCTGTGTACCAGCGAAGCTCGATGCCTGCCGTGGGGAGAAGCATCGGGAAGGTGTACTCGAGGGGAGCACTATTCTCCTTGTCGAGGAAGCCGACGGGGTTGGTGTGGAGCTCGTAGCCGACGTGTGCGCTCGCCACCAGTCCCAGTGGTAGGGCTTGGTGGTAGGCTAAGCGGCTATGTAGGCCGAGCTCGACGACGGTGGCGGAGTGTACGCGGTCTTCATTCTGCGCAGTGGCGCGCTGGCTGACCCCGAGGCAAGCGAGGAGGATAAGAGAGAGTAATGTCTTTTTCATGGCTGCAAATATAGGCGAAATAGCCTTAGTACAGAGGGACGGGTAGGCCTTCTCGCTGGGGTCCCCTACATAGGTATATGGGTACGTGGGTAAAGCTATATAGCTTTGTGACGTAACCTCTATTAGGTTGTTGCTCTACGTAGGGATAAAAGTTGCGGACGAGTGGCAGATAAGTTTGGACT
>ERZ772978.139-NODE-139-length-29856-cov-5.53535_pt1 | contig 29856 bp, 33 predicted proteins | sample MGYA00511675_ERZ772978 | MGnify/ENA primary metagenome ERZ772978 (study PRJEB29015, sample SAMEA2738092) | human oral metagenome | biome: human oral; feature: human-associated habitat; material: saliva | place: China | collected 2156 ... | reverse complement strand
GAAATAAATTGCCCGAATGTTCAGAAATATTCACAAGAGATTATCCAAACATAAGAACGTTTACATTTAAACCAAATTATAAAGGAGCGTATTTATTTGAGAATAAAACTGGTAAGTATATAAAAGCTAATGGAATTTTCAGTAGAATAGTCGAACAAAGAGGTAATGTATATCATGTTCAATTGAATGAAAACGAAGAAATTACTTATCTTGTAACAGATGACGAGGGTCATTGGTCGCATGGAGAGACTTTGAAAGAAGCTAAAGATAAGTTGGTTTATAAAATTAACAAACGAAAATAATAAATCATGAGCGAAAATGAATTTAAGATAGTAATAGCAGTTATTGCGGTTATTGGAATCGGTGCGCTTATAGCATATTTAGCTGTTGAATTTTACAAAAGTATAGATAAATGCCCCAAATGCGGAAGTCATAACATTAAGGATATTGATAGGAAGAGTAATAAAATTACACGAAAGTGCAATAAATGCGGGCATAAATTTTATGTTTACGAGAGCTTTTATTAAGCGTTTTTAATTCGCCAAAGTTTTCTTATACAGAAACGAAAATTACAGGACTTGTAGCTCAGTTGGTTAGAGCAACAGACTCATAATCTGGAGGTCATAGGTTCAAGCCCTATCTGGTCCACTAATCATAGAGGTAGTCGTTGCCTGGTGTGTACAGCTGAAGGTTATAATGTCGGCTAATTTCCTTTAAGCCTTTATGTGAGTTAAAGTATATCCGATGTACAGCGGATTTTTAGCTTAGTCAATCACACCACGATTGGATTCTTAGCTCAATTGGATAGAGCAATTGTCTTCTAAGCATTAGGTTGTAGGTTCGATTCCTACAGAATCCACTTGTCCACCGCTTTATAGAATTGGACAGCTATAAAGCTACTTAAAGGTCAATAGCAGAATTGCAATGGTGTAAATGCACTTCCTACATGGAGTAGGACAGAGGAGGGGTAATGTCCTTACACTTTTCTTGAGACCTTTATTTACAAAATAAATTCTTTAGAAGCGATGGAATTAAAATTGAAACGAATAGCAAGGAAACCTACTTACACAATAGGTAAGATGTATATCAACGGAGAGTATTTTTGCGATACAATAGAAGACGTTGATAGGGGTTTAAAGCAAACAGATGATTTGAATAGAATCTCTGCTATTAAAGTTAAAGGTCAGACGGCAATACCAGTCGGTAAGTATCTTGTAACCAAAACGTTCTCAACAAGATTTAAGCGAAACATGTATCTTTTAAACAACGTTCCAGGATTCGAGGGTATAAGAATACATGCTGGTAATACCGATAAAGATACTGAGGGGTGTCTTATATTGGGGAAAAATAAGGCTGTGGGAAAGGTGTTGGAAAGTAGAGATACTGTAAACGCTTTTGAAAAAGTTTTAGACAAAGTTACTAACGAAAAGATTTACATAACAGTTGAATAGTTTTATGCAATAAGTTAAGTTCAGCGGAACAAACCTCAAATACTCAGGCTGGGGTGAAAGACGTAATCCGAGTGGCACCTTTTATCGGATAGTCCTGAGTAAATGTCTCAATAGCTCAGTTGGTTAGAGCGGTGGACTGTTAATCCATGTGTCGTAGGTTCGATTCCTACTTGAGGCGCAAGTCCAGCATTAGCGAAAGATGGACAATGGTACATTTATAGACGTGCCGAAGTGTATGCAGATACATCGTAAGCAATGCTGGGAGTTCTTTGAAAAATGGGGTATATCGGCTTTTGATTGCAACGGAGATAAAAACTTCACGCAAGTAGCTATACTTAAAAATAGCAATAAAATAAAAGCTAAGGTTGTTTCTATGACACCTCGTGCAATGGCTGTAGCAGCCTAAGATTTGCTAATTCAGTAATTAGTTTATAATTCGCACCTCGTACCAATTACGAATGAACATAAAGTTGGAATTATAGGTAGGTTTGGTTCCGTTACCCAACCTTAATTAGGATAATGGAACTGGTGGACGCTGAATAATAATCCATTCAGCCTGCAAGATGTAAACTTGTTTCCCTGCAAGGGGAAGAATAAAACTAAGCGTGTAAGAAGAGTTTGATGCAAAGTTGTAAGACGTGGGTTCGATTCCCACATACTCCACTAATATTGAGGTATGGTGTAATGGTAGCACAGGGGTTTTTGACACCGTTAGCAAAGGTTCGATTCCTTTTACCTCAACTTTCCAGTCCATTCGTCTATCGGTCAGGACGCAAGATTTTCATTCTTGAAAGAGCAGTTCGATTCTGCTATGGACTACTTAAAATTCAGTTATGCCTCAATGGTGGAATAGGTAGACACGAGGGACTTAAAATCCCTTGACCAGTAATGGTTGTGCAGGTTCAAGTCCTGTTTGAGGTACGTCTTTTATGCGATAATCAAGGGTGGGTGTCTATACACGGCTTTCTATTTATAGGAGTATGCTGCGGACATCTGCCCTAAATTTTTATATTGAAATGGTAGCTATACTTTCTTTTCTATTAGGAATTTTAACAGGGTTCATCTCAGTGCCTTTGATAATATACTTCAGAGGTAGAAAGGACGGATGGGATGATAGTAATGTCTTTGGAGTTTTTCACGTTCTTTGTCATTTAGCTCTCCATCCGTCTGATTTTATCAAGATGAGATACGAGGACGGCAAAAAGCCGTTTTGGTACTTGACTAAGGACGAGTTTTCAGAAGTCCTTAATAATAGACCTAAAGAATAAGACATACCAGATATTAAGGAAACGTTTAATTAAAATATAAATTTATGAATAAGTATTCTTTGGCTAATTTATTTATAGCCTTGTTTCTTACTGTCGTAATAGTCTTCATAAATGGACTTTGCGGCGGTGGCGGTACGATGAGCGGTGTAGTAACTTGCTCAGTAGTTTCAGTAATTCTTGTAGCGGCAGCAGAAGTTGCTATGCGAATAAGCGGTAAGTCACGTAGTACTTTCCTGACTTATTTAGTAGAGTTTCTTGTTTGCGTTGTAGTATCTTTCTTAGCTTTACTGGTAGTTTAAAGTTACTCAAGGTTACTAATATCGTTTTTAAATTAAATAAAGAAAATGAATAAGTTAGAATTTATCAAGAAGATTTGCGAAAAGAGCGGTCAAACTCAGTCAGAAGTAGACAAGACAATCAAGGCTTTAGGTGAGGTTGTCGTTGAACAGGTTCGTGATAATGCGGAGGATGTTCAGATTCCAGGCTTGGGTACTTTCAAGCAGAAGTGTTCTGAGGCTCGTAAGGGTCGCAATCCTTTCAATGGAGAGGAAATTGAGATCAAGAGCAGCAAGACAATCAAGTTCCAAGTTTCTTCTACAGTGAAGAAAGTTAGCGAGTAGTACATTTAGTTGTTAGTTTATTAGGCTGGTGAGTAGTTCGTCTATTAGCCAGCCTTTTATGTTCTCTCAAGGTTATATTAATCAAACAAACAGAAAAGAATATGAGACCTATCACAAACCCTAAAGAATTGCCTAAGTTTTTAGTTTGCAACGAAGTTCCAGAGAAACAGTGGAGTTGGAATAAGCATTTACCAATGCCTTGGAGGGTAGGAGAAATTGTAAAGGTAAGGGAATCTGAGGTTCAGAAGCATGATACAAAATACGATTCCACCTTACACCCCAAAGTTAAACCTTATACGGATGAGGAGTTCCGTGAGCGTTTTGTGAGAATACTTAGAAAAGACGCAAATGGTAAATTTACAATTCCTCAAGTTGGAGAGTGGGTACAATTTGAATTATTAAAAAATATAAAACAAATAAAGAAGTAAAATTATGAACGTTAAGAGATTTATTTTTAATCGTATTTTCAACCAGCGTCAGAGGGACATTATTTGGAATGCTATCGTATTCTCTCAGCATACTTATCGCAGGAGAGGTCAGATAGATAATGCCGCTGTCGTTCAGCAAGTCCTCAATGAGGTAAAGAGCATTTTCTTTGCATCAAAGAGTTTTACCCAAGACGAAGTTAATGCTATTATCGGTAAGATGGAGAATAGTTTTAAGGCTTATCAAAAGGAAGCTGAGAATAAAGTTCGACAGGCTTACGAAAAGGGCGTGCTTGAGGGAGTTAAGAAAGCATCTTCAGAGATTCAAGAGGAGATTAAGAAGATGTCTAAACCAAGCATCAAGGGTTGTGTAGTCGTAGTTCGTTCTAAGAACGAGGAAGAAAACGAGGAACAAGAGGAGAAGAACAATGTTCCTGACGCTAAGGAGCCTGAAAATAATCCTGAGGGTAAAGAGAACGTTTCTAATGATAAAATCCCTGCAGAGGGCAAGGAAAGCGATGAGATTGAAAAATAGGCGTCTCAATAAGTAATATAGTTTCTATTAATTCCTATTTCTTTTAATCGCAAGATTTTAAGAGATAGGTTTTTTATTAAGTTTATGATAAAGAGTAATTATATAATTTACGATACGGAAACTGGAGGTTTAGACCCTAAGAAAAATCCAATAACGCAGTTCGCTTGCGTCGTTCTTGATTATCATTCTTTAAGGGAGATAGACCGATGGGAGACTTTTATACGTCCTTATAACGATTTGGTTATAGAAAAAGAAGCAATAGAGCATACTATGGTATCTATGTCTGATATAAATAGGGGTATGAAGTCTAAAGACTTTGTAGATACGGCTGTAGAGTTTTTCACTTCTCATTTTGCAAAAGGAAAGAACAAGAGTTTTTGCCGATTAGTTCCAGTAGGGCATAACGTTACCTTTGATAATGGTATGCTGGAATATATCTTTAAGTTTGAAAAGAAAAATCTTTGGGACTTTTTTTATCCTAATTTTATAGATACGTTACCACTCGCAAAATTAACTTGGGGTATAGACGGAACAGAGAAACTGAAATTAGGAATGTGTTGCGAAAGAGCAAAGATTAATCTTACAGATGCTCATGGAGCTATGAATGACGTTGAAGCTACCGCAGAACTTTTCCGATTTTTTATGAAGAAATTAAGAGCTAAAAAGGGCGGTGTTTTAGACGATGATGAAGAAATCAGAGCGAGAGGTCAGAAGTTTTTTGAATTTAAATGTGGAGTGAAATGAAAGTAGGAGACGTTTTCAAGCATCGTAGAAGCAATTACGAAGTAGTTGCGGTATTTAGAGATTCAGGCAGAGAGTTCTATGTAGCTAAAGGGAAAAATGGAAATGGTATTACAAGTTATTCGCATGTTTTTACTTATTATAATAAAGAATTGATAGAGCACGTTTAACAGATATTATTTCGCTAAATAATAAAATTGTAATTATGGAAAATAGCAATGTTCTTAGAGAGCAGAAAATAGTTATCATCGGTTGCGTCAATCCTGAACTGACCGAAAAGATTAGAAAGTTAGTAGAGGAGGATAATGGCGGTGAGGTAGTTTTAACCCATCCAGCATCAGTTTACGACTACTTAGAGAGTAAGGGAGAGGAGACTACCAGAAGCAAACGCTCAGGGGATCAGCGTTTATCAGAATTTTTAGACAATCCTAAGAATAGACTTCAGGCGCAAGAACAGGCTTTGACTTTATGGAATATCGTAACGGATAATGCGCCTGTTGAAGAAGCTCAAAATAGAGTTATCAGTAAATCTTTCATTCAGAAGAAAACAACGTTGAAAGATTACTCTGACATCAATGAGCTTTTAGAGTTCCTGAGAGCGTTCGGTTTTATCGAATACACCAAGGAAAATGCTACTTATGAATTTAAGATGATATTCGGCAAGGAAGTTCGTAAGGCTTCAGCAAGAGTAGAAATTGTTGAAAATATCGCCAAGATAAATTCAGCCGTTGCTAAGTATAAGGCTATCTTAAAATCAGATTTCAAAAACGCTGATGAAGAGATTGAAAAAGAACTCAAGGATATTAAAAAAGATATAGATAATCTCATCGAGTTCTAATTCTGTTTTGTTTGATGTTAGGCGACTGGTTCGATGTATTCACGACATCTTATCGGTCGCTTTATTTTCAAAGGCTTAGAAGAGCAGGAATGATAAATAATTTATATGAAAAAATCTTTTGATAGTAGCGGTGAAGTAATAAGTAGCATTAATCAATCGGTTATACATAAAGCAGAATGTCTGAGAGTTCTTGATGAAATTATAGACGGACTTGACGACACTGCTTTATTAGAGATTGCTGGAGGTAACGAAAGCGATATTGACACTATGATTGACGGAATGTTACGAGACGTGTTTTCAGTAATATATACAGGAAATAAGGATATTGATTTTAGTCCTAAATATACTGAACGTGTATCGCAGAACGTAGAAGAAACGCTGCGTTGCGCTAATTTAACATATTTCATAACTTCTGTACTTCCAGATTTTCAACTTTCTTATCATCATATAGAATGGGGAGATTTAGTGCACCATCATAAGAAGCTGTGCATAGAGGCAGCTCGTGATCATGGAAAGTGCTGGAAATCAGGGACTTACGTGCTTTTAGCTAACGGAAGAGAGATAAAAGTTGATGATGTTAAGGTTGGCGATAAGTTAATGGGAGTTGATTCCAAACCGAGAACTGTTACGGCAGTTCATCGTGGTTGGGATGATAATATGTATAGAATAGACCAAAGCAAGGGGGATAGTTTTACAGTAAATAGCGGTCATATAAATACATTTATCAGAATAGGTAAGAGAGGAAGATGTCTGGAAGAGCACGAGAAGCATATTGTAGATATTGATATGCCAACCTTATTGTCTATGAGTAAGAATTACATATCAGAGCGAATCAGAACGTTTAAGGTTGCTTGGGATATGCCTTATAAGAAAGTTCTGATTGATCCATACTTTTTAGGCTTATGGTTAGGCGATGGAACTTCAGATAAAATGGTTATAACAAAACCTTATAAAGAAGTTTCAGATTATTGCGATTATTATGCCGCTAAATTAGGAATGTCTTGCGACCATTTAGATTGGAATGAAAACTTGAATTGTCTTTCAACACATATTCTTTATAAGGGACGTTTGAAGAACGGAGGAAGAAATTTGAAACGCAATTTTTTAAACGCAAGTTTCAGAGCGTATAAACTCTTCAATAATAAACATATACCAGATGTTTATCTGTACAATAGTCGTGAAGTAAGAATGCAACTTTTAGCAGGACTTTTAGATACAGACGGAGACCTTTGTCAGGGAGGTTATCATTTCGGAAGTATTTATAAGGAGTTGACGGAACAAGTACGTTACCTTGCTAATAGTTTAGGCTTCAGAACTTACATGAGTGGAGGAAAGAAGTTTAACAAGCAACTTGGTAGAGATTACGAGTATTGGGGAGTTTCTATTTCAGGAAAGATAGACGAAATACCTGTAAAGATAGTTCATAAGAAGATAGGCTATGATTGGGGAAATAAACCGTCTAATAAAGATTGGGGGACGATTGACGGCATTACGCCATCGGTAGTATCTTCAATAAAAATCACTAACGTAGGTCGTGGAGAGTATGTAAGTATTACTACAGATGGAGACCATAGATTTTTATTAGGCGATGGAACTGTTACTCATAATTCCTATTACTTCTCAAACGCTTATATAGCTTGGCAGTTGTATAAGTATAAGAATAACGTCAGAGACCAATTTTCCAATCGTCCTGCAAAGAGTAATTCCAATCGTGGGTTCTTATTTTCATTCTCTCTTCAACAGGCTGTAGACCTTATAGAGATATTAAAGGGAACAATTGAGAGCAACGAAATATTAAGGGAAAGGCTTTATCCACGCAGTCTTAATGAGGGAGCGTGGGCAAGTACTAATATTATGTGTCGAAACGGAGCACGTCTTACAGGTAAGGGTTTTGGTAGTTCTGTTCGTGGCGCTCACCCTTATTATATCGTAGTAGATGACGGATTGAAAGATAACGTTATTTATAGTTCTATGCAAAGACAAAAGAGTATAGATTATTTTCATTCTGTTATTATGAACATGCTTGTTCCAAAGGGGCAGATAATCGTGGTTGGCACTCCTTTCCACGCTCAAGACCTTTACGGAGATTTAAAGGCTAAGAAAGGTTGGTTTGTAATCGAATATCCAGCTATTTTCCCAAATGGCAAGATTCTTTGGCCACAACGTTGGTCATATAAGGACTTAATGGAGAAGCGAGCCACTCAAGGTAATATTATTTTCAGTAGAGAGAATCTTTGCCGTCCTATCGTTTCAGATTCTTCTATATTCCCATTATCTATTTTGAAGAACTCTCTTGTAAGAATGGATAACTATACGCTTGTAAGGAATAGAGACGATTATGCGAAAAAGTTTGATAAAGTAGTTGTAGGCTGCGACTTTGCTATAAGTAGTAATGTTGGAGCTGACTATTATTGCTATACTACTTGGGGAATAGACGAGGACAACGGAATGTGGCTAATGAATATCCAGATAGGTAAGGGGAAAAGTTATGAGGAACAACTCCAAATCTTAAAGGGTATAAACGCACGATTCCGTCCATCGGTAATGGTTTTCGAGAGCAATGTATTCCAGCAAATATTTACTGAGGGAGCAACGAAGTACGGAATGCCTGTAGTCTCTCATAATACAGGTGTGGAGAAAAATGATTTAAGTAAAGGTTGGGCGGCATTAGCTATAATGTTTGAAAGAGGAATGATACATATTCCTACTGGTGATGACGAAAGTATGAAAATGAAAGACGTCATTTTTGATCAGTTAGGTTCTGTAGCGTTTACTGATAGAGGACTTCAAAGCGTAGGCAGTCACGATGACGTTTGTTCTTCTATGTGGTTAGGAGCTTTAGCGAGAAATCTGGCGGAGACAGGATTCAAGTTTACTTTTATATAGCATAGTTTCTAATAAAGTGAGATACAATAAGGTTAATATTCTATTAATTTATTTTTGAACGATTGTCTGTGAAGATAGTCGTTCTTTTTTAACAAGGTTTATATTAACATAAACAAAACAGTATAGAATATGAAGAATCATGCACTTGAAGCAGCTGGACAGGCTCTTTTAATGGTTGTTATTTTCGTCTTTAGTCTTATAGTTCTTATGAGTATTTTAGACCCTGAGACTATGACTAATGTAGGACGAGCATTAGGTTTTATTGCAGACCACAGTAGTAATCCTTATCTTTACGCCAGCAAGGTAAAACCTAACTTAGATGTAATTTACCTGTTATTGATAGGTATGTGGGCTTTCTTCTGGCTAATTCGCTGGTGGGCTTTGGAGCAAAAAGACCGAAACGCTATTGACGCTGAATTGAGAGATAAGATTAACAGATTTATGGAGAATAATTGATTATGGAATTACAAGTTAAAATCGTAAATAAAAGCGGTAACGAATTACCAAGCTATAAGACCGCAGGAAGTGCAGGACTTGATTTAAGAGCTAATCTTGCACAATCCGTAGGTTTATTTCCAGGACAAAGAAAACTTATTCCTACAGGACTTTTCATAGAGTTACCAGATGGGTACGAAGCGCAAATCCGTCCACGTTCAGGATTAGCTTTAAAATATGGCGTTACAGTATTGAATTCTCCAGGAACAATAGATGCTGACTATCGTGGAGAGATTATGATTAATCTTATTAATCATGGTAGTGAATGTTTCATTATAGAAAATTCTATGCGAATAGCGCAAATGGTTATTTCAAAAGTAGAACATGCCGCATTCTTATCAGTTGAGTCTTTAGACGATACGGAACGAGGTACAGGCGGTCATGGCCATACAGGATTGATGTAATGAGCGAAAGAGCTTTTATTTTTAAGATAGTAAAAGCGATTGAAAAGACCTTTAATTGCTTTTGTTTCGCTAAGGTAGATAGAAATGCAAGGGGAGTGTATTGGTGGACTATATGCGTAGACAATCCCAGCGTTTATTCTGATAAGAGATTTAAAAGTCTTACCAAGTCCTATTACAAATTAAGTAAAAGCAAGGGAGTTGGCGTGTTATTCGCTTATTGTCATCCTAATGAAGAAAGGTTGTTAGAATATTCCCAAAGAGGTGAATTGATAATTAATGTTTAATGTGCATCATGATTTTGGATAGTAGTCGTTGTGAAACGCTTGCTATCCTTTTTATTTTATCAAGGTTTTATATATTGTAAATCTGTAAATACATTAGAAATGGGAACTTTTAAACCGAGTAAATATCAAAGAGCCGTTTATACCTTTATTACTAAATGTAATGGTAATGCGGTAATTGACGCTGTAGCTGGAAGTGGCAAATCCACTACCATTGTTAATGCCTTGAAGATAATTCCTCAGAATAAAAGGGTTTTATTTTTAGCTTTTAATAAATCTATTGTTGAAGAATTAAAAATCAAGATAGGAAATTTACCTAATGTTGATATAAAAACTCTTCATTCTTTAGGATGTTCTGCTATAATGAAGACCTTTCGCAGCGAAGTAGATTCTTCTAAGTATCGTGCTTATATAAACGATAAGATAAAGAGCGGTACGTTTTCTCCAAAATGTTCTTTAGGAAAAGAACAGATGGAAGACTGGAAAAGAAATATATTATCCTTGATTGATTTAGGAAGAGTAAATCTCATACACTCTTATAAAGATTATGAAGATTTGGCGTATAAATACAATCTTATACCAGCAGATAATGAGATTGATATTGCAATGAAAACTGTATCTTGGGGAGAGAGCGAAACCGATATTATTGATTATACGGATATGATATATTTCCCCAATGTTAAAAAACTATATCTTTTTAAATACGATTGGGTTTTCATAGACGAGTGTCAAGATTTAAATGCCGCTCAACGTAATTTATTTTTAAAGTGCGTAAAACCTAACGGAGGTAGATTTATTGCCGTAGGAGACCCAATGCAGAGCATATACGGCTTTTGCGGAGCCGATGCGAATAGTTTTAAGCTATTACGAAATATACCTCATACAGCGAAATTACCGCTAAGTATATGTTATCGTTGCGATAGTTCTATTATAGACTTAGCAAAAACCATCGTTCCCCAAATAGAAGCAAAACCTAATGCGCAAGTAGGAGAAGTAAAACGTGGTTGTAAAATAGAAGATGTGAAAGATGGGGATATGATTTTGTGTCGTGTTACCAGTCCGCTTGTAGAACTTTGTATGTCCTATATTTCTAATGGAGTTAAGGCTTATGTAAAAGGTAGAGATATTGGGGAAAATTTAATTAATATGGTTAAAAAGACTAATTGTAAAAATATAAGCGATGCGCTTTCACGCTTTCAAAGAGAGTGCGGAAGAATTATTGGTAAGGTTGTAGCTAAAACGCATTGTACAGAAGCAGAAGCTAAGGAAAGCGATATTTATAAAGTTTTCTCTGATAAAATTAAGGTAATAGAGATTTTAAGTTCTGGATTAGAAAAATCTGAAGAGGTTATAGATAGGATAAGCAGTATCTTTAAAGATGATCAGAGAAGTGGTATATGTTTAAGCACCATTCATAAAGCAAAGGGATTAGAGGCAGATAGGGTATTCATAATAAGAGAAGATAAAATGTATTTGAAGCAATGCATGTCTATTCCTTGGATGGCAGAACAGGAGAGGAATTTAGTATATGTAGCTTATACAAGAGCAAAGCATTTCTTAGGATTTGTTGAGTAAATAGCGATTTACTGTAAGTGTATTTAGAGATTTATTGAGAAGAATGGTGTTTAGTAGCGATATTAGACATCATTCGTTTTTTTTATCAAGGTTCTATATTGTAGAAATTACATTAAATTAATAGAATTATGAAAATTGAAGATGCTTTAAAGAAGTTGAAGAAACTTAAGAAACTTTATGAGGGTGCTAAGAAAATCAATAGCGAGGGAGAAGCTGCCGCAGCAGCCTCAGCTATCCAAAGACTGCTCGTTGAATACAACTTGTCTATGGAAGAGGTTGAAAGTTCAATAAGTAAGGACGAAAGAAAAGACGCAGTTGAAGAGGAGAAAGCGAGCGGTTTTACTTATAAGAGCATTGGCGGTCAATGGGAATATAGATTAACTTATGTTTGCTGTAAATACAATTTCTGCAAGTGTTTTATGTTCGGAAGCGGCTATAAAAATCTGCTTTTGATAGGTAAGAAAGAAAATCTTGAGATTGTAAAATGGCTAAGAGAAATGCTTTCAGAAAGATTCGTTGAAATATCTAATGAGAAGTGGAAAGAATATAGAAAGACCGCAGAGTATTTATTACAACCTATCTCAAAAGACAGATTCCAAAGAGGATTCTTAATGGGTTGCGTAGCTGGTATTGATGAGAAGATGAGAGAAATAGCTGAAAGAGATAAGCGAGAGGATAAAGTTTATAGTAGTAAAGTAACCGCATTAACTCTCAGAAATAATACGGATATTGACGAGTTTATTGCGAATAAATATTCAAGGGTTAAATATACTAAGAATAGAGCTGTCGCAGGAACAGCTTCATCTCGCAATATGGGATATAAGGTAGGAAAGAATACAGATATATATAAACCAATAGCTTCAAGTCGTAAGACAAGCGTGTCTAATGTGAAGCTGTTGTAGGATTTGTCATAAATAAGATTGGTATTAAATCTTTAGGGTAAATTAGGTTAAGGACGATGTTCTATGGAGATAGCGATACGTGTTATCTCCATAGTTCTTTTATAATAGTATGAATTAAATAAGATATGGAAAAGAATTTAAATATATTATTTGATGGAAATTATCTGATTCACAGATGTTTTTCAGTTTGGCAAACTTATTATCAAGACAGAAAGGCATCTCCAGAAGAGAATGCTGAAAGAGTAGGTGAGGCATTAAGGGATAAGCAGAAACGTCAAGTTTTCTTGCGTAAGGTGATAATAGACTTCTGCGCTACAGTTAATCGTTTTTCCGATTTTAAGCGAGTAGCAATGGTTATAGACAGTCACTCATGGCGTTATAAATTTTATAGTAATTATAAGTACGCTGAAACGAAGTTCAAAGAGGACTATTATAGCGACTTTTGCTCCATGATTGACGAGGTTGAATCTTTCTTTAGAAAAAAGGGAATTATTGTTTCAAGAGTTAATGGAGCTGAGGGTGATGATTTGCTTTACATATGGAGTATATATTTCACTCAAGTTTTAGAGGAACGTCTGGTTATAATCACAGGAGATAGCGATATACGACAGATAATAAGTAATGACGTATCTTTATTTAACAATAATTCTAAGATATTGAAATTTTATTGCACAGAATCTAATGAAGCGTATTGGAATGATTATTTAGATTCAGACATACTCGTAGAATCTGTTAGACCATTTGAAATATTGCTTTATAAGGTTATAATGGGAGATACTTCGGATAATATTCCTAAATTGAAAAAGGGGTTTGGCAATGTAGCCTTTAATAAGTTTGTAGATTTCATTACACCATATACCATACCAGAAAGTATAAGCGTTGTAGACGTATCTCAATGGATAGCTCGTAGGTTTTGCGATTTTGTAAAGAACGTTAAATATGAAGAGGTGTTAGGTCAAATTCTATTTAATGTTAAAATGACTTGGTTGAACCTTTCAGTATACAATGACGTAAATATAACTTATAGCGGTAAAAATCTATTAGTCTCCATGCTTGAAGATGTAGAGCTTAATAAAGACTGCTACAACTATAATAGCGAGTATAGTTTGGAGAATTTTTACGGATTACCAATTAAATAATTTAAATATATGAACAAGGAAGAAAGTAATGTTACAGATGTTTTTCGTAAAGCACGTAATCAGCAAGTTGAGAACATAAAAAAGAGTTTCAAAAACTCTAATGAGGAGGAAGAGAAAGAAATAGACGAAAATGAAGTTGTCGAGAAAGAAGATGACGAGGAGGAAACTGAAGAAGTGAAGAAAGCTAATGAAGCGGATTTCATTAACAACGGTTTAGATAACGGAATCTTAGAGATTGACCACAGCATTATGAAAGCGGTTTATTCCGACACTGAAGTTAATCGTACTTTAGGTATAGTAGGCGATGTCGTTGACTTGAATAAGTCAGACGTAATGAATGCTATCAGAGGTTATGAATCTAAGATAACATTGAATAAGAGCGGTAAGGAATTAAAAGAACAAGTGAAAAATATTGTTCTACCTGAAAAGAATCGCTGTAAGGAAACTTGCGAAAAAGAAGCTAAGGACTTATTAGAAGAATGCGGAGCCGCACCGACAAGAGATGTTGATAAGTGGTGGACTAATGACATGGACATTGAGGTTCCGTTTAAAATTTACTCTTGGGAAGAGACTTATGTTCCAGAACGTGGAGTTGGAATAGCTGAAACTTTAAGTCCAAGCGATAATAAAGAATTGAATACACCAGGTTCTCAAAAAGTCGCTGAACTTCGCAGGAAGTATAACGACAAGGTACGCAACGTTTGCGATGCTTTAGTTGATATAAAGGCTTGCGAGATTCTTCTCAACAACGTAGATGATAAACAAAAATTCGAGCTTACACCACGCCAAATCATTGCGTTTAAGTTTAACTAAGACTGTATAAGTAGCGATAATTAGAATCAAATCTATTATCGCTACTTTCTAATATACAGCGTTATTAAGGATATGATAACGAAATGTATTTGGAAGTATTTTAAAGTTGGCGATATAGTAAAATGTCCAACTATATGGGGGAATAAACTTTTTCAAGTTTATCGTTTATCAGGAAATGAATATCTACCTGAATTAAATGTAATAGAATATCGCAAATCAGATTCAAATTCCAATAAATGCAACTTTAATGTAAGAGATGTAAAACTTTATGATTGTCCTAAAAGACCTTTTATAAAATTGAATAAGAGTTCTTTATTGAAAATTATGAAGAGAGGAAATATTGAAGCTAAAAGAGAGTTCATAATAAGAGTTCAAAGAAATTGTAATTATTAATTATATGTTTGAAAAAAATTCTTGGTTTAAAGATTTACCATCAGACACTTTAGAAGTGTATGAGCCTAATTTAAATTCATTCTTTTACACTATGCATGAGCGTATGTTGATATGGAAACGTAGGTTCATAGAAAAGAAAGACAGACCTTGGACAAAGGATAGTATCTTGGCTAATTCAAAGTTTACAAATGTTTACCGAGATTTAGACAGAAATAGTCAGTGGCAAATTAAGAATATACTTCTTGATGATAAGCTGACGCTTGAAAATCTAATTTGGAAGTTAATGGTTTTCCGTTTCTTCAACAATCCAGAGACATTTGAGTTTGAAGCGAGTGGTAAGAATATTCAAAAGAATATTTTTGGCGATGAAGTTAAGTCTGGATTGAAACAAGCGAATAGTATTGACGAGTTAATTTCTGCTACTAAATGGCGTAATGGTATTCCAGATTACGAAGAGTACGATGAGGATGAGTTCTCTAAATTTATTGCAGGAGTTCGTTCAAGCGGACATAACCCTTATACCACAGCTTATCTTATAAACTCTCAGGCAACGCCAGGAAAACCACGAGATTATTGCTATACGAGAGTTGTTATACCAACGCTTCATAAGTTACTTCCGAAGCTCATAAAGACAGTTAGGGAGGCAAAAAAGCCTGAAGAGATTATTGAGTTTTTAAAGTCTATGCCTGCGGTAGCGGATTTTATAGCTCATGAGTTTTATCAGGACTTTACCTATATTCCAAAGTATACCGATAAGGAGTTTATGCGATTTGACCAAAACGATTATACTAATGTCGGTCCTGGTGCTTCAATCGGTATTCGTTTGATATTCCCTAATTTGAAGACTGTTCGTGAGCAGAAGAATGGTATATATCGTTTAAAAGATATGGCTGAAGAAATGCTTGCTAAGATAGCTTCAGAAAGAGGAGAGGAAACCGCTTTTGTATATTGGGATAAAAAGAAGTCTAAATACGTTCTCAAAAACGAATGTAATATAACTCTTCATCAAATAGAAATGTGGCTATGCGAGTTCCAGAAATATTGGAAAATGCAAATCGGAAAGGGCAAGCAGCGTAGTGTATTTTCTCCTAAAACTAAGGACATAATTGTTGAATCATAATGAAATTAGGCAAGATAACTGAATTAAAGGAGAGTTTGGACTTAGATATACAGGCGGTAGCTTGTGAGTTAGACACTTCTGCTACAAGATTAAGATATTATTGTCTCAGAGATGCTGACAACGATTTAGACATAAGAGGTTTTAATGAAACCTTTGAGTTTATAAAGAATTACGAAGATTTAGTAGTCAGTATAAACGATAATACAGAGCTGTACGAGATAAAAGAAAGCTATAATATTGTAGTTTTATACGAAGATTTGACCGATAAGTTTATCATATTTGATGTAGAAAATAAGCGTGAAGTAGAAAGTATGATAAATAAGAGGAAGTAATATAGCATCAACAACAGATAGATGGGTAAGTAGTTATAAGCTATTTACCCATTTGCGTTTTCAACATCTTACAGTTATAAGAGCTATAATAATTTTGAAAAATAAAAGAATATTATAATATGGGGAGTTATGCGCAACAACTTAGAGCCGTAGAAATAGCTAAACAGAAGTTGGAAGCTAAAACGTTTCGTATAATAGAAAAGGCTATGAAGTCCGATAATCCAGGGGATATGATAGCAGCTAATGAGGCAGCTGTTAAAATAGCTCATAAGCCAGTCGTAGATAATAGCAAGGCTATCCTTATAGACCCATTGCAGTTTAATAGCATGTTAGGTTATAAGGATAAGCCGTTTGTATTATCATATCAAACGCTTTATAGGATGTCGAAAACGCCAATAATTTCTGCTATAATAAAGACGAGAAAAAATCAGATAGCGGACTTTGCGGAGCCGCAAGCTGATAGATATAATACAGGCTTTGTTATCAGAAAGAAACCTGTTGACGGAATAGAGCAGAAAATGACGAAACGTGATGAGAAGATAGCTAACTCAATAACAGATTTTATCATTAATTGCGGAGGAAATTCATCTTGGGTTAATGATGATTTTGATACGTTTATACGAAAGATTGTTGAAGATAGTTTAGTATATGACCAGATGACCTTTGAATGCGTTAGAAATAGAAGAGGCCAACTGGAAAGTTTTGTAGCAACAGATGCTTCAACATTTCGTATAGCAGATACAGCATTTGACGAAGATTTTAAAAATAAGTTTTTTGATAATAGAGGTGCGGGTTTATTCTTGAATAATAATATTTTTAGTTCAAGGAAATTAGAAAACGGCTATGCACCTCAATACGTGCAAGTTTATCAAAATGCTGTAATTAATGAATTCTATCCTTGGGAATTATGCTTTGGCGTTCGTAACCCTAACACGTCTATATACTCTAATGGTTACGGCTGTTCTGAAATGGAAGAGCTGATAAATATAATAACTTCTATGCTTTGGGGCGATGAATATAATCGTAGATTCTTCTCTCAGGGTTCTGCGCCAAAGGGACTTTTAAGAGTAAAGGGCGGTATGAACGAACAGGCTCTTCAGCAATTCCGTCAGCAATGGCAGGCTATGATAAGTGGTGTAATGCAATCTTGGAAAACTCCAGTTGTAGATGCTGACGTTGATTGGATTGACTTGCAGAAGAATAACCGAGATATGGAGTATAGTTCTTGGATGGAATATTTGATAAAGCAAGCGTGCGCTATTTACTCTATCGACCCATCTGAAATAGGTTGGGATATTAGTCGTAGCGGAGGAAATTCAGGGTTATTTGAAGGCAGTCAAGCGGAGCGGCTTCAGCATTCAAAAGATAAGGGACTGTACCCTATGCTAAAATTCATTCAAAGAAAGATTAATAAATATATCGTTTCCCAGATAAATCCAGAATTTGAATTTGTCTTTATGGGATTGAATGGAATGACAGTGGAACAGGAGCTTGACCACGATTTGAAGAAATTAAACTCTTTCATGACTGTCAATGAGATAAGAAGAAAGTACGACTTACCAGAAATAGAAGATGTTGGAGAAGTTGTTGAAAATTCCGTATTCTATCAGGCTTATAATGCTAAGAAACAAGCTGAAATGCAAGAGAAGCAACAGCAGCAAGGCGGTGGAGGTTTTGGATTTATAGACGATGATGGGGGAGAGGAAGAAGAGCCTGATTATGATGAAAACGAAGAGGCATCTGAGGAGCCTGAAGATGAGGAAGAAGATTATAACCCGTTCAGCAGTTATGATGAAGAAAAAGAGCCTGAAGAGGATGACGAGGAGCCTGAATCTGAAGAGGAAGAAGATGACGAAAGGTATGAAAAATCTGATTCAGATAATGTTTTCGTAAAGGCTTTTGAAGAATTTTTAAGCAAGGAAGAAAAAGAAAATTTATAAAGATATGGCAAGCAGTAAAAACTTAGGATTAGTTGCTGGTATAAGCGTAGGTAATACACCTCCAGAAAATACTATGCTTATTTGGTTTGATAATAACGCTTCATCTAAAAAGCATAAGGTGTATGACCCATCTCAAGGTAGATGGGTAGCTTTGAATCCGTCTATTGTTAAGAATACGACTTATACTGAATTAGTTAATTCGGCACGTAGTAATGGACTTTCAGTAGGAGAACTTTTTAAAATTACCGACAAGTCAAACGTATTAGCTACAGCAGTAACTACTACAAGGGTTCAGTATTGTACTATTAAGGGTAATATCGTTATTGACGATTTAGGAAAAGGAAAAGAATATCACATAACTTCTTCTAATCTATTATTAGACGACATTACAGCAACTTTCAATGAAACTACCAATCAGCTAACCTTTTTATTTCCTAATGGAGCTGTAGACATAAACGAAGATTATATTTTAGGAAAGAAAAAGGTTGGTGGAAAGTGGACGCTTTTCAAAACTAAGTTTTCAAAACTTATATCTCCAGAAGCTAATAATGTCATTAGTTGGAGAAATGGATTGTTCTTTAATTTCATTGAATCTATAAAGTCTATATTAGACGAGCCGAATGGCGTTGTAAGCAAGAAGTCTTATGACCGAGATATAGAAAATATACGAACGGATATTACTAATGTTGGAAAGAATAATCAGAATATTGTAGATACCGCTAATAAGAGAATAACTGACGCTACAACCGATGAAGCATCTTATTCTAAGCGTATGCCGTTAAATCCAAGTCTTTCAGGAGCACCTGGCGATGTTAAAAAGGGAGATACTCTATTTAACGTTATAAGCGTATTTCAGCGTTGGATAAATAAATTGAAGTACGCTACTGGGATAAGTTTAAGTAAAGACTATACAGACGCAAAAAACCATGAATACATCAATAATAATGATAGCGTTCAGAGCGCATTAGGAAAGATTCAGTATTGGTTAAAGAATATTACATCAATAGGCAGACTTTCTGCTAACTGGCATCCTAAAACAGAGAACGCTAATAATACGGATATGCCTGATTCGGGGGATACTTTAGATGAAGCATTTGCAAAGGCGGTAGGTGTATTGAATAGATTAGGCGTTTGGAAAAATGGTAAACTTACTTATGTTAGAGAAGATGGCAAAGAAATTTCTATATTGAATATGTTAGGAAGATTCATTCGTTTCAAGCCATCTTTTAATGATGGCTTCACCGAGCTCAGCGACGATGGAATAGCTATAACAGACGATGATATAGATAAATTAAGCTATTCACAAGGCATTACAGCCAATAAGCCTAATGGAATGACTGTTAATACTGAGGGTATGATATTCAAGGGCAAATACGCTCATTTTAGTACTCCAATATCAGTAGATGAGTCTTTGATCAATGGTTTATCGGGAGCTATCTTTGAATTAAAAGATATAACTACAGCTGGAAATTCAAGTTTTGCTTTATCTGCGATAAATTATGGTACCAACGCTGAAGATTTTGACGCTGGATTCTCAAAGATTTTAATGGGAAGAATAGTTTACAAGATGCATGAAATTAGACAAGGAATATATAACATCGCACGTAATGAGAGCTTTATCATCTGCGCTTCAGAGGGAGAAGATCAAAACGTGTATTTACCAGAAAGTCCTGCGAGAGGTACGGTTATCTTCATTACTCAAGGAAATAACAGGGGATATCACGTTTATGCCTCTGGAGATAATAGAATAGATACTAAGGGAGAAAGTGTAAAAGATGTTGGCATAAACGAGCGTGGAACTTGTACGATGTTTATATGGGTTCCAGGAATTTTTTATAGCAACGAGACCGCTTCTGGTGTCAGATGCGATGGGTTATGGCAGTGTTGTAAAATGGAAAGTAGATTTTAAATAGGGACGGATATGAAATTAGTAGCGAAACTTATAAACGGAAATATCGACGCAGTTGATATAGAAAGCTATAACAATACCATAAAGGAAGAGTATGAGCTTTTAAAGGTTAGAAATTCCGTGCAGGATAGCGTGATAGACGCTATTTTAGCAAAGAATGAAAAGAAACGTTCTAAAGAGGAATTGTTGAAAATAATCGTCAGAAAACGTATTGATGATATACACAACCAGCGTATTTCTCAATATTCAGATTATTTGCCGTTAAAAGAAGAAGAGTTTACTGGAGAATTAAAAGAGGGGTATTTCAAAAGACCTAAGTTCAGAGAAGAAAATGGTTTTATAATCGAAAGTTATGAAGCTGACGTTGATATAAGTTATGTAAAAAGGAAGATAGAAGAAAAACAAGAAAAACTATCTTCAACAGACTACATGATTATAAAGACCTATGAAGCTAAAATAACAGGAGATCCTGAGCCATATAGCAATATTAATGATGTTATAAAAGAACGTCAAACTCTAAGAGATGAAATAGGAGAGCTTAATAAATTGTTGAACATAAAAAATTAGCTCTATGTGTAAGATTGTATATTTGACTCGTAAGTCTTTTAATAAACCAGCTAAGCGTTTTATAAACGCTTTAGCCTTGGAATTAAGACAAAGAAATGTTGAAGTCGTTACTTCTACCGCCAATTTTATAAAAAGTATTGCTAAAAAGCATAAAACTTATGGCGTAGCATTGGCGATAGATTTTTTCAATGATGGAAAGTCTGGAGGTGGTTTAACCCTGAATAAACGTTGTTCAGAGATGAGCAAGATATTCGCATTGACAATATCTGATAGTATAGACAGAGTAGTTTATCCAACCAGATGGCGGAGTTTTTCGTTTGTATCTTCAGATAATAGCGATTGGTACCTGTATTTCAACAAGGTGAGTGCAGAAACGAAAGTAATATTTCATCTTTGCACTATGAACAATCCTGAAGATATGAATAGTTTTTGGAATTCGTTTGATATTTTAGTAAAATCGTTTGCGGACGAAATTGTGCGCTGTCTTAGGTCTGATTACAACACTTCTACATATATAAGAAGTGTAAAAATCGCTAAACGTAAGTTAAAACAGCTCAATAAGATAAAAGAAAGATATTAAGAATGAATGCTTTTATAAACGACAATATTTTATCAATATTATCTCTACTCTTTGGTACAGGCGGTGTAGGCTTTGCGATGATAAGCAGGGTTCTATACCGCAAGAAGTATGACCAAGAAGTTCGTCAGGCTATCGCAGATGCGGACTTAAAGTCGGACGCTTTTTGGAAATCACGTTACGATGTTTTAAATGAAGAAATAAAGTCAAAAGACGAGTGGTGGCGAAATAGATATACCAATGTCTATAATGAGCTGCAGAACGAGCGTCAGCTATCAAACGAGATTATAAAATCTTTTCGTGCGGAGTTAAGCGAGATTCGTGGAGATTATGAGAATCAACGCAAAATAGATAAGGATAAGTATAATGAATTACTTAGTCAATATGAAGCGTACAGAAAAGAAACTTATGCTCAAAACGAGTTATCTTTGAAGCGAATCAACCAATTAGAGAATTTAGTTTCAGAATATGAACATAAATTAAAGAAAGAACAAGATTATGAATAAGATAAAAGAAAAGCGTAGCATCATTCTAAGCGTCATTGCAGGCTTTATAATCGGTTTTTTAATAGGAAGAGCGTTCATAGAAAATCCAACGCAGAAAACGAAGAAAATCGTTAAGTATGAAAAAAGCGATTATGTTAAAAAAGATACTCTTTTCTTTCCAAAAGAAAAAGAGGTTGTAAAATGGAAAAATCGTGTAAAAAAAGACACTATTTTTCTACCATCCAAAGTTCTCTATAAAGATGGAGAAAAAATTTTTGTCACGGATACAGCAAAATCTATTGATGATTATTTTTTAACCAGAAAGTACAGTCTTGACTTTTCAAACGATACGATTGGAACTTTTAAAGTAGATGCTGAAGTTAATCAAAATCGTTTGGTTAAAAGTTATTCTTATATAAACCCTATCGTTAGGAGAGAGATTGAAACTAAAACGATATATAGAGTTCCAGCATTGCAATTCTATGGCATGATAGGTTCTTCTGTAGATTTAAGAACTAACCAAGTTCAATTAGGTGTAGATTTGAAACAGAAGTTCTTAATAGGAGTTTGCGGAGTTCGTATGGATGATAAGTTAGGATATACTTTAAATTTTGGAGTAAAATTTTAATACAAGCGTTAATTATAATGGGAGAGGATTTAATACGTAGAATCAAGATAAGAGATGCTCAGGAAGCTGAATGTATCTTAAAAGCTATTGACAACGATTTAGAAAAAGCGCATAACGTAGGGGACATGCTGTATTATAATGGAAAGCGGTACGTCTATACAGAATATGCACCTGGTAAGCGTGATTGGCGATTAGCTAATAAAAAGAAAAAGATTCTTAGAGGAGATGGCTTCAAAGGCGAGCATGGCTTCAAGGGACTTCAAAAGGCTTATTCTGAAATAGACGATAGTTTTACAGATAAGTCTAAGATGCTCTTGAAAAGAACTCCAAATGGAAATTGGCGTTTATATTACGATAATAATGACTCTGGATTTAGTATTAGCGGTGACGCTTTTACCCAAATGGAGTTAAAGTATGAAGACGTATGCTATCAAGCTAAAAGAGTAGTAGACAACTTTGACTTATTAAGCAATTATATGGAGTTTAACTCTCCAGATGACGTTTATTTTGTTCAAATTATAAAGCGTTGGAAAGATAATAAGGATAAGCCTGATGCTGAACAGTGGAGACAGGATGGACGTCAAAAAGGTTCTTATAATAGCGGTGGAGAATTTTTAAACTATTACCTTATCCATTCACCAGCGGAACTTGCTGCTATAAAGAACGAAATATTAAAGGTTTGTTCTTATAATAATGCTCGTGCTTATATTTCTATGAATAGCCGTTCTCAGAGTATGGTTAATAATTTCATTGGAAAGTTTAGGAGCAAATACAGTCCTAATGATCCAAGATATAAAAATGCTGAAGCTATATTATACGGACAAGCTAAATCAGGTCCTGCATGGAAGAATGAGCGTTTCAAGGTACTTCTTGATATAGATACGGCAAGAGATACGAAGACAAAAATGCCTAATGGTAAGACGGTCAACGTATGGGATGAGGTTAAGAAAAGAGCCGCTGACTTTGGAATTAAAGTAGCAGCGCAATACGAAACCCCATCTGGCGGATTACATATGATTTTGAATAACAAGAATAATCGTAATCTTAAACCTTTCTATAAGACCTTAAAAGATTTTGACGGAGGTAGAGATTTGGGAAGATTATCTACAGTACATCCGTCTGAGGATATTAAAATGGTTCTTTATTCTAATGTAGATACAGAGGGGTATTAATTATGGCTAAAAAGGATGATAAGAATCATAACCATTTCATAGAAAGTCCCTTTAAAACTGTGACTTCATATGAAAACGCCTTTATAAAAGAGTTTAACAATAATCTTTCAGGAGCGGTTGCGGAAGTTCTAAAGTATATTGCTAAAGCAACGGCAACGGCTATAAAAGAATTAAAGTAACGAAATTATAAAATATTTAAGAATATGAACGACATTATCAATCATCGCAATATGGTTTGCGAACGTATTAAAAAATCTTTTTCTACCGATTTAGAAAAGGCTCGTGCTGTTGGAGATGTCCATCCTAAGCATCCTAATTTAGTATGGACGGAGTATAAGCCAGGAAAGTTCGATTGGCGAAATACAGGCGGTATGGTTCATAAGAAAACTCAAGCGGTGAATACTTCTCCTAACAACGCATCTAAAGTTTCCGATAAAAATAAGTCAGAGAAAAGTTCTAAAACGATAAGCTCTAAGAAGACAACTCCAGATTTTTCAAAATTGAAAAAATGGTCAGACCCATTCGTTGAGCTTTTTAATAAGCCTGAAAATTTAAAGGCTATTGCTAAATATATAGGCGATGTTGATATGAATAAGAGGATGAGTGTCTCTAAAATAGGCTCTTCAGATTCTGCGGCATTTGCCTTTCACTATATAACGGACAATGGGGTTCCTTATAGAGACGAGTTTTCTTTTAACGGCAAACCATCTCCACATATTGGAGGTTGGAATAGTAATGGTGCGATAGCTAAAATTTACAATGACAATAAAGATTCATTGCCTCCTTTGAAAGAAGATTCAGATGGTAATGTTTTAGGAGTAGATAAATCTAAAATAGTTGAACCAAGTTCTCAGAAAAAAGATTTTTAAATAGATGAAGATGTATTTCGTATATTATGATTCTAAAAATTAATCAAATAAACGATATTTTAGCTATTCTTCAAAGGCATCAATTCGTCTTCATAGCGCAGCAATTAGGATTGAATTATCTAACTCAATCTCAGATAGATATACTTACAGCGTCAGGGGTTGATTTAGATGCCTTTAAAAATTCTAATGGTATAATAGAACAAGCATTCTTATTCGGTATTCTATCAGAATCTTTAGGCGATGATAGAGCGAAGAAGATGTCTTACAAGCAATTCTTGAAGTTTATCAAGTCTGGTAATTTCGTTCCATTGACAGAGGAAGAAGAATTTGCTCTTGAACAAATAAAGAATAGAGCTTATACCGACATAACAGGGTTGGGGAATAGAATAGTTCAAGGAACTTCAAACGTCATCATAAGAGCTAATACTAAGCAGCAGAATGCTATACGAAAGGTTATAAAGGATAAGGCTCAAGAAGCTGTTAAATATCGTAAAACCGCAGCTCAATTAGCTTCAGACTTAGGACATGCTACAGAAGATTGGGAGCGTGATTGGCTTAGAATATCTTATTACGTTTTACACGAAGCGTATAATTACGGCAGAGCACGTTCCATCTTCAGGAATTATGGAGAGGATGCGGAAGTTTATTTTGATGTATATAAAGGAGCTTGTAGGCATTGCAGAGAGTTGTATTTAAAAGACCCTGATGACGAGAATAGCGAGCCTATTGTCTTCAAGTTAAAGGAAGTTCTTGAAAACGGAAATAATATCGGCAGAAAGGTTAGTGAGTATTTACCTACAATCTCTCCAATACACCCTTATTGCCGTTGTACTTTAGTATTTAAAGACCCTAAATTCGATTGGGATGAAGATATGCATTCTTTTACTAAAATCAAGAAGTATAAGCCTAAAAATAAAAGGCTGCAGAACGTTAAGTTGAACATCAAGGTTAGTAAAGGTAGTTAGTAAAATAAACATGTAATGAAAAAGATTTTGTGTATACAACCGCATAGCGATGATGTATTATTCAGTGCTTCTTATTTTCTTTTTGATAAGAAGTATAGCACTGAAGTATTAACTATTGAAAACAACGAAAAACGTGTAAGGGAAGATGCTAAGCTATATGAATTTTTAGGTATTCCTTATCACCATCTTGAAGTACCATTTGACGATGAATCGTTTTATAGCTTTCACAAAAAATATAAGGAAGTTACAAGCGAGAATTCAGAAGCGCATCTTGTAGATTTTTTCGGTCAGGAAACCGTGGATGCTATTCGTAAAGAAGTTGTTACTTTTATAACTAATTTCAAGAAGAAGCATAAGGATGTTCAATTAGTTATTCCTTGGGGAGTTGGACATCCAATGCACTGCTTTATCCGTGATGTTATAGAGGGCGTAACAGAAAACCTTTGGTATTACCGAGATTTTCCTCATTCTTATAAGAAAAGAGCGAGAAGTCAAGTTGAAGCTCAGTCGCTAAAATATGAAATTTTTAAATCAATACCAGTAGAGGATTTTCATGATGTAAAATGGGAACTTGCGAGAAAATTCTATAAGTCGCAATCAGGACTTTTATGGTTTGAGCAGGGATATATAAAGAAGAAGTTGCCAGAAGATATTTACATTAAGAAATCGGAAACTAAAGAATAGTTCTAATAGCGCATCAATTAAGTCTAATAGGGTAGATAAGATTGATGCGCTCATCGTTTTTAATAATAGAGATAAATTGTAAAATATGAAAGTAATAATAGCGGATTTTCAAATTGCGAAATATGGGGGAATAATTGAGTATGTAGCGAGTATGTTAAGGGCGTTTCGTGATTTAGGTTGCGAAGTAGATGTGGCTCAAATGACTCCAGCAAGTACAACGCAGAAAGCGTATGATAAGAAAGTAGCGGAGTTTGAAACAGGAGAGCATCAGAGAAAAATCAAATTTCATTCCCAAGCAGGAGGGTATCAAAAAGATGAGGTCGTAGGATATTGGCGTAATAATTATTACGGATATTTTCTACCTCCAAGCAATCGTATCGGAGTTTATGAAAGCAATGCGGTAGAGCGTTGGAAAAAGTTAGTAAATAATGCTGATATTATCCTTTGGAACTTTATGCCTACAAAATCAAGTGCTTGGGATAAGAAAGATAGAAAATTTGATTTTTGGTATCAATTCTTCGATTTACCATCAAGGATTAAACAGGTGTTTTTAGTACACGATGCTTATTTTAATGTAAGAGCATCTAATATATCCGCATTAAAGGATAAGATTTTATTTATGGGATGCGCTCATCTTGCTGCTTATCAATGTTGCTCTGAAATAGGTATTCCACGAAGTTTATTATTGAATCCAAGATATATTTCAGATAACGCTCGTATGCCTATTAAAATGAAGAATAATAGGAAAGTAGATTTTTTCGCTGCTCATATGTTTAAGAGCATGAAACATATGGAAGAATTGATTGCCGCTGTGCCGTATCTGAATAGGGGTATAGATGAACCTCATGAAATAGTTATTGCTGGAACGGGCATAGAATACAACTATATGACCAGTGAAACTAAGACTAAGAGCAACTATATGTGTACGTTGAAGCGTGATCCAGATTTGCCTAAGAAACTTGATGGTAAAATTTCATTGTGGAATAGAGCGGTAAAATACGGAATGGAATATAAGGGGCAGATGTCGGGAACAGACGTTATAGAAACTTTGAAAAATACTAAATTCGCAATAGACCCATCTTGGGCTGAGCATTACGCTAATTACTGTAACACTCATATAAACGGATTTATTATTGAGGCTATGCTATATGGCGCATATCCTGTATTAAGAGATTATAGAGGTTTGGCAAAAAATTCTGGAGAAATATACGACCCTTTATTTGAGGAAATTAGAGCGATAGTTATTCCATGGGATGCTACTCCAAAACAATTTGCCGATGCTTTGAAAGATGGTTTATCTAAAATAGACCAGAGGAAATTTCTCAAAGATACTAAGCATAATTTTGAACTTGTACGTGAGCTTTTCAACGCTAAGAAGAATGCCGCTGAGATAATTCGTTTGTGTAGAGGAGGAAAGAAAATGATTAAAGCGGAACTTGAATGCGGAACTAATTCAGACAATGTAAAGCGGATAACCAATGATATAATGGAGAATTTCTATGGTATAGAATTACCTATTGAATGGGACAGCGAGTAATTACAGTTATATAGATTAACAGTTTAATCATAATAGTTAATCATATATGGATAAAGGAATATTAGAAAAGGCTCGTGCTGTTGGAGATGTCCATCCTAAGCATCCTAATTTAGTATGGACGGAGTATAAGCCAGGAAAGTTCGATTGGCGAAATACAGGTAGTGGCGGAAAAAAGAAAACTGATGACGGAGGTTCTAATAAGGTAGCTAAGAAAACCGATGACGATGAGGGTTCTAAACCTCAAAAGTCGGTTGCTGCCCCAAATCCAAAAAAGGCTCTTTCGGACTACACTCCAGATGAATTAGTGTCCTTTGCGGAGAACGCTTCAACTTCTCAACTTACAGCGGCTGTAAATGATAAGAAGAACGACCCTCAAGCTCGTCAAATAATCTTTAATGTTTTAAAGAAAAGAGACGATTATGATAAGGGTTCTGTAGACAGTTCTGATTTACAAGGCGGACATATAGCACGACCTGAAGCTAAAATTCAATATAAGACAAAGAAGCCAGAAGTATATCCTGGCGAGTTTGAAGATTGGAGTATTCAACTTCCATCAGGTAGAAAGACTGTAAGCGTTTCTGGGCTTAGAAAATTATACGCAGGATATTCTGAAGCCGACTTGTTGAAACTCTTAAATAACAAGAATGCAGACCAACGTAAGCGTCAGTTAGCTTATGATGAAGCAGCGGCAAGAGGTATTCCAGAGGATAAGATAAACGTAAGCGGTACTTTGGAAAAGTTGTGGAAGAAAACTAAACGAGACCACGACATAAAGGAGAATATGAACAGAGCTGTTGATGAAGACGAAGCTATGCCGCTTACTTATGATTGGAAAGGACTTGATCATGAAGCTATAATGCGTGATTACTTCGATGACGGACTTGACCCATCTTGGTTAGACCCTAATTCCGCTCAAGTAGGTAAGGCTTTCAAACTCGAAACATTATCAGGTCGTCAGAAATACGATACATTCAAAGACTATTATCAGCGAGACCCTAAGTTGGTTCCTGGATATTTAACCGCTCAGAATAAGGTTAATAATCTTAACGGACAGATGTGGGAATGGGCGCAATCGGATAACTCTCCTTTATTCGTTTCAGCTGGTGGAGCAGGTGCTGGTAAGACTTATGGTTGGAAGAATATCGTTGCTGAAGATTTAAGTCTTCCAGAGTTGAAGCCTGGCGATGACCCTGCCGATACAGATTGGGGTTACGTGATGTTGACCGACCAAGACGCTGAAGACGATAAGACTTTTGCACGTACTTTAGCTAAGTACAACGGAAGTTTTATAGGAAACGATGGCGAAGAGCACCCTCATATTCTTTTTTTGGACGATGCGGATAAACTTCTTGTAACAAAATCAAAGGCTCTTATGGCAATGATGAAGAAGATTAATGACGCAGACCCTGAGAATAGAGTATTCAAAAATCCTGATACTGGCGAAGTAGAACTTTGGAAAGGCAAGATTATCATCACTACTAATAAGGACTTATCTGCTCTCTCAAAAGACGAAGATACGAAAGCTATTCTCAGCCGTGCTACTAAGAGCGAGATTCATTTTACAAGAAATGAGACTTTAGAGTTGCTTTCTAATCGTTATCAGTCTATGGGGTTGAAACGTTGTACGCAAGTATTTAATCGTGACGGATTCACGGACGATGAGATAGAGGAGTTTAAGGACGATGTTTTTGATTACATGGTAGAGCATGTTAATCAAGCAGACCCAAATAAGTTTACTCCACGTAAGTTTGAAGATTTATGCGAATACATTGCCCCTCAATGGAAGAAAGGCTCTTCAGTTCGTAATACAGGTAATGGTACGATAGGTATTGATATACCTTGGCAAGTATCAGCCTTGAGTCTTTTAAAGGCTGCTGATATTGATATCGAAAAGGCTGCTGATTACGATGAGGATTTATATTCAAATGAAGCTATGCTGGCTCAGAAACGTCATATTGAAGAGCTTATGGCTGCAGCTAAGAAGAATGGTAATTATGAAAAGCTATTCGGAAAGAGAGCTCAAGATGCTGTAATATTCGGAGAGGATTCTACAGAGGAGGAGGATGATTCTAAGAAGTCTGAGAAAAAGTCTAAAAAATCTAAGAAGAAAGATAAGGTTGAAAAGGGACTTTTTGACGATATGTCTTTAGAGGAAGCTGAAGATTTATTACTTTCATAAACTATATACGAGAAATATGGTTAATAGTAGAGAAGCATTAGATGTTATCGCCAAGGGTCACGCTCTTGGCGATATATCTACAGACGTTTTAATTAAGGCTTGCGAAAATTATAAATTTCAAAACGG
>ERZ772978.138-NODE-138-length-29886-cov-25.5571_pt1 | contig 29886 bp, 26 predicted proteins | sample MGYA00511675_ERZ772978 | MGnify/ENA primary metagenome ERZ772978 (study PRJEB29015, sample SAMEA2738092) | human oral metagenome | biome: human oral; feature: human-associated habitat; material: saliva | place: China | collected 2156 ... | reverse complement strand
ACAGCAAAATCTTGGTATTGGGTATCGCCTACAAGAAAAACGTGGACGATATGCGCGAGAGCCCGTCTGTAGAAGTGATGGACCGCCTGCACAAACTGGGCGCGAACATCTCCTACTCTGACCCGCATGTACTTGAATTCCCATACATCCCCGGTCATCACTACTTCGACCTGAAGAGCGAGCCGCTGACGCCGGAAACCGTGGCGAAATACGACTGCGTGGTTCTGACCACTGACCACGACAAGTTTGACTACGACATGATTGCCGAACACGCCAAACTGATTGTCGATACGCGCGGCAAATTCCCTGCGAAAAACCCGAAAGTCGTGAAGGCGTAACACCTTTGACGATTCAGGCAGACTGCTTGCCGGCAAGTTTCGGCAGGCAGTCGGCTTTCTTAGGCCGTTTGTTTTCAGACGACCTAAGAAAGCTCTTATTTGCATGATGCGGCTGCGTTTTCAGGTCGTCTGAAAATCTTGTCCGCAACAAACCCCTCCTAATTTATGAATATAAAAAAAATACTTGGCTATGCCTTAGGCCCGATAGGCAGCGCGGCTTTCGGCATACTCTCGCTTCCGCTGATTTCATGGTACTACCCTGCGGAAGACATCGGCCGTATCGTCTTACTGCAAACCATCTCCGGCCTGACCATCCTGATTTTGGGGCTGGGTTTGGATCAGGCGTATATCCGTGAATACTACGCCGCCAAAGATAAAGCGTCCCTGTTTAAATCCATCAGCCTGTCACCTTTCGTTTTGACGATTGTCGTGATTTTGGCAGTGCTTGTATGGAATACGGCTTGGCCGGCAGATTTGATTTTTGATTTGCAAGATAAAACCCTGGGGTTATTGTTTTTAATTTTCCTGTTGACCAGCCTGTTTGCGCGGTTTCTCTCCCTAATACTGAGGATGCAGGAAAAAGCCGTCGCCTTTTCCCTCAGCCAACTTACACCGAAATTCCTGATTTTGGCGTTGGTTTTGTTATTCGTTTTCAGCGGTGTCAAAACTGATACCGTCAGTCTTGTTCTTGCCTATACCGTGGCGCAAGTATTGACTGTCGCCGTTTTGACATACCAAACCAGACATGAACTGCGCGCAGCTGTGCGCGCTCCTTGGTCGTCTGAAACTCATCATGCAAGCCTGCGCTACGGCTTGCCCTTGGCATTCGGAAATTTGGCTTATTGGGGATTGACCTCGATCGATCGTTTTGCGCTCAAACAGTGGGCGGGTTTGGATGAGCTTGGCATTTACTCGATGGCGGTCAGCTTCGGCGCGGTTGCCCTGATTTTTCAAAGCGTATTCTCAACCATTTGGGCGCCTTTGGTGTTCAAATGGGTGGAAGACAAAACCCATTTGGATAAAATCGGCGGCATCACCCTTTCGATGACCGAATTAATCAGTGCGATGATTTGTTTTATCGGCATTTTCTCGCCCGTCGTTACTTGGATATTGCCCGAAAAATACGCTCCGGTACAGTTTTTGCTGCTCTCATGTATGTTATATCCGCTGTTCTATACGCTTACGGAAGTCAGCGGTATCGGATTGAACGTTGTCAAACGGACTTGGTTGATTACAGCAGTCAACATTGTCGCTTTTGCCATCAATTTCGGTCTGCTCTCGCTACTGGTTCCCCATTTGGGGGCGCGTGGTGCCGCCATAGCGAGCGCAATATCGTTTTGGGTGTTCTGCGTCATCAAAACCGAATTTTCATCTAGGGTATGGCGCCCTCTGCCGCGGCTGAAAATTTATACCAATACTGCTTTGAGCGTACTGCTTTGCGTGAGCTACACCTATTTTGGCACAAAGGAAAACTATCCGTTGTTCGCCTTGCTTTGGCTGGTAGGACTTTCTTATCTGATATGGAGTCGCAAGTCATCTCTTATTTCGGCAGCAGCTGCTGTCAAGAGTCGTCTGAAAAGATAATCCAAAGGAAAGGAAGCAGCAGTTTTCAGACAGACACAAAACCATCGGAACTGAAACTTTTCGGCCGATATACCGCCCAATACATTACCGACGCATTCAGTCGGATTCTGCGGTCAGACAAATTGTTTCTGCATATAATAATATTTCCGAAACCGTCCCACCTCAGGAAACAAAGTGAAACTCAAAACACAAACTTTATACATTACGCTGATATACACGATTTCAACCGCCTATATGCTGGGGCCGATGCTGTCGTACAAAGCCGGGATTCCGCGTATCGACAATCCCCTGACCATCCTGCTGCTGCCTACCGCCCTGCTGATTTTTGCGTTAGAGTCCAAACGGTTCAACGGCAAAGCAGGCAGGATGCTGGCGGCGCTTGCCATCATGTGCGGTTGGGGCGGCATCCATCTGTTTATTACCACGCTGGATTCGGTCAGGATTATGGATACGTTTTTCTTCCTGTCCCTACCCAGCCTGTTTTATCTGCTGTACTTGGTATTGAGCCGACATGAAAATCCGATGGCGTTTATCCGCCACCTGCTGCTTTTTTTCTGCGCATTTATCATCATCCCGCCCGCTGTGGAGATTTTGACCGGCATCCAATTCGTTCAAGCAGATGAAGTATTGGCCATTGATGCGGGGATTATTAAGGGTTTCTTCTTTAACCCTAACAACTTAGGCACGACCGCCCTCTGTTTTGCGCCTGCCGTTTTAGTATTTTTCAATATTGATGTCAGTAAAAAAGAATACTTGCTCGGCTTGATACTTTTTTTATGTTTGGGCGTAGTCATTTTTGCCAGTGCGTCGCGTACCGCTACCCTGTGTTACATCATTTTGTTTATCCTGAACTTGATTTACCGTAACAACGGGCTGTTTACGCTGATGACCATAGGTGTTACAGGCGCGGGCTTGTCGATGATTCCGAAACAGTACATTGCTGATTTCCTGCTCTCCCTGCACGGCAATGCCTTTTTGGAAAACATTTCCTCACGCCTGTATTTATTCTTGTTTGATTTGGAAAGCGACAATTCGGTCGGCTACCGTCAGGAAATCTATAACTATTTCTGGGAACATCCCCCATTCCTGCTGTTGGGCTATGGTCCGAAAAAATTCCAAGAATATTTCGGCGGCCACTTGAGCGACAGTCTAGCGTTTGAAAACCCGCACAGCTTCCTTATCGAGCTATATCTCGGTTTTGGTCTTATTTCGTTGGCAGCTTTCTTATTCTATGCCGCATACTATTTCTTCTGCGTCGCCGCAGGCAGGAATATGAAAAGCAAGCAGCGCGTCATTGGGTTGGCAGCAATGGGGTTATTCCTTTTGGCGGGTTTTATCCCGTCCACCATTTTGCGTATGCCCTTCATTTGGCTGCCCTGCTTTTTGATTTTCCTGTACAGCGTCTTGCCCCAGCGCGATGCGGCGTATAACGCGTACCGATACACCCCTTGATAGAAAACACGTTATGAAAAAAATTGTTTTGACTACTTCCATGTCCGGCCTCGGCGGCACTGAAAACGCGACCTTCCGCTTAGGACGGTTGCTCAAGCAGCGTGGCCACGAGGTCGTCCTTGCCTCTTCCGATGGCCCGCTCATCAAAGAAGCCCAAGCCTTGGGCATCCAATGGCGTCCTATTGATTTTTATCAGGGCGGTATCTTGGGCTACATCAAGGGTATGTTCGCCTACATGAAGATGTTGAAACAGGAAAAACCCGACATCGTCCACTGCCAAATGGCGCGCATCGTTCCTGCCTGCGCCATCGCAGCAAAAATAGCTTCTCCCAAAACCAAAGTGTTCTACCACGCGCGCGGTCTGGATGCTGAAACTTATCCGAAAATCGCCAAACTTTTCGACAAGCTGGGCGTATATATCATCGGCAACTGTAGACACGAGCGGGAAAAACTCATCCGCCACGGTTTCCCCGCCAACCGCATTGCCTACACCTACAACGCTTTGCACAAAACCGATTACGTTCCCGAAAAAACCGCCAAAGAGTACGTCATGCTCGGTACGTTGTCTCGCTTGGACACCGTCCGCGCCGTGCATGTGATGTTGGACATCTTTAAGAAAATGGTTGACCGCAATATGCCTGTGCGCCTGAACGTGGCGGGCATAGGCGAAGAGATGGACAATCTGAAAGCGCAAGCGAAGCGTCTGGGCATAGATGACAAAGTCACCTTCCTCGGCGGTGTGCGCGATTTGACCGGCTATTTCAAAGACGTGGATATTTTGGTGAACACGCCGCACTGCATCGGTGACCACGGCGCAGGCGTCGGCAACAACATCCTTGAAGCCGGTCTCTACGACACGCCCGTCGTTACCTACAACATGGGCGGCATTTCCGAAATGGTCATTACCGGCGAAACCGGATACTGCTTCCCCTTCGGCGAAGACGAAGCCTTTATCGAAGCCGTCGATCAACTCATCAAGCAACCCGAGCTGCGCGAGAAATTGGGCAAAGCCCTGCATAAACACGTTGAGACCTTGTGTTCCGATGATGAAATCTATCGCACCACAATGGCCGCTTACGATATGTGAGGTCGTCTGAAAATATGAACATCACCATCGTCGCCCCCTACTGTTCGCTGCCGTCCGAGCCGCATTTCAACCGCTTCTGGTATCTTGCCGAGCTGTTGTCGCAGTCTCATGACGTGATGCTGATTACCAGCAATTTCAAACACTACGACAAATCTTTCAGACGACCTGAAGATGCCGAATCTGCTTCGCAAGGTCGCCTGAAAGTCATGCTGCTGGAAGAGAGCGGCTACGGCAAAAACGTCTCGCTGGACCGTGTCAAAAGCCATCATGTGTTCGTCAAACATTTTGAGCAATGGCTGAACAACTGCCGTCCGGGCGAGCAAGACGTCGTCTTTTCCGCCTATCCGCTGATCGCCACCAACCTGCTTTTAGGCGAACACAAAGCGCGTTTGGGCTACAAGCTGATTATCGACGTGCAGGACGTATGGCCGGAGTCTTTCTCCTCGGTCGTGCCGTTTTTGAAAAAAATCCCGCACAACCTGCTGCCCTTCTCCTCCCGCGCCAACCGTGCCTACCGCTACGCCGACGCGCTGGTCGCCGTGTCGCAGACCTACCTCGACCGCGCCAAAGAAGCCAATCCGAACGTACCCGGCGAAGTCGTCTATATCGGTGCGGATTTTCCGAAACTCGATGCCGCACCGGCAAAAGACTTCGGCGACAGCAAAACCCGCTTCTTCTACTTGGGTACGCTCAGTTACAGCTATGACGTGGAAACCGTGTGCAAAGGCGTTCGGAAACTGTTGGACGACGGCGAAAATGTAGAGCTGCACATCATGGGCGGCGGCCCCGATTTGGACAGGCTCAAACAATACGCCTGCGAGGGCATCAAGTTTTACGGCTACATCCCCTACGCCGAAATGATGTCGGTCGCCAAAGGCTGCGATATCTCCGTCAACGCCATCCATTCCTACGCCATGCAGTCGATTACCAACAAACTGTCTGACTACATGGCATTGCAAAAACCGATTTTAAACAGCCAAGTCAATGACGAAGTTGCCGAAGTCCTCACCCTGCTGCCGCACGCGGACTACCGTTCCGGCGATGTGGACAGCTTCGTCCGAGCCGCCAAAGACATTCTGGCGCGCAAAAACGACCCCGTTCAATCCGACGAAATCGTCCGCCGCTTCAAGCGCGATGTGGCGTATCAAAAAATCGTCAACCTGATTGAAAGATTAGCCCATGAGTAAATTCTTCAAACGCCTGTTTGACATCGTCGCCTCCGCCTCAGGACTGATTTTCCTCTCGCCCGTATTTTTGATTTTGATATACCTCATCCGCAAAAACCTGGGCGAACCGGTATTCTTCACCCAAGATCGGCCGGGCAAAGACGGCAAACCGTTCAAAATGATCAAATTCCGCTCCATGCGCGATGCGGTCGATAAAGACGGCAACCCGCTGCCCGACAGCGAGCGGCTGACTCCTTTCGGCAAGAAACTGCGCGCAACGAGCTTGGACGAACTTCCTGAGCTTTGGAACGTTCTAAAAGGAGAGATGAGCTTGGTCGGCCCGCGACCGCTTTTGATGAGCTACCTGCCGCTTTACAACGAATTTCAAAACCGCCGCCACGAAATGAGGCCCGGCGTAACCGGTTGGGCGCAGGTTAACGGACGCAACGCGCTTTCGTGGGACGAAAAATTCGCACACGATATTTGGTATATCGACCATTACAGTTTTTGGCTGGATATGAAAATCCTGTTTTTGACAGTCAAAAAAGTCTTTATCAAAGAAGGCATTTCGGCAGAGGGAGAAGCCACCATGCCGTATTTCACAGGGAATGACACAGATGAAAAAAAATAACGTACTTATCCTTTCCGCGGGAAGGCGCGTCGAATTGGTACAGGATTTTCAAACCGAAGCCGCCAAGTTTTCAGACGACGTCAAGATTTTGACGACAGATTTAGTACCGCGTATGTCTTCCGCCTGCCATGTTTCCGACGGTTCGTTTGAAGTGCCGCTGATCAGTTCCGATTCGTATATCGACAGCATTTTCAATCTGGCGGTACGCGAAAACATCGGTTTGATCATCCCGACCATAGATACCGAACTGCAAAAACTGGCAAATGAACGCGACCGCTTCGAAGCAGCAGGTATCCACATTGTCGTTTCCGATGCGGACTTTATTGCGCAATGCCGCGACAAACGTAAAACTGCCGACCTGTTTGCACAGTACGGCATACGCTCGCCCGAAATTTACGACCGCGAGAAGTTGGTTTTCCCTTGCTTCGCCAAACCTTACGACGGCAGCCGCGCCATCGGTGCCAAACGAATCGACACGCCTGCCGATCTGACACCTGAAGTTTTGGCAGACCCCAAATTAATGTTCTGTCAGCTTATAGATATCGAAAAAGAATTTTCCGAATTTACCGTCGATATGTATTACGACCGACAAGGTCGTCTGAAATGCACGATTCCGCGTAAACGCTTGGAAGTGCGTACCGGCGAAGTCAGCAAAGGCATCACCCGCAAAAACAGCCTCTACCAAACGCTGCTGGAAAAAATGGCGGTATTGGAAGGCGCGCGCGGCTGCATCACGGCGCAGTTCTTCTGCAACGAAGAAACCGGCGAATTCTACGGCGTGGAAATCAACCCCCGCTTCGGCGGCGGCTTCCCGCTGACCTATGCCGCAGGCGGCAATTATCCGGGCTGGCTGATGCGCGAATACCTCGGCGACGGAGAAATCCCGTTTTCAGACGATTGGGAAAACAACCTCATCATGCTGCGCTACGATGCCAAGGTCTTGGTTCATGAAAACGATTAATCCCGAAACCGCCGTCATTGTCTTTGACTTGGACGATACGCTGTATTCGGAATATGAATACAAGCTGTCGGGTATTCGTGCGGTCGTCAATACCGTTGCCGCACTGTATCCTGATTGGGATTCAGACGACCTATGGCGCAGTATCGACCCCGACGGCAAAGACTGGCTGGACAGATTGTGCCGCCACTGCGGTTTCAACGAATCAGAAAAACAGGTTCTTCTGTGGCAATACCGGCTGCATCGCCCGACGCTGACGCCGTATGCCTCGCCGGATTTCCTGTCCGAACTGACCACGCCTTTCGCCGCACGCGCACTGATTACCGATGGCAGAAGCCTGACCCAACGCTTGAAACTGGAAGCCTTGGGTCTGTATTCCCTGTTTGACGACATCCTTGTCTCCGAAGCCTGCGCTTCGGAAAAGCCCGACGGCAAACGCTTCCACTATTTACAAGACAAATATGCCGCAAAGGCAGACTGCTTCATCTATATCGGCGACAACATTTCCAAAGACTTCATCGCGCCGAACGCTTTGGGCTGGATAACCATAGGATTGCGCCCCTCCGGGCGTAATATCCACTGTCACCTGCCCGAAAATTTTAGTACAGAATATCATCCCGCTTTTTGGATCGACTCCCTTCAAGATTTAGCTTCTCTAATCGATTCAAACATTTAACCATTACATAATCAAACGTACACTCACAATATTAAAAGGACTATTACATGACAAAAATATTATTCATGGGACGTAAACGGCTTTCCGCCAACCTGCTGCGATTCTTATCCTTACAAAACAGTATCGAAATCGTCGGCGTATTGACCGACAGCCACCTGCAAGGCTCGCCGACGACCGCCGCTGCCAAAGAATTGGGCTTGCCGCTCTACACTTTCGACACCGCCTTGGAAGCGATGAAAGAGGGTCGTCTGAAATACGATTTAGGCTTGTCCGTACTCTACTGGCGCAAACTGCGCGACGAATTCCTGACCACACCACATTTAGGCACGATTAATTTCCACCCTGCCTTATTGCCCGAATACAAAGGCACAGGCGGCTACAACCTCGCCATCATGGACGAATTGTCCGAATGGGGCAGCACCGCCCACTATGTCGATGCGTCTATCGACACCGGAGAAATCATCGAAGTGGACCGCTTCCCCATTGACTCTTCTGTCGAAACCGCCCAATCGCTCGAACGCAAGACCATGCAGGCATTAGAGCCGTTCGCACAACGTATTATCGCCCGCGCCGTCGAAGCGCAAGCCAAACTACCGACTACGCCCAACATCGGCGGCCGCTACGTCAGCCGCGACGAAATGGAAGCCATGAAGCAAATCCTCGACGGCGACAATATCGAGAAGAAAATCCGCGCCTTCTGGTTCCCCCCTTACGACGGCGCATACGTCGAAATCAACGGTCAGAAATACACCCTGATCAACCGCCAACTGCTGGAAGAAATCGCCCCAAAAGGCTCAACCAGTCTTTTTGCAGGAAAAACAAATGCTTAATACATCACTCTCCCCATGGCCAAGCTTTACCCAAGAAGAAGCCGATGCCGTTTCCAAAGTCCTGCTGTCCAACAAAGTCAACTACTGGACAGGTACGGAATGTCGCGAATTTGAAAAAGAATTTGCTGCTTTTGTCGGCACGCAATACGCCGTCGCCCTTTCCAACGGTACGTTGGCTTTGGACGTAGCCCTCAAAGCAATGGGCATCGGCCAAGGCGATGATGTGATTGTCACTTCACGCACCTTCTTGGCTTCAGCGTCCTGCATCGTGACCGCCGGCGCCAATCCGGTTTTCGCCGATGTCGATTTAAACAGCCAAAACATCAGCGCCGAAACCATCAAAGCCGCGCTGACGCCAAACACTAAAGCCATCATCGTGGTTCACCTTGCCGGCATGCCTGCCGAAATGGACGACATCATGGCGTTGGCCAAAGAACATAACTTGTGGGTTATCGAAGACTGCGCCCAAGCGCACGGCGCGAAATACAAAGGCAAATCCGTCGGCTCTATCGGTCACATCGGCGCTTGGTCGTTCTGCCAAGACAAAATCATGACCACCGGCGGCGAAGGCGGCATGGTGACCACCAACGACAAAGAGCTGTGGAGCAAAATGTGGTCGTACAAAGACCACGGCAAAAGCTACGATGCCGTGTACCACCGCGAACACGCACCCGGTTTCCGCTGGCTGCACGAAAGCTTCGGCACCAACTGGCGCATGTTGGAAATGCAGGCGGTCATCGGCCGCATCCAGCTCAAACGCATGCCTGAATGGACGGCGCGCCGCCAAGAAAACGCCGCCAAACTGGCCGAAAGCCTGGGCAAATTCGCCAGCATCCGTTTGGTTAAAGTGGCCGACTACATCGAACACGCGCAATACAAGTTCTACGCCTTCGTCAAACCCGAACACCTGAAAGACGGCTGGACGCGCGACCGCATCGTCAGCGAACTGAACGCGCGCAAAGTCCCCTGCTATCAAGGCAGCTGCTCCGAAGTGTATTTGGAAAAAGCCTTCGACAACACGCCTTGGCGGCCGAAAGAGCGGCTGAAAAACGCCGTCGAACTGGGCGACACCAGCCTGATGTTTTTGGGGCATCCGACGCTGACCGACGACGAAATCGCGTTCTGCAAAGAACACATCGAAGCCGTATTGGCAGAAGCCACAGCATAAAGTACAAACCGCCGCGCCCATATCATCGGGACGGCGGCGGTTTACCGCTTCAGCAAAATAAAAAAGGGAATCGGCAAACAGCCGACACATACGGAAAACCAATGCTCCGTAGCAACAAACGTCTTTTCAGACGACCTTTGCATGACCGAGGTCGTCTGAAACCCGCCCACAACATTACTCAGAACATACCAAAATGAATTTGGAAACCCTGTTATCCCTACCCCGCAACGTCAAAAAAACCTTCTTCGTCATTCATGATCTTTTGATGGTTTTTATCGCCTTTTGGTTTGCTCAAAGCCTTAAAGCCCAATATTCTGACGAATGGGCAAGCATGGCAAACTGGCTCGCCTTCGGCTCGACTGCTTTTTTGACCATTGCGCTGTTTGTCAAACTGGGGCTGTACCGAGCCGTTACCCGCTTCGTCAGTACCCGCGTCCTGACCGCCGCCGCATTCGGCAGCCTGATTTCAGCCGTCTTGTTCTGCCTGACTACCCTGATTTTTGAGCGCAAACTGCACCTTGCCCTGCCCGTCGTTTATTTCTTGCTGCTGGTCGTCTGTATCACCAGTTCGCGCATGATTCTGCGTGCCATCCTGACCGACCGCCACAAAAAACAAATGGTGCCCGTCATCATTTACGGTGCAGGACAATCCGGCCGCCAACTGCTGGAAGCCATCAAACAGGTCAACGAATATTCCGCCGTCGCCTTCGTTGACGACAACCCCAAAATCCGCCGCACCGTCATCTACGACCTCACCGTCTATGGTCCTGACGACATCCAATCGCTCATCGACCGCTACGGCGTGGAAAAAATCCTGCTTGCAATCCCCAGCTCCACTCAGGAAGAACGCCGCCGCATCATCCAAAATCTGGAACAATACAAATGCGAAGTGCTGACTATTCCGGGCATGAAAGACTTGGTGGACGGTAAAATTAAAGTCAGCGCGCTAAAAAAAATCTCCGTCGTCGATTTGCTCGGCCGCGACCCGGTAGCCCCACGCCCCGAACTCATGGGCGCGGACATCACCGGCAAAACCGTGATGGTCACAGGTGCGGGCGGTTCCATCGGCTCCGAGCTCTGCCGCCAAATCCTGAAATGCCGTCCGTCCAAATTGCTGCTGTTCGAACTGTCCGAGTTCTCCCTATACAGCATAGACAAAGAATTGCGCGAAACTCAGGCAGCCGCCAGCAGTCAAATCGAAGTCGTACCCCTGCTTGGTTCTGTACAAAACAAAGAACGCCTGATCAGCGTCATGACCGCGTACGGCGTTGAAACCGTCTATCACGCCGCCGCCTACAAACACGTCCCTATGGTCGAGTTCAACACCGTCGAAGGCATACGCAACAACGTCTTCGGTACGCTCTTGTGCGCCCAAGCTGCCGTCGAATCCGGCGTCAGCACCTTCGTGCTTATCTCCACCGACAAAGCCGTGCGCCCGACCAACACCATGGGCGCGAGCAAACGCATGGCGGAACTGTGCCTGCAGGCGCTTGCCGCCGAACCCAACCAATACACCCGCTTCTGCATGGTGCGTTTTGGCAACGTTTTAGGCTCTTCCGGCTCCGTCGTGCCGGTATTTGAAAAACAAATCGCCGAAGGCGGCCCCATCACCCTGACCCACCAAGACATCACCCGCTACTTCATGACCATCCCAGAAGCCGCCCAACTCGTCATTCAAGCGGGCGCAATGGGCAAAGGAGGCGACGTATTCGTGTTAGATATGGGCGAATCTGTTAAAATCATTGACTTAGCCAAACAAATGATTACGCTTAGCGGCCTGAAATTGAAAGATGCCCAACATCCCGACGGCGATATCGAAATTAAAATTACAGGACTGCGTCCGGGCGAAAAACTTTACGAAGAGTTGCTCATCGGAGACGAAGTGCAAAAAACCACTCATCCCCGAATTATGACCGCCAGTGAAGTAATGCTGCCGTGGGACAAATTAAATGACATAATTATGCGTATGGATTTAGCATGCGCAAACTCAGACCAACAAACCCTGCGCGCCCTGTTGCTTGAAGCCCCTGCCGGCTTTAATCCCAAAGATGATATTTGCGATTTAGTTTGGAAGCAGACACATTAAAATATTCTGCCAATAAAGCAAGATACCCTACAAAAAAGGTCGTCTGAAAGTTTCAGACGACCCAGATAAGATTGACAAGGATACCGACATGAAAAAACAGCTTGCCCTCATCAGCCTGTCGCTGATGGCACTGACCGCCTGTAACAGCACTACCGTCATTCCCGGCTCCACCATCAACACACGCAACAAAGCCATCATTTACGATAATGGCGAAACCGTCGCAGACACCAAATTCGACAAACGTGTCGCCATCTATCCGATTACCTTCGGCCTCGTTGAAAAAATGCGCAAACCGCCAGTGTTGTCGCAAACCAACGCAGTCCTTGAACGCAGCAAAGCTGCCTACCGCTACCACATCGGCAAAGGCGACGTATTGAACATCATGGTTTGGGCGCACACCGACCTCAATTCACCCGTTCAGCAAAGCAGTCCGCAAAGCAACCAAGTCAGCCGCGGCGCCTGGGTGGACGAAAGCGGCTACATCACCTACCCGCTGGTCGGCAAAATCCAAGCACAAGGCAAAACCATAGACGAGCTGCAAAATATCCTGACAAGTCGTCTGAAACGTTACCTTAAAAATCCCCAAGTTACCATCAACGTAACCGAATTCCGTTCGCAACGCATTTCCATTTCCGGCGCTGTCGGACAAGCCGGCCAACTGCCGATTACCAACGTCCCCATGACCATCCTTGATGCCGTCAACCAAGCGGGCGGCGTGGCGCAAAATGCCGACACCCAACACATCAAATGGACGCATAACGGTGTTGACCGCACTATCTCCCTACAAGACATCATGCAGTATGGCGATATGTCGCAAAACCACCTCTTAAGCAACGGCGACATCGTTTACGTCCCCAACAACAGCAACAGCAAAGTGTACATCATGGGTGAAGTCGGCCGCCAAGCGACCCTGCCCATCGGCAATCATGGCTTAAATCTCACACAGGCATTGGGTGAGGCTGGTGGCATGAACCAAACTCAAGCCGATGCAACAGGCGTATTCGTCATCCGCCGCGCACCTGAGGATGCTGTCAAACCTATCCATATTTACCAACTTAACCTGAAAGACGCGACTGCTTACGCATTGGGCAACGACTTTGACTTGCGCCCCAACGACATCGTCTATGTAACTGCCGCGCCGGTTACCCGTTGGAACCGCGTAGTGTCGCAAATAACCAGCTTCGTTACCAACGTCAACTCTATCGACAGCACATTCAAATAACCTGACGGTCCGGCAACATTTGTTGTCAGGCGGAACAGCGGTTCGGGTATGAGTCGTCTGAATTCTGAATAATGTATGAACGGAATCCTCATCCAGACCGATAAAATATCCGGCCGCAAACTGTTTTATAATGATTTGACCCTATACAAGAAAAAATACCGCTTCCCCTATGTTTCAAAATATTTTAGTAGTATGTATGGGCAACATCTGCCGCTCCCCGACGGCAGAACGTATTTTGCAGAAAAAACTGCCCAACCACCGTATCAGCTCTGCCGGCATTAACGCATTGGCTGGAAAAGATGCAGACTTCCAAGCCATTAAAACTGCCCTCAAACACGGCGTTATTGTCGCAGGACATACCGCCCGCCAACTGACACCCCAGATGTGCGACGAAGCGGATCTGATTTTGGTCATGGAGCCGGCACATATCGACATGGTTGCCGACATTCAGCCATCTGCACGCAGCAAAGCTTTTTTGCTTGCCCAATGGCTACCGAAAAAAAATATACCCGACCCATTCAAACAAAGCAGCGAAATGTTCGAAGCGGTCTTTCTACAAATCGAACAAGCCGCCGACACATGGGCGGATAAACTGAGCGGACAGGCAGAGCAATAATCTCAACTTCCGCACAACAGAACCCGTTTAAGAAGAAAGTCTACTGATGTACAAACAATATCCCTCATCAGCCCCTGCCGGCAACGACGAAATCGACTTCGGCCAACAAATGCAAAGCCTGTGGCAAAACAAAAACAAAATCGCCGCCGCAATCTTAGCAGGCGGATTGGCAGGTGCCGTAATCGGTTTGGCCTCCACCCCGCTCTATCGTGCCGATGCCATGTTGGAAATCGAAACCAAACAAAACCAAATCCTAACCGAAATCAACAACATGCTTTCCAACGAACCTGCCCCGTCCGAAGCAGAAGTGGAGCTCGTTCAATCTCGTTTGGTATTGGGCAAAACCGTTGAAGACCTACAACTCGACCAAGAAGTCAAAGCCACCTACTTCCCGATTTTCGGGAATATGGTGCACAACCTCAGCGGCAGCGACGACCCGATGTTAAAAATCGGCGCATTCACCGTTTCTGAGGACTGGATTAACAAACCTTTCAAACTGACCGTTAAAGACAGCAAAACCTATCTGCTGACACTCCCTGACGGTACAACTAAAGAAGGCCGCGTCGGCGCGCCCCTTAAAGTCAATAATGAAACCGTTCTAAAAGTCGACCGCATTCTTGCTGAGGCAGAGCAAGATTTCGAGCTGACCAAATTCTCCAAACTCAGCGCTATCGAAAACCTAAAAAACAAGCTCTCGGTCATCAGTAAAGGTAAAACCAGCCCTATCATCAACCTGTCTTATACCGATACCGATCCTAAAAAAACCAGCACTATTCTCAACAGCATCGCCGACAATTACGTCTCCCAAAACCGTGAACGAGACGTTCAAGTCGCGTCCAGCGGCTTGGCATTCATCAGCGAAGAATTACCTCGTCTGAAAGAAACCTTGCAAGACGCAGAAAACAAACTCAACGCCTATCGCGAACGCTCCGGTTCGCTCGATATTCCGCTTGAGTCCAAAGGCGCGCTTGAAAGCCTGACCAGCATCGAAACCCAAATCACCTTGCTCAAAACCGAAGAAGCGGGTTTGGCAGAACTGTACACTCCGGAACACCCTTCCTATAAAGCCGTTTTGGATAAACTGGCGGTACTCGAACGCGCCAAGAGCAAAATCAACCAGCAAATTGCAGGCCTGCCCAACACCCAACAGGAAGTCATCCGTCTGACCCGCGACGTAGAAACCAACCAAGCAACCTACGTCCAACTCTTGGCGAAACAACAAGAACTCAACATCATGAAAGCCAGTGCGCAAGGCAACGTCCGCATCGTTGACCATGCCTACACGCCGGAAAAACCGATCGCCCCGCGTAAAGCCGTTATCGCCGCATTGGGCGCGCTTGCCGCAGGCGCACTTGCCTCCATGTGGTTCCTGCTGCAAGGCCGTATGCGCCGCGGCATTACGTCGTCTGAAGAAATCGAAGCCCTCGATCTCGAAGTCTCAGCCCTTATCCCACATTCAAAAACCCAGCAAAAACGCGACATTATCAAGCGCAAGTTCAAATCGCTCCAAGGCCGTTCCAACTATCTTTTGGCAAACGAGGACAGTACCGACATCGCCGTCGAAGCCATTCGTGCCCTGCGTACCAACATCTACTTCTCCATGCTGGACGCACGCAATAATATCCTCATGATTACCGGTGCAGCTCCTGAAGCAGGTAAATCCTTCATTTCCGCCAACCTCGCCACCGTGATGGCACAGTCAGGTAAACGCATATTGCTGATTGATACCGATATGCGCAAAGGCTATCTGGATCAGTTGCTGAACGTAACACCCGAATTCGGCCTGTCCGATATTCTATCCGGGGAGGTTTCCCCTGCACAGGCTGTTACTCAAACCAACATTCCTAACCTGCACCTCATCAGCACCGGCAGCTATCCTAAAAATCCGTCCGAGCTGCTGATGGACAACCGTTTCAAAGAACTGTTGTCAAACGCGCAAAAACGTTACGATTACATCATCATCGACACTCCGCCCGTTTTAGCGGTAACCGATGCCGTCGTTGTCGGACAACATGCAGGCACAGTCCTTCTGGTCAGCCGCTACGGCAATACGACTACCAAAGAGCTGGCTATCAGTGCAGAACGCCTGCGTCAAAACAAAATCACCATCAAAGGCGTTATCCTCAATGGTATAAAACGCGAGGCAAACAGCACTTACGACTACTACTATTCTTACATAACGCCTACCGAAGGCAAAAAAACAGCCAAGAAAACTACGTCAGAAAAACCAAGAGCCTGACGATAGGTAAAGCTTGTTGTCAAAAAGGTCGTCTGAAAATTTTCAGACGACCTTTTTTATCATCAACACAATCAATTCAAAGAAAAGCCCAAATCTCCATCATTTTTGCCATAGCCTGTCCCGCGTAGCAGGGTGCAATGTCAACATGGGTATTTTCGCAATAAATATCAACAAGGTATCATACTGCCATCAGATTTTGCTTAACGGCTTTTCAGACGACGTTTCCAATCTCTTTGTAAAACTGCCGTTCAGCCCATCAGCCAAACCACCAAATGCACCATACTCGGCCCGATGATGACCATAAACAGCCCCGCCAATATCATGGTCAGGCTCGCCATCACACCTTCGGTTTCGTGGCGTTGTCCGGCGCGGGAAGTGCCGAAGCCGTGGGCGGCGTTGCCCAGTGCGACACCGTTGGCGGTGTGGAAGCGGATGCGAGTGAACGCTAAAAACAAATCACCAAATATCATGCCGACGAAGCCGGTGATGATGGTGAACAGCGACACCAGCGAAGCCGAGCCGTGGATTTCACTTGCCAATACGACGGCAAACGGCGTGGAAATCGAGCGCGCCATCAGGCTGTTGGTGACTTCGCTGTCGAAGTGGAACATATTGCCCATCAAAAACGCGCTGGCAACGCCGACGAACATGCCGACCATAATCGCTATCGACAGGATGGGAAGCTGGCGGCGGATGACTTCGCGGTTTTCATAAATCGGGATGGCGAAGGCGACCGTTACTGGCGTGAGCAGGAAAACGATGCTTTGCGTGTATTTGTGGTAAGTATCGTAGGAAATGCCTAAAAGCAGCATCAGGATGATGGTGCTGACCGAGACGGTAACGACGGGCGAGAAAATCATCAGCGGTTTTTTGCGGTAGATTTTTTTCGCCACAAAATAGGCGAAACAAGTCCAAGCGAAGCAGGTAAGCGCGGCGTAATCCATTTTAATTCCCTATCAGGCGTGCAATTTTTTATGCAGGCGGCGTTTCCAGCGGTAGCAGAAATTTAGCGTCAGCGCCGTGATGATCATCACTAGCGCGGTGCCGACGACGATGGTCAGCACGAGCTGCCAGCCTTCCGACATCAGCAAATCGCGGTACTGCAACACGGATACCATAATCGGGATGAAGAAGAACACCAGTTCGCCCAACACCCATTTTGCGCCACGCTCGACCATGCCGGTTTTAATCACGCCGCTGCCCAACAGGGCCAACATTAAAAACAGGCCCAATACGCCCGAAGATACGGGAAGGTGGGTAAAACGCACTACGGCTTCCGATACGGCCCATACTGAGCCGACAATGGCCAGTTGCAAGGCCGTCTGAAAAATTCTGCTGAAAGAATCCATGATGTTTAGTAGTAATCGATATAGTTGTTTGAGGTAATGTCGGGTGCAATGCCTGCATCCGCAAAAAGCTTGATTATAGGGGTTTCCTTTACGCATAATATGAATTATCCGCACTAAAATCATGCCCAAGAGGAATAATGGACTTCAAAAGCCTGCACTGTTTCGCCGAACTCGTGCGCCTGCAAAGTTTTTCCGCCGCCGCATCTGCGCTCAACCTGACCCAGCCCACCGTCAGCAAAACCATACAGGCATTGGAAGAAGAGCTGGGCGTGCCGCTGCTGGTTAAAGAAAACGGCCGCAAAAAACGCCAAGTCGCCACCACGCCCATCGGCGAAGAAGTGTACCGCCACGCGCTGAACCTCCTGCACGAACGCGACCTGCTGCTCGCCCGCATCGACGGCTACCGCCACATCAAAAGCGGCACGTTGCGGCTGGGTTTGGCACTGCTCGGCAGCGACCTCCTCAGCAACGCCCTGTTCCGCTTCCGCCGCCAATGGCCCGGCATCGAACTGACCTTCCTCGAACAAGGTTCGCTCGCCATCGAACAATCCCTACGCAACAACGAACTCGACGCCGGACAACTGCTCGCCCCCGTCCACGAAGATTTCGACAGCATTACCCTCTGCGACTACCCGCTCGTTGTCCTCATGCCGCGCGCCCAAGCCCGCCATGCCGCCCTCAGCCTCAAAAGCCTGCAACATGAACCCTTCATCCTCTTCGGCTCAGGATTTTCCCTCAACGAAACCATCCAAACCGCCTGCCGCAGCCAAGGCTTCACCCCCAACGTCGTCTGCCGCACCGGACAATGGGATCTGCTCGCCGACATGGTGGCGCACCATATGGGCATCGCCCTTCTACCCGAATACTACGCCCGCAAAATCAACCCCGACACCTTCGCCGCTGTCCCGCTGACCGAACCCGAACTCCGCTGGCAACTGACCATGGCGTGGAAAAAACACCAGCGTCCCACCCCCGCGCTCAGGGCTTGGCTGGATATCGTCAGGGATGAGTTCAGAAAATAGAAAAAGGTCGTCTGAAAACTTTTCAGACGACCTTTTTTACACTTTCCCACCTATACTTCTTCACAAAAATTTCACTATACTTCATCTCCCTTTACATATGCGAACATTGTCTGAAAATGTCTGAAACCATTCAAAACCGCAAAATCAAATTCGCCTTGGTCGGCTGCGGCCGTATTTCCAACAACCATTTCGGTTCGTTTGAAGTATTGCAAGAAGATTGCGAACTCGTTGCTGTATGCGACATCGATCCTGCCGCGCTTGCAACAGCGGTCAAGCGCACCGGTGCGAAAGGCTATGCCCGCTATACGGAAATGTTGGCGGAAACCGATGCCGACGTAATCGTCATCACCACTCCGTCTGGTTTGCATCCCGAGCAGGCGGTTGAAGCGTTGGAAGCGGGTTTTCACGTCGTCACCGAAAAGCCGATGGCAACCTGCTTCACTGACGGCGAACGCATGGTTCAAGCCGCCGATAAAGCGGGCAAACGCTTGTTTGTCGTGAAACAAAACCGTCTGAACGCCACGCTGCAACTGCTCAAACGCGCGGTCGCAGAACAACGCTTCGGCAAAATCTATATGGTGCATTTGAATGTTTTTTGGACGCGCCCGCAGTCGTATTACGACCAAGGAGGCGGTTGGCGTGGCACTTGGAAGCTGGACGGAGGTGCATTCATGAATCAGGCTAGCCACTACGTCGATTTGATGGAATGGCTTATCGGACCGGTCGCGGAAGTGCAGGCGATGATTGCGACCCACCGCAAAATTGAAGCCGAAGACACAGGCGTGATGAACCTCCGTTGGCGCGACGGTACGCTCGGTTCGATGGCGATAACCATGTGCACCTATCCGAAAAACCTCGAAGGCTCGATTACCATTTTGGGCGAAACCGGCACGGTGCGCATCGGCGGCATGGCGGTGAACGAAATTCAGGAATGGAATTTTGCCGACGAGTGCGATTACGACGAACAGGTCAAAACCGCCAATTATGAAACCACATCGGTGTACGGTTTCGGGCACCCGCTGTATTATCAGAATGTTGTCGATGTATTGCGCGGCAAAGCCGAGCCTGTTGTCGACGGGCGCGAAGGCTTGAAATCGCTGGAGCTGATTAACGCCGCCTACCTTTCTGCACACAACCGTCAAACGGTTTCGCTGCCGCTGGTGTTGCAATCTTTGCGAACGTTTGACCATTCTGATTGTCCGAAAGGAAGCCCCTTCCATACTCAATCAAAGGAATCATCATGATACTGACCCGCGAACAAGCCCTCGAAATTTTCAAACGCCGCGTTTCCGTCCGCTATTACGATCCCGCGCGCAAAATCAGTGCCGAAGATTTTGCCGCCATCCTTGACTTCGGACGCCTTTCGCCCAGCTCCGTCGGCTGCGAACCGTGGCAGTTTGTGGTCGTACAGAACGCAGCTTTGCGCGAAAAAATCAAACCCTTCGCTTGGGGGATGCAGGCTTCCATTTCGGATGCCAGCCACGTCGTTTTCCTGTTGGCTCGAAAACACGCCCGCTATGACAGCCCCGCTTTTGAAGAACTGATGGACAGGCGCAGTCTGACCGCCGAAGAGCGGGCAGGCGCATTTGAACGCTACCGCCGTTTCCAAACCCACGATATGCCCATCGCCGACGACGAACGCGCCCTGTTTGACTGGGCAAGCAAGCAAACCTACATCGCGCTGGGCAATATGCTCACCGGCGCGGCGATGCTCGGCATCGATTCTTGCGCCATCGAAGGCATGGAATATGCCGCAGTGGAAAAAATCCTTGCCGAAGACGGATTGCTCGATCCTGAGAATTACGGCTTATCCGTCGCCGCAACCTTCGGCTACCGTGTGCGCGACATTTCTCCGAAACCGCGCCGCGATGCGTCGGAAACGGTAATTTGGGCGGAGTAATGCCGATTAAGTTTAAAGGCCTGGACAGTAATCACCGTATCGTTTCAAACAGATACTTTTGCAAGCCGTCAAAGCAAATCCTGTGATTTCTGTTTCTCTCAAAAAATAAAAAAGGTCGTCTGAAATCTGTTTCAGACGACCTTTTCGATATTGATCGGAATATTTAACGGATTTTCAGCGTACTCAATCCGATTAACACCAAGACGATGGTGATGATCCAGAAGCGGACGACGACTTGGGTTTCTTTCCAGCCTTTTTGTTCGTAGTGGTGGTGGATGGGCGCCATCAGGAAGATGCGTTTTTTGGTTCTCTTATACCAGCCGACCTGAAGCATAACGGACACGGCTTCGACGACGAACAGACCGCCCATGATGACGAGGACAAACTCTTGGCGGACGATGACGGCAACGGTACCGAGTGCCGCACCCAATGCCAGCGCGCCGACGTCGCCCATGAAAACTTGGGCAGGATAGGCGTTGAACCACAAAAATCCGAGACACGCGCCGCACATGGCGGTACAGAAAATCACAACTTCGTTCGCGCCTGCGACATAAGGCAGTTGCAGGTATTGGGCAAATTGGGCATGGCCGCTGGCGTAGGCGAAGATGGCGAGGCCGGCGGCAACGAGGACGACGGGGAAGGCGGCAAGTCCGTCAAGGCCGTCGGTGAGGTTGACGGCGTTGGAAGTGCCGACGATAGTCAGATAGGTCAGGACGACGAAGCCGGCCACGCCCAGCGGCAAAGCGACTTGTTTGAAGAAGGGAACGATGAGGATGTTGTTGGAGGAGTTTTCAGCAAGGAAGAACAGGGCAAGCGCAGCAACAATGGCGACGCTCGACTGCCACACCATTTTGAATTTGGCGGAAACACCGTTGGGGTCTTTATAGACGACTTTGCGCCAGTCGTCGTAAAAACCGAGTGCGCCCGTGGCAAGCAATACGCCCAAGAGAATCCAAATATACGGGTTGGCCCAGTTGCCCCACAACAGCGTGGATACGGTGATGGCGGTCAGAATCAGCGAACCGCCCATGGTCGGCGTGCCGTTTTTGATGAGGTGGGTTTGCGGCCCGTCGGTGCGTACCGCCTGCCCGACTTTCAACTGCGTCAGTTTGCGGATGGTCCACGGACCGAGCAGCAGGGAAAACGCCAGGGCGGTCAAAGCTGCCATGACGGCGCGGAATGTGGTGTATTGAAAGACATTCAGACCGGTCAACCAGTTACTGAAATGTGCAAGCCATAAAAACATGGGGCTTCCTTTTGTTTTTGTTGTTACATTGGGCTTATCGCCCGTTTTAAATTTTGGTTTTTGGGTCGTCTGAAAAATTTTCAGACGACCTTTGCAGATTATCAAGCAGATTATGACAGTCAGTGCCTGTTGAAGTTCACTCTCTATGCAGGTTTCTGACAAAACCCTTATCCGTTGTTTAGAGAGATGGCAGCATTATTGAGTGGCGGCTGCATGAGCGTCTTTCTCAATCACGCAAATCGGATAATTTCCCGGATTCTTGCCGCCGCCCAAATCCAGACAGAGGTCCTCATAAAGATACGCCTGCGTCCGCATTCCAGCATAAAACGCGCCAATCAGCGCGGCAATCAGCAATATGGTTTTCAAAAAACGTCGATTTTTCATTTTCAGACGGCCTCTTTATCCGTCAATGCCTCGACCACTTCTTCCATCTTCATAAAGCGCGAACCTTTCACCAACACGGTGGCGCGTTCGGGCAAATCGTGGCTCAACACTTGAATCAGCGGGTCTTTGGCGGCGAACCACAAACCGTCCGCGCCAAACGTTTCCGCCGCTTCGACGCTGTTGTCGCCGACAAAATAAGCCGCTTCGATACCTTGGTCGCGGGCGTACGCGCCGACTTCGGCGTGCATGGCGGCGGCTTCGCCCTCGCCCAGTTCGCCCATATCGCCCATCACAAAAATACGCGGCGCAGGCATACGCGCCAACACGTCAATTGCGGCTTTCATGCTGTCGGGGTTCGCGTTGTAGGTATCGTCAATCAGAGTCGCGCCTTTGATGCCGGCTTTGACGTTCAGACGACCTTTGATGTTGCTGAAGCCTTGCAAACCTTCCGCCACATCGTCCAAACTCAAACCCGCCGCCAAAGCTAGCGCGCCAGCAGCGGCGGCGTTGTGGACATTGTGGCGGCCGGGAACGGGCAGCACCACGGCGGCGCGTTCGTCGCCGCACACCAAATCAAATTCGCACGACAAAGGTTTCAGTACGATATTTTCCGCGTGGACATCGCCGCTATCGACACCGAAAGTCCGCTGCTGATGATCTTGGGAGGTCGTCTGAAACACGACGGCATGTTCGTCTTCGCACGGAATCAAAGCCAATCCGTCTTCGCCCAAACCTTGATAAATCTCGCTTTTCGCCTTGGCAATATCGAGCGTACCGTCAAAACCGCAGCCGACATGGGCGCGCAGGGCGTTGTTGACCAAGGCGGCATCGGGCTTGGCGATTTGCGTCAAAACCGCCAGTTCGCCGAAATGGTTCATGCCCATTTCGATCACGGCATAGCGGTGTTTTTCGTTTAATTTCAACAAAGTCAGCGGCAGCCCGATATGGTTATTGAAGTTACCCGCCGTCGCCAACACGGCATCATCGCCGAAACGGCGGCGCAATACCGCAGCCAGCATTTCCTTCACCGTCGTCTTGCCGCCCGAGCCGGTAATGCCGAACACAAACGGGTTCACATTCCCACGCCAAGCCTTCGCCAGCGTTTGCAATGCCGCAAGCGTGTCATCAACTTTCAACGCACCATCCAAAGCAGCGCAATCTTCGCGCGAAACCACAACCGCCGCCGCGCCCGCTGCCAATACGTCTTCAACAAAATCATGCGCGTCAAAGCGTTCACCGGCAAGCGCGAAAAATACATCGCCTTCCTGAATATCACGGCTGTCTGTAACAATACGCGAAACGGGTTGATTTTCAGACGGCATCGGAAGGCCAAGGGTTTGGCAGATGAAATTTAGGTCTAGTGGTTTCATGGTTTCTTTCGTTTGTTTTTTTCAAACAGACATTTTGTTGCAAAGGCATTTTACACTTTGGCAGAAGGCAGCAACTCTTCGACGAGCACCTTTAAAGCGCGCCTTCCTTCTCGATTTCTGGTACTGGGATGAGGTGCTCGGTAACATATTATTTCCTTATCACCTTCAAAAGAAAATTTTTCCAGTTTTCCCTTATTCAAGCCGTTTATGCCTTGACCCGAGCCGGACAAATCAGGAAAGCACTCCCTCCGCGCCGCTACGCCGCCGTCTCCGCTCACGAAAAGAATAATCTGTGGCTTTAAAATTTCAATTTGGGCACGTAACAATTTACAGGAAAGTGTTTTTATATCTTCGAACCAATCCGAATGTTTAGGATGTTTAGTTTTATAGTCCACCGCAAAAATATTAGCCCACAAGATGCCCTCATTCCCACTTCGCTTGGCAACCTTGCGGACGAAATTGAAAAATGTTGCTCCTTTTGTGTTTCTTTTTAAATCCCCAGTCAAATTCCGCCAAATAAAATCTTTGCTTAACGACATCAGTTGCCTTACATTTTCGGCATGATATTCATCAAATTTCTTGCTATCGTACCAACTTCGTGTTTCTCGACCGACAATCAGAATTTTATGTTCTGCGCTTTCATAATGCTCAGGGACAAAGCCCAAATGGATATTGGATAATTTATTGTCTTTATTGCTAATTGCACGCAATAAGTTCTGATGTTCCGGTTTGTTTAAAATCTCTACATACTTATTCAGCAATACTTCTTGTAAATCATTCACTTGACGTATTTCTGTACTATTGAAACCGATTTTCCCACACTCAGCTACCGATTTTTCCGTACTCCTGATAATCGGAGAAACACAATACGATGGTTTTACCGTTTTTACGGTAAGGGTGGCAGAGGCTGTAATGACCGTCTTCCGCTTCATAGCGCATTTCCTGGGTTTGTCCGGCAAATACTTTTTGCAGGTATTCGCGCCCCTTCAAATCCGGGGAATAGACATAGTCCGTTTTCTTGACCGCCACTTTCTCACCATTTCGATTCACGACGAAATTATCGCCACCTTCTGCATTCTGATTGGCGGCAGGCACGACTTCGTCACTCAGGGTAAGACGGGTGGAGTCGGCTGAAAAAGCCAGATAAACCGGTTTGTTGTCGATCTTATCCGGCACTATAATCACGGCAGACTTAAAAGACGAATTGTCTTTAGCCATCAAATCCAGGATTTCCGACGTTTTTCTGATATACGCCAAGTCGAAACGGTAATCAGCCAACGCATCTATTTGAGCAGGATTGTCTTTGACGATACGCTCCGACGATTGGATTAAGATGTCGCGTTTTTGTTGAATTGTCAGGTAATTGCCACCGAACAACAATGCCGCCAACAAAGGAAATACTGCCAACAACAAATATAAGGTTTTCCGGCCGCCTTTGCTTTCTTCCTCTTGTCCTCGCTCGGCGATACGGGTCAAATTCAGCATGATGTTCAGTATCAAGGCCCCTGCCATCACGGCAAAAATCCCCAAAATACTCATCAGGAAAATTTCCGTAATGTATTCGCGGAATACCTTAAGCCCGAAAACATTGGATAAAATCAGAACAAATACCCAATACACCAGCAGCACGACTGCCACCATACCGACGATATTCGTTGCCTTAACCAATTTCTTTGCGTTCATATTCTCAAATCTTGTTCAGACGGCCTATCTGTTCTGATTGATTAGCGGATACGGATTCACCGCGCCACTCGGCAGATACACGCCGTAATGCAGGTGGGCCGGTGTGGTTCTGGCGTTGCCGGTTTTACCGACATAGCCGATGATCTGTCCTTCTTTTACTCGTTCATACAGACGGATACGGGCAAATTTATTCAGGTGGGCATAATAATGCCACGCACCCGGCCCTTGAATACCGATGACTTTGCCACCCAATCGGTTGCGCCCAATTTTGGTGACGATACCGGGCGTGGTACTGCGTATCGGCGTGTTTTTCTTAGCAAAAATATCCACACCTTCATGTCTGCGCCCCTGGCTGCGCGCCGCACCCCAAGTGTCGTCAAAACGTTTGCCTTTAACGGGATTGGGCAGGCTTTGCTCGGCCGGAGGTTGTTGCGCCCTCAATTGTTCGATTTCGGCAGTAGGGCGCGGAAGTTGTTTGGTGGCACAGCCTGCGAATAAAACTACGGCTGCACTGATTAATAAGGTTTTTGTCGGCATTTTCAGCATCAAATCGGTCTCCTTGTTGTTCAGACGGCCTTGTTAAAAAGTCTTCTGGAACAAACAACTGTGATGGGTTTAATGGCTGACGTGCCGTAATGCGTGTGTCGTTTTGCTTTTGTTTTGTATGGTTAAATCTTTTTCAGACGGCCTTAAGGTTTCGGGCCGTCTGAACATTTGTGATATGGCTTAACCGCGCTCTGCCAATGCTTTTTCTGCGATTTCAAAATCGGAGAAATGGTGCTTCACGCCTTGTACATCCTGATAGTTTTCATGCCCTTTACCAGCAATCAGAATGATGTCGTTCGCGGCAGCCTGCTCAACCGCATAACGGATGGCGGCGGCGCGATCAACCTCGACGCATTCAGAATTAGATACGGCAGGCAAAATATCGTTGATGATGTCTTGCGGATTTTCCAAACGCGGGTTGTCGCTGGTGACGACAACTTTATCAGCACCCTGCACGGCTGCCGCGCCCATCAGTGGACGTTTGCCGCGGTCTCGATTGCCGCCGCAGCCGAAGACGCACCATAAGGCCGCGCCCTGCGGTTTGATTTCCTGCAAGGTGGAGAGTGCTTTTTCCAGTGCATCGGGCGTGTGGGCATAATCGACAACGACCAAAGGTTTGCCGCTGTACATAATGCAATCCATGCGACCTGAAGCAGGACGGATTTTTGCCAGTACTTCCAAAACGTTATTGAGTAGATAGCCGTTGGCACACAGCAAAGCAACGCAGGCGGCGAGGTTTTGCGCGTTGAATCGTCCGAGCAGACGGGTACGGCATTTTCCTTCGCCCCACGGGGTTTGGAATACGGCTTCCATGCCGTCTGAAGAAGCGGTGAAATCGGTAATGCGGATATCGGCGTGTTCGCTGAAACCATAGCCGTAAACGGCTAAATCGGGACAGTCTTTTTTCAGACGGCCTACCAGTTCTGCACCGTATTCATCATCGACATTGATGATGGCGTGTTGCAGACCATGCCAGTAGAACAGGCGCGATTTGATGGCACCGTAGGCTTCCATGGTGCCGTGGTAATCGAGGTGGTCGCGGGTGAGATTAGTGAAGATTGCGCTGCGGAACGGCACGCCGTTGACACGCGATTGGTCAAGGCCGTGACTGGAAACTTCCATCGCGGCGGCTGTTGCGCCTTGCTGGCGGAAGCGGTAGAGCAGGGTTTGAACATCGACAGGGGCAGGCGTGGTATGCGTGGTCTCTTCCAATGCGCCCCAAAAGCCGTTGCCGACTGTGCCGATAATGGCGGTTTTTTCGCCCAACAAATCGGCGGCTTGCGCCAGCCATTGTGTGATGGAGGTTTTGCCGTTGGTGCCGGTTACGCCCCAGACTTTGAGGTCGTCTGAAACGTTGCCGTAAACTTGCGCTGCCAACATGCCGGCACGGTGTTTCAAATCTTTGATGCCTTGATTGGGGACTTTCCATTCGGGATTCCACGCAAATTTGCCGTCGTCGTCCCAAAAAACAAAAGCCGCGCCGTTGGCAATGGCGGCGGGGATATAACTGCGGCCGTCCGTATATTCGCCCTGACAGGCAACAAAAATATCACCTTGTTTAATTTGACGGCTGTCTGAATGCAACAAACGCCCTGCTGCGTTTGCACACAGCAGAGGCGGAATGTTGGTTTCAGCTAAAGGGGTTAACTTGCTGAACATAAAATAATCTCGTTGATACTCGGATTAAGACGGTGTTTTAACGGCTGCAACATTGGTCAGAGGCTTGGTGGGGGAAACGCCCAAGATATTCAGGCTGCCGCCCATGACTTGTTTGAAGACCGGACCCGCCACTACGCCGCCGTAGTAACCGTTTGCAGTCGGTTCGTCGATGGTTACCGCCACAATCACACGGGGATTTTTGGCAGGAGCAAAACCGATGAAAGTTGCGACGTGTTTGTTATCGACGTAACGTCCATTGACCAACTTACGCGCTGTACCGGTTTTCGCGCCGACGTCGAAACCATCTACCGCACCCGCCGTACCCGTACCGCCGGGCTCGGTTACAGAAACCATCAAATCACGAACTTCACGCGCGGTCGAAGCTTTAATCACGCGTTTGCCTTTGGGCGCAACCGCCTGTTTCTCAAAGCTGACCGGCAACAATTCGCCGTCATGTGTCAACATGGTATAAGCACGCGCCAATTGAAGCAGGCTCAATTGCAAGCCGTAACCGAAAGACATGGTTGCCTGTTCAATCGGCTGCCATCTGCGCCAGCTTCTCAAAAGACCGGCTGTCTCACCCGGAAAACCGGAGTGCATCCGCACGCCCACACCTAAATCATGATAAAAATCATACATTTCTTTTGGTGTAAATTTTGCAGATAGTTTGCTGGTACCGACGTTGGAAGATTTTTGCATGATACCGCGCACATCCAAAGTAGGATACACATGGGTATCGCGAACAGTAGCGGGTCCGATTTTGTAAGGCATGGTGTTAAAACGATCAGCCAAACCGACTTTGCCAGAATCCAATGCTTTTGCAATCGTAAACGGCTTCATCGCAGAACCCGGCTCAATCATATCGGTAACGGCTCGGTTGCGGCGCTGTTCGCTATCGGCGCTGCCCGGTTGGTTCGGATCGTAGGCAGGGCTGTTGACCAAAGCCAAGATTTCGCCGGTTTGCGCATCCAATACCACAACCGTACCTGCTTTGGCTTTGTGATAAGCCACTGCTTTATTCAGCTCATCATAGGCAAGTGTTTGAATACGTTGATCCAAAGACAAAACCATGTCCTGCCCGTTTTTCGGATCGCTGTTGCGCGGAGAATCCAAACTATCGACGATATTGCCTTTATTGTCGCGCAAAACCACTTTCGCACCGTCCGCACCATGCAGACTGTCTTCACGCGACAATTCCAAGCCTTCCTGTCCTTTGCCGTCGATATTGGTGAAACCGATAACGTGTGCAAACAGGTTGCCCATCGGATAATGGCGTTTCAGCTCTTTTTGAAATGCCAAGCCTTTAATACCCAAGGCAGTAACTGCATCAGCTTTTTCTTGACTCAACTGCCGTTTGAGATAAACGAAGTCCTTCTCTTTTTTTGAAAGTTTTTCCGAGAGTACGTCAACAGGCACATCGACAATATCCGACAATGCGGCCAATTGTTGGGCAGTCGGCATCTCTTCCATACCCGAAGGCATGGCATACAAAGATTCTGTCGGCGCACTCAAAGCCAAAGTTGCGCCGTTGCGGTCGGTAATCATACCTCGTGAAGCCGGAAGCGTCAGGGTGCGGACGAAACGCTGATCGCCCTGATTTTTCAAAAACTCATGTTGCGTCGTTTGCAGATAAATACCGCGCCCGAGCAATGCGGTAAAAGCAAGAGCCATACACCCCAAAACAATACGGATACGCCCGTCGCTGGTAACGGGTTTTTTGATTTTTTCGACCTTAGGCAGCATCCGAGGTTTATATTCGTTCTTAATCAACATTTTAAAGTTCTCATATATTATATTATGTTTGCCGAACCCGTGTTCCGCATACCGACGAATATCTTCTCTATTTGCCGGCTTTATCATTATTAATATTATTTTTTTCTTTCCACCATCACAGTATTGCCCGCACTAGGCGGTTTGAGGCGCTGCTTCTCAGCAGCCACCTTAATCAGCTTGTGGTTCGCCAGCCGCGCCTGATCCAATTTCAAGCGTGCATAGTCCTGATCAAGCTTGATTTCCTGCTTTTGCGCCTTATCCAAAGCGATGAAGTGCAAACGCGATTGGTCTTGCACAGTGACCACTGAAAAAGCTGATACCGATACCAAGACCAACAAAAGGATATTTAATTTATTCATTATTTTCAGACGACCTCAATCTGTTTGTTCCGAGGACACCTGCCCCACATAATGCTTATTCTGTAATTTCACCACCCGTCCGCTCTGCTACACGTAAAACTGCACTGCGCGCCCGCGGATTGGAGGCGGTTTCCTCAACACCCGGCTTTATCGCCTTTCCCACCGCCTTTAACGGCGGCAGCGGTAAATCGGCTTCTTTTACTGCCGCCCAGCGCGGCAAAGGAGGATGTTGCGAATACTTTTTGACAAACTGTTTCACGATGCGGTCTTCAAGCGAATGGAACGCGATCACCGCCAAACGCCCGCCTTGTTTCAGACGACCCATCACTTGCGGCAGAACCGCCTTTACCTCTTCGAGCTCGCGGTTAATAAAGATGCGAACTGCCTGGAAGGTGCGCGTCGCAGGGTCTTGCCCCCGCTCACGAGTACGGACGTTTTGTGCCACGAGCTGCGCCAGCTTGCGGGTTGTATCGATCGGACTTTCTGTCCGTTGCGCAACAATGGCGCGCGCAATCTGGCGACTAAACCGCTCTTCACCATAA
>ERZ772978.132-NODE-132-length-30392-cov-258.37_pt1 | contig 30392 bp, 23 predicted proteins | sample MGYA00511675_ERZ772978 | MGnify/ENA primary metagenome ERZ772978 (study PRJEB29015, sample SAMEA2738092) | human oral metagenome | biome: human oral; feature: human-associated habitat; material: saliva | place: China | collected 2156 ... | reverse complement strand
TCATCGAAGGAGACGCACGTGGCACACAAGACCCGCACCGCCCAGGTGCTCGACATCGTGAAAGTCCTCGCGTGGGTCGTCATCGCGGTTTCCCTCGTGAAGTTTGCATTCTTCCCGGCCGCGCAGGAGGAGCAGACTAACGATGGCATGGAGCCGGGCGGCTCCTTCGGGCAGATGACAATCCCCGTCGGGCGTGCGGACATCACCAACACGGTGACCCTGACGGGCACCATCCAGGCCGACGAGCCGGTGAACGCTCGCGCGACGCTCGACGGAATCGTTGTGCGCACCTTCGCCAACGACGGCGACAAGGTCTCGAAGGGTGACGCCCTCCTCCAGATCCGCAAGGAGATTCCGGGCGAAACGCGGCAGGTGACCGACGAGGAAGGCAACGTGAGTGTGGAGACCGCGGAGCCGACCTACAAGTTCGAGACGGTCGTGGCTCCCGGGGATGGCACCCTGTCGACGGGTGTTCTTGTGGGCCAACAGTTCGCGATCGGAGACACGGTCGCCTCGGTGTCCCCCTCGACCTTCTCGGCCATCGCGCCCCTGAGTGCAGACCAGATGTACCGCCTCCAGGAGGCCCCGTCGACGGCGACCGTCACCATCAAGAATGGCCCGGCGCCCTTCGAGTGTACGGGCGTCAAGCTCGTGACCCCGAGCGGCAAGACGCAGGACCCGAAGAACGCGGGGAACGCCAACCCCTCCACGTCCGCTTCCACCGACCTGAAGGCGCGCTGCGCGATCCCGTCTGATCAGACAGTGTTCACCGGCCTGCAGGTGACTCTGGAGATGACGACGGGCTCCGCCTCGAATGTTCTCGCCGTGCCGGTCTCCGCAGTCGAGGGCCGCTACCAGTCGGGCATCGTCTACCTGCCCACCTCCGACCCTGCTAACCCGGAGAAACGCTCGGTCACTCTTGGCCTCACCGACGGAAAGATGGTCGAGATCAAGGAAGGTCTGACAGAGGGCGAGGAGATCCTCGAGTTCACCCCGGCCTCGACGAAGGACAATCAGGATCCCACCGGCCCCTACGGCGTGGGCCCCGGCGGTGCGATGGACACCGGCGACTCTGGCGACGGGTCGACGCGATGAGTCTCGTGTGCCTGCGGGACGTGACCCGCACGGTCACCCTGCCTGACGGGGAGGACTTGCACATTCTGCGCGGCGTCAACCTGGACGTCGCGGCGGGCGAGCACGTGTCGATCGTGGGCCGATCGGGCACGGGCAAGTCCACGATGCTCAACATCATCGGCCTGCTGGATACGCCCACGTCGGGCAGCTATGAGCTGGACGGCGTCGACACGACGCGCCTGGGTGAAGGGCGCCGCGCTCGTATGCGCGGAGAAGACTTCGGCTTCGTCTTCCAGCAATTCAATATTTTCGCCGCCCGGACGGCCGCCGAAAACGTTGAGGTCCCCCTCCTGTACGCCGCCGGCACGCAGTTGCTGCGCAGGCGCTCCATCGCCCTCGACATGCTCGAGCGTGTGGGACTGGCGGATCGCGCGGACTCCTATCCGGGCGAAATGAGCGGCGGCGAGCAGCAGCGTATCGCGATCGCGCGCGCGCTCGTGCGCCGCCCGCGCGTCATCCTCGCCGACGAGCCGACGGGCGCCCTCGACCCGGACACGGGGCGCGTCGTCATGGCGCTCCTGGAGGAGGTCGCCCGCGAATCCAACTCGGCGCTCATCGTCATCACCCACGATATGGGTGTCGCCGCCCGCGCCTCGCGCGCCTACGAACTCTACGACGGCGTCCTGCACGAGGTCGACGACCCCTCCGCTCTCGCGCAGCGCGCGGAGTCCGGGCGCTCGGGCGACGAGGCCGGGGCTGCGCAGGCGAGTAACGAGGCCGTGGCCGAGCACGTGGGTAGGGAACCGGTCGTGACCGAGCCCCCGGCACCGCCCGCCCAAGACGATCCGGAAAGCGCGCCGGTCCCGGCGCCGCCGACCCCGCACGAGGAGGGGAACCAGTGAACGCCATCAGCCAGATCCTGGGCGCCCTCATCGAGGCGTGGGGTGAGGTCAAGGTGCAGAAGGCCCGCGTCGTCCTCTCCCTCGTCGGTGTCGTCGCCGCCGTGGCCGCCATGACGGTCGTCATCGCCCTGGGCGACCTGATCCTTCAGTCCTCCCGCGAAATGGCCGAGCTCTACGAGGGGCGCTCCGTCACGCTGCGCCTCGCCCCCGAAAACTCCGCCGCGAGCCAGGGGACGCCCACCGGGGCCGGGCCAGCCGAGGCCTCCGGCGCCGGGGGCGCCCCGGCCTCGTCGAGCGTGGCGCGCCCCGACGAGGCCGACCCCGTCGGCGAGGCCATGGCGACGCTGGCCAACCGTCACGACATCCGCTACTGGTCGCGTCTGTCCAGCAGCGGCGGCGAAATCACCGAGGTCCGCCAGGCGCGGAGCAGCGGTCAATTCCGTGGCTACCCGGTCGTTGGCACCGACGACATGTTTAACGACGTCACCATCCAGGCCGTCGACCCCGCCTACCAGGTCATCTTCCGCACCCGCATGCTCGCTGGCCGGTGGGTCGCGCCCAGCGACGCCGAGCAACGTCTGACCCCCGTCGTCATCTCCGAAGTCCTGTGGAACCAGCTCGGACGCGCCCCCATCGACCAGGTCCCCATCGTCCTGCACACCACCGATGGGACCGCCGTGCGCGTCGTCGGCGTCACCAAGAGCTCCAGCCGCTTCGATATGCCCACCATGTACGTGCACTACGACGCCGCGCGCGCCACGCTGCCCCAGATGGGAGCGCCCTCCATGATCGCGTGGGTGGGCCCCGACGATGCCGACCAGGCGCGCAGCGTCCTACCTCGGGCCCTGGCCTCCATCCTCGGCGACGGCTGGCGCGTCACCGTCACAGGCGGCGAGCACGAGGACATCGGCGAGGAACAGCTGGGCACCATCTCCCGCGTCATCATGATCATCGGCGGTATCATCGTGTTCCTGGGCGCCCTGGGCCTGCTCAACGTCGCGATCGTCACCGTGCGCCAGCGCGTGCGCGAGATCGGCATCCGCCGGGCCGTTGGCGCATCCGCTAAGCGCGTCTTCTTCGCGGTCTTCATGGAATCCGTGGTCGCCACCTTCGCCGCCGGAGTCATCGGCGTGGGCATCGCGGTCGTCGTCGTGCGCTTCCTGCCGCTCGAAACCATGGGGATCGCGCTGAGCGACACACCTGCCTTCCCAGCCGGAGCCGCCATCGCCGGAGTCGCCATCTCCTCCAGCATCGGCGCCCTATGCGGCATCATCCCCGCGCTCGCCGCCGTGCGCATCAAGCCCATCGACGCGATCAGGTACTAGCTCGGCGCCGAGGCCGACGAGCGCCCGCGGGTTCGCGCCCTTCTTGGGGCCACGGCCTCGTCCCCGGGCGCGCTCGCGGGTCAGGGCGCCTCTGTGGGGCCCGGGCCTCGTCCCCGGGGCGCGCTCGCCGAGCAGCATACCTCTGTGGGGCCACGGCCTCGTCCCCGGGCGCGCTCGCGGGTCAGGGCGCCTCTGTGGGGCCCGGGCCTCGTCCCCGGGTCAGCGGGGCAGCGTCACGCGCCTCGTGTCCTCGTCGTAGGCGATCATTCCCTCTTTGAGGAGAGCACGGTAGACGCGGGTCGGCTGGTAGCGGTCGCCACCGTCCAGGCGCGCGGCGTCGAGGACGCGCCGCTTGGTCAGGCCCTCGCCGCCTTCAAAGTGTGCCGCGCGCAGGGCCTTCATGATGCGGCCTCGCGCCTGGCGGTCGGTTCCGGTGTAGGGCTGGGGCGTGGGGCGCTTCTCGTCCTTCGGGAAGTCGGCCGCCGCCCACGCGCATTGCGCGCGCATGAGGCATTCCTCGCAGTGGGGAGAGAGCTGGGTACACACGAGGGCGCCGAATTCCATGAGCGCCATGCTCACCTCTGCCGCGTGCGCTCCGTCTTCGGGCAGGAGCGCGTCGGCGCGCGCCGTCTCCGCCTTTGAGGGGGTCGAGTGGGGTGGGAACTCGCGTCCGTCCAGAAATCTGACCAGCACGCGGCGAACGTTCGTGTCGAGGACGGGGACTCGGATTCCGTGCCGGAACGCGAGGAGCGCGCTGGCGGTGTAGGTGCCGACGCCCGGGAGGAGGGTGAGTTCCTTCATAGTAAGGGGCACCTGGCCGTCGTGTTTCTCGACGATGGTGCCCGCACAGTTTTTGAGGCGCAGCGCTCGCGACGGATAGCCCAGGTTTGCCCAGGCCACAAGGATGTCTGCGGAGGAGGCGGCGGCCAGGTCGGCGGGCGTGGGCCATCTGCGCATCCATTCGAGCCAGATCGGCTGGACGCGGGTGACTGGCGTCTGCTGACTCATGATCTCGAAGACGAGGGTTCCCCAATCGGACACGTCGTCGTGTCGCATCGGCAGGTCGCGCTTATTGGATGCGAACCAGCGGGGAAGGTCGTGGAGGAGTACCTTCGAGGCCTCGGCCGTTGGATTTGTGAACACCCTGTCAGTGTAGGGAAGGTTACATACAATGTGTGTTCTCAGCGGTGAAATATGTGATGTGCGGCATAAAAGCGCACGTATGTTGTACAAAAGCCGAAGGTCCGCTAGTCTGACCGTGTTTTCAGAAAACCCTTTCTGGGATTCCATCGACAACAGGAGACATCATGTCCGCTCCTCAGCAGCCCTACGGCCAGCAGCCCTACGGCCAGCAGCCCGGTTATGGCCAGCCCGGCTTCAACGCCCCCGTCCAGGGCAAGTCCCGCACGACCGTGGGTCTTCTCAACTTCTTCCTCGGCGGCTTCGGCGCCGGTGACTTCTACCTTGGCCACAAGCAGATGGGCATCATCAAGGTCGTCGCCTCCATCGTCCTCAACATCATTTACATGGCCGCTTCCGCCTCCGGGTCCACCGCCCTCATCCTCCTCATGACGCTGGTCGCGCTCGGCTACTCGGCGTTCATCATTGCCTGCATGATCATGTCCTTCATGGGCAAGTGGATCTATGCGGCGGACGCCAACGGCGTTCCCACCGTCTGAGGTGAGCACGAGCGTCTGTCCTGACGCATAGTCTCGCGGTGCGGGGCCCGGCTTGTTGCCGGGCCCCGCACCTTTTTGTTGCCGCGGTGTCCGGTGTTGTGTGTCCGGTGTTGCGTGTCCGCGTCGCAGTGTCCCGGGTGTTGCGGGGTCTGGGGGTGTTGCGGGGTCTGGGGGTGTCGCGGGTGACTGCCGGTTGGCAGTGCCCGGCCGGTGGTTGCCATCGTTTGCTCAGGTTGTTGTTGGGGGTAGCTGACGGCAGGTCCTGGTGTGGGCGTTATGCCGTCGTGGGCTTCGTTGTCGTTGTTGGTAGCTTCCGGACCGGGTGTTTCGGGGTGGGCGTGAGTCGTCGTGTGTTCAGGTTGTCGCGGGTGGGTGACTGTCGGCCGATAGTGCCAGCATCGTCGCCAGAGGGGCTGCGTGGCTCTCTGCCTGGTGTGCTCCCTTAATTTCGCATGCAATTCCCCCGAGGTTTGGGTGCGCCTTGAATTCACATCGTTGGAATTGCAACGTTTGTGGGCTTCGTTGAATGTTCAGGTAAGCGAATTGCATGCGAAATTGTTTGGAGCGTGCCGCCCCAGCGCGCGTGCCCGGCCGCGAACCCAGCAATCTCGAGCCTGCCCACGAATCCGCCAACAGCGGGCCTGCCCGCGCGCCCGTCAGCGGCTCCCCTGCGACGCTGCATGGGGGGAATTGCAGCATTAGGGCCGCGACACGCCGGCGACACGCCGGCAGGGGGCTTCTAATGGTGCAAACCCCCCCCATCCATGACGGGGCCCATTCGTTCTCGGCGGCGGCGCCCACACCCCATCGATGACGGCTGCGTAGGCGTCGCGGGGCCCCAGCGCCGCGACATGTCCCATACCCGGCCTTCGGTCCCAGGCGCCGACGCTCGGTGTGCCGAGAATTCACCTCCGGGACCAATCAGGGGTGCCTCGGGGTGGTCGCGGATAACGATCGGACGCTTGGTAGCGGTAGGCTGTAGCGGTACGGCCGCCAGGCCCCCCACGAGAATTGAAAGGCTCAGTCATGACGATGCCCGATCCCCTGGCCAACCCCATCAAGCCCGAGGACGACACCCAGGCCTCGATCCCCGCGCCTGAGGCGCCCAGCTTCCCCCAGTCCTCGGCCCCCGACTTCGACGAGGCCACCGCCACCCCGGGCTCCACCACCTACGGCACCGCCTACGACGCCGCGGGTGCCCAGTCCTTCCCTGGCCCTGAGCAGCCGGCCGCGAATCAGGCCCCCTTCGGCGGCGCGCCGGGCGCTCAGCCCTCCTCCGAGCAGTCCGCCTACGGGTCGGCAGGCTACAGCGATCCCGCCTACGGCCAGCCCGCCTACGGCCAGCCCTCCTACGGTCAGCAGGCCTACGCGAACCCGCCCAAGCAGTGGGTCCTCGCCATGGTCCTGGCCTTCTTCCTGGGCGGCTTCGGCGTGCACAACTTCTACTTGGGCTACACGACCCGAGGCATCATCCAGCTGGTGCTGACGATTACCCTCGTCGGTGCGCCCATCTCCGCCATTTGGGCACTCATCGAGTTCATCATGATCATCATGCGTTCCGGCTCCTACGGCTACGACGCATCGGGCCAGCCCCTCGTCTGACTCTGAGGCTGTTGTCGCGGCGCTGAGTATGCGACAATCGTGTCATGCTGCTCAGTGACCGCGACATCAACGCCTCCCTGGACTCCGGGCGAATCCGCCTCGATCCGCTGGACCGTGATCTGGTCCAGCCGGCCAGTATCGACGTGAGGCTGGATCGCCTGTTTCGCCTCTTCGATAACCACCTCTACCCGGTGATCGACCCGGCGGCGGATCAGTCGGACCTGACGCACCAGGTCGACGTCGGCCCGGACCAGCCCTTCGTTCTGCACCCCGGCGAATTCGTCCTGGGCGCCACCTACGAGCTCGTCACCCTCGGAGACGACATCGCGGCGCGTCTGGAGGGCAAGTCGTCGCTCGGGCGCCTCGGCCTGCTCACCCACTCCACCGCGGGCTTTATCGACCCCGGCTTCTCCGGGCACGTGACCCTCGAGCTGTCGAACACGGCGACGATGCCGATCTTGCTCTACCCGGGCATGAAGATCGGGCAGCTGTGCTTCTTCGACTTGTCTTCCCCGGCCGAGCATCCCTACGGTTCGCAGGGACTCGGCTCTCACTATCAGGGGCAGCGCGGTCCGACGCCGTCGCGCACCCACGAGCGCTTCACGCGCACGCGCATCGAACGGTGACATGATGGCGCTCTATCCTCCTCCGCCTCCCTCCAGGCTCGAACGCATGCGCGCCGAGCGCGCCGCCCGCGCCGCCCACGCCGCGTCAGCCGACCCGAGTTTCCCGCCCGCGCCCGAGCCCCCCGCGCCCGAGCCGCCCGCGCCGGAGCCCATTCAGGCTCCCGTGTCCGCCGATCGATCGCCGCTCGCCCAGCCCCCAGCGCCCGAGGCTGGTGCGCCAGTGTCCGCCGCGCCGCCGCTCGCCCAGGCTCAGGCGCCCCTCCCCGAGCCCCCCGCGCCGACGCCCGCTTTTGGCGTGCCCGCGCCGGCACTGTCGGAGCGCCCCGCGCAGGAGAGCACGGGGGACCAGTCCTCCTCGGCGGTGCGTACCGGAGTCATCACGGGCGTCGCGCTGCCGGGCATGACCCCGCGCGCAGACCAGGTCACCAACAGGGACGAGGCTCCCCAGGCCTCGCCGGTGAGGCGCTCCCTCAAGGAACGCATGGCGAGCGCGCACCACAGCTTCGCGGACCCGATGCTCACCGCCGCGACAACCGGGAATCCGCTCACGCAGACGAACGTGTCGCTGGGCGGGATGACGACGACAGACCCCGCCTTTCAGGTCGCGGCCGACGGCGAGATCACCAGCGCTGAGGCCGCCGTCCCGATTGCGGCCGCGATCGAGGTGAGTGAGCCGGCTGGCGTCATCGACCTGAACGAGGCCAGGGAACACCACCTGTTCCTCGTGTCGGAGGCGGTGGACCCGGCCGAGCTGGAGGCCCTCGCGATCTCCATGTGGGACGAGGCCGGCTGGATCGCCCCGGGGCGTCTGCGCCTGTCCTCAGAGGCTGAACTCGTGGGCCCGTGGTCGCTGGATCAGCCGACCCGCGCCGACCTCGGAACCCCGTCGACGCTGACCAACGCGTGGATCCTGCGGTGTCCGGTGGCTCGCGCCAAGCAGCAGGCCAACGCGGTGATGGGGGAGTGGGCGAAGGCCTTCCCCGAGGGTATGCCCATCGGGTTGGAGTACCGCGTGCTCGAGGCCCTCCACCGCATGGCGCGCCGACTGGCGGGCGGCATGCGCATCGCGGGTAGCGGCTACGTGATGGTCCCCGACGCGGACTCGGCGGTCAACCTGACGGTGTATTCGCCGCGCTGGATCAACCCCGAGGACCTGCTGCAGGCCATGCGTGAACGAGCCGGTTTCGAGCAGATGAAGGACGCGCGCGACATCGTTCCCGAGGCCCCGAAGGCCCCGGCGCTGAGCCCCGCGCAGGCCGCCCACATCGAGAAGCTGAAGGCCGAGCTGGGGCCGGTCCGCAAGGATATCGCCTCGAAGATCGCCAAGGCTCGCGAGGAGCTCGAAGCCCAGCGCGATAAGCCGCAGGTCGTTGACGGTTACGCGCTGATGAGTCCGATTGGCAACCGTTCGGACATGATGATCGAGGTCCACGCGGTTCCCACGCCCCCGCGCGTGCTGCGCTGGGAGCCGTGGACGGCCGGGGCCATCATCGAGTACCAGGTGCGCTGGCTGCCTGGGACGGCGCCGACGCCCGGAGCGGGCACGATGAGCCGCACCGCGCGCCTCGAGCGCCTGCGTTCCACGCAGGATGTGGAGAAGGCGGCCGGCATGATCGCGACCCTCGTAGGCGGCAACGTCATCGACGAGGACGGCTTCCTCGTCGGCCTGGAGGAGATTTCTTCGGAGGACGAGGCGGCGCAGTAGCCACCCCTGGGCGCCGCGCACCCCGCCCTTACCCTGAGTGTGTGTGCCCGAGAAACGAGAAACGAAGAGGTGGCCCCGCAGGTTCTCCTGTGGGGCCGCCCTTTTGTCTGTGGGATTTACGTGCGGCGCACACTGTGGGGTGCGGGCCGTGCGCGTGCGTTACTGCCCGCGCTTGACGGCCTCCAGCAGCATGACGGCCACGTCCCGGACCTCCGGGAGCTTCCCGCCGGACGAGGCCGTGGTGGCGTCGGTGCTTGCGGAGCCTAGGTCGGTGGCGTCGGAGGAGACGAAGCCGGCAGACGTGCCCGAGGCGGAGCCGAGCATCTGGGAGCAGAAGGGGCAGGCCGTCGCGACGACGTCCGCGCCCGTGGACGCGGCCTCGACGATGCGGGCGTCCGCGATGCGGGTCCCGCGGGTCTCCTCGAACCAGGCGTGCGCGCCGCCCGCGCCGCAGCACATCGCGCGGTCGCGGTTGCGCGGCATCTCGACGAGCTCCACGTTCGGCAGGGAGCCGACGAGCTCGCGCGGCGGCTCGTAGACGCGGTTGTGGCGGCCCAGGAAGCACGCGTCGTGGTAGGTGACCTTCAGGGGAGCACCCACCTGGGGAGCGTTGCCCGCGGGCTGCGCCCCGGCCTCGTCCGTGGGGGCAGCGGAAGCAGATGAGGCGGCGGGGGCGACCGGCGTGAGCAGGCCGTCGCGCACCAGGCGGTTGAGGAGCTGCGTGTGGTGGACGACGTCGAAGGAGCCGCCCAGCTCCGGGTACTCGCCGGCGATCGTGTTGAAGCAGTGCGCGCAGGACACGACGATCTTCTGGGGCTTGGCTTCCTTGAGCGTGTCGATCGCCTGGGCGGCCAGCATCTGGAAGAGCGCCTCGTTGCCGGCGCGTCGGGCCGGGTCGCCCGTGCAGGACTCACCCGAGCCGAGGACCGCGAAGGACACGCCCGCCGTGTGCAGCAGCTCGGCGACGGCGGCGCTGGTCTTCTTCGCCGTGTCGTCGTAGGCGCCCGCGCAGCCCACCCAGAACAGGTAGTCAACCTCGGAGGCGTCCTCGATGTCCTCGCCGACGACGGGGATGTCGAAGTCCAGCTTCTTCGCCCAGTCCATGCGCTTGCGGGCCGGCTGGTTGTAGGGGTTCGCCTTGGATTCCATGCCGCGGAAGGCGCGCCCCAGCTCGCGGGGGAACGCGCCCTCCATGAGGACCTGGTGGCGGCGCAGGTCGAGGATGTGGTCGATGTGCTCGATGTCGACGGGGCACTGCTCGACGCAGGCGCCGCAGTTCGTGCAGTCCCACAGGACCTCTTCGGAGACGACCTCGGGGACCAGGGGAGCGGTGACCGCGGAGACGCCTTCGGGGCCGGTCGCGCCCGACAGGGACAGTGCGGAGACCAGGTCGAAGGAGTGCGGCGAGGCCGGCACGCCCTTGTCGAGGAGGACCTCGCCGTCTTCCAGCTTCTGGTGGCCCTCCTCCTGCTCGACGATCTGCACGTTGGAGGCGGACTCCATGTGGTCGCGCAGGCCCATGATGAGCAGCTTGGGGGAGAGGGGCTTCTGGGTGTTCCACGCGGGGCACAGCTCCTGGCAGCGGCCGCACTCGGTGCACGAGTACAGGTCCAGGCGGGCCTTCCACGAGAAGTCCTCGATCGTGCCCACACCGAGGACCGTGTCTTCGGGGACGTCGTCAAAGTCGTCCTCGCTGGTGACAGGCTTGCCGTCGATCAGCATGTGGTCGGCCGGTCCCAGGGACTTCGTGCCGTCCGCGTTGCGGCGCGTGTACAGGTTGAGGATCGCGACGAAGCGGTGCCAGGCGACGCCCATGCCGGTCTGGATGCCGACGACCGTCAGCCAGGTCATGGAGGTGATGACCTTGAGGGCGCTGACCAGGACAATCGCGTTGGCCAGCGCGGTGGCCGAGGAGGAGGCGGCCGCCGCGAAGAGCGCGCCGAGCCAGGCGGTGAGGGGGAAGTGCAGGGCGGAGGCGTGGGCCTCGAGGCCGGGAGTGACGCTGAAGAGCGCGTATTCGAGGCCGCGCAGGGCCACGACGCACGCGCACACGATGAGGATGACCCACTCGACGAAGAGCGCCTGCCAGCGGGTCGAGCCCAGGAACCGGGAGGCGAGGCCGCGCGGGGAAGAGTCGCGCGGGTGGGGGCGGGTCAGGGACGAGGGCGGGGTGCCTTCCGGGTCGGCCGCGGCGGCCGCGCCGTCGGGGTCGTCGTTGGAGAGGGCCGCCTCGGCCGCCGACCCACGCCCCGCGCGCTGGCGCACGACCATCAGGAGGACGATGCCGACCAGGCCGCCCCACGCGAAGACCTCGGTCAGCCACTCCCACGGCGCGAAGTGGCCGAGGAAGGGGAGCGTGAAGGTCTGGACGCGTAGCTGCGCGTAACCCGTGACCAGCGTGAGGAACAGAATCGGGAAGGAGACCATGACGAGCCAGTGGGCCGCCTTGATCCACGGGCGCCCCTTGAATTCGCGGTGGGTGAGGGCCGCGGAGATGACGCCCCACGCCCGTTTGCCGACGGGCGTCAGGCGCCCCGGATCTGGTGTTCCCGCTGCGACGGTACGCCACATGTGCGCGAGGCCTCGCCCGAACGAGACGAGGGCCAGGGCGCTGATCAGCAGGGCGAAGCCCCACATGATGGCGCTCAGCGTCGGATTGGCCACGTTTCCTCCTCTGGTTTTGCTGCACTCCATTGTGTCATCCCGGCCACGAGGCGACCGAATCCGCAGGCAAAGCGTGCGCAATTACGCGCCGATTCACCTGCTCAGCGGTGCAGATGTGCTCATTACAACGTGGATACGCGCCACCAACGGCGGAAAAGTATGCCAGAGTGAGAGAGTGCTTCCCGTCTCGCAGCCAGACATGACACTGTCCGATCAGGAACTCTTCGGAGACGATCACCCGCACGATCACTGCGGCGTCTTCGGGGTATGGGCCCCGGGCGAGGACGTTTCCCGCCTGACCTACTTCTCCCTCTACGCCTTGCAGCACCGAGGCCAGCAGAGCGCTGGTATCGCCACGTCGAATGGCAAGCAGATCCTCGTCTATAAGGACCAGGGGCTGGTCTCCAAGGTGTTCTCTGAGCAGTCCCTCCAGGGCCTGCGTGGTCACATCGCCCTCGGGCACGTGCGCTACGCGACGACCGGCGCGGACGTGTGGCGTAACGCCCAGCCGACGCTGGGCCCCACCCCCACGGGCACGCTCGCCCTGGCCCACAACGGCAACCTGACGAACACCACGGAGCTGCGCGAGCTGGCCTCAGACATCGCCGACGACGGCGAGGATTTTGAGCGCGGAGCCTCCACCGACACCTCCCTCGTGACTGCCCTCCTCGGCATGGCCGACCGGATCCCCGGGCCCGCCCCCTTCATCGCGAGCCCCGCCGTCACGCCCGGCGACGCGGACCGGCACGAGGCCGCCCCGGCCTCGTCGGTCACCGATCTCGAGCCCGCTCCCCTCGTCGGCGCCGCCCTGAAGGTGCTGCCGCGCATCAAGGGCGCGTTCTCCCTGGTCTTCATGGACGAGAACACGCTGTACGCGGCGCGCGACCCGCACGGCTACCGCCCGCTCGTGCTCGGGCGCCTGGCTTCCGGCTGGGTCGTCGCCTCCGAGACCGCCGCCCTGGACCTGTGCGGCGCGACCGTCGTGCGCGAGGTCGAACCCGGCGAGCTCATCTCCATCGACGCCTCGGGCGTGCACTCGCGCCGATTCGCCGTGCGCCGCGCCAACACCTGCGTTTTCGAGTACGTGTACCTGGCGCGCCCCGACACGACGATCGGCGGGCGCCGCATCGTGGCCGCGCGCCACGAGATGGGGGCCGCCCTGGCGCGGGAAACCCCCATCAACGCCGACCTGGTGATGCCGACCCCCGACTCGGGCACGCCCGCCGCCATCGGCTACGCGCAGGAGGCCGGCATCCCCTTCGCGCAGGGCCTCGTGAAGAACGCCTACGTTGGGCGCACCTTCATCGAACCCACCCAGTCCCTGCGCCAACTCGGTATCCGCCTCAAGCTCAACCCCCTGCGTGAGGTCATCGAAGGAAAGCGCCTCATCGTCATCGACGACTCCATCGTGCGCGGTAACACGCAGCGCGCGCTCGTCAAGATGCTGCGCGAGGCCGGGGCCGCCGAGGTGCACATCCGCATCTCGTCCCCGCCAGTGCTGTGGCCGTGCTTCTTCGGCATCGACTTCCCGACGCGCGCCGAGCTCATCGCCTCTTCCATGGACGTCGAGCAGGTGCGCGCGCACCTCGGGGCGGACTCGCTGGCCTACCTGTCGATCGACGGGATGGTCGCGGCCACCGGGCAGGGTAACTCCCTGTGCCTGGGCTGCTTCACCGGCGAATACCCCGAGACGATCCCCGCCGGGACGCCCGTGCCCGGCACCCCCGACGCCACCCCCTGCTAACCCCCCACGCCCGCGACGCACCCCCTGCGCCGCGGGCGTTTCCCCTTCTCCGATCACCCAGACCCGGCCTCGTCGAGCGCCACCTGCGAAAGGCACCACCCATGACCGATACCCCCCTGGACTACGCAACCGCTGGCGTCGACACGGCGGCGGGCGACCGCGCCGTCGAGCTGATGAAGAGCGCGGTGGCCGCCACCCACGACTCGACCGTCCTGGGCGCGACCGGCGGATTCGCCGGCATGGTCGACGCGTCCGCGCTGCTGGGCATGGAGAGGCCGCTCCTGGCGACCTCCACGGACGGCGTCGGCACGAAGATCGCGATCGCGCAGGCCATGGACGTGCACGACACGATCGGCCAGGACCTGGTGGGCATGGTCGTCGACGACATCGTCGTGATCGGCGCGCGCCCGGTCCTCATGACCGACTACATCGCCTGCGGGCACGTCGTCCCCGAGCGCATCGCCTCCATCGTCACCGGCATCGCGCGCGCCTGCGAGGCCACGGGCACGCCCCTCATCGGCGGCGAGACCGCCGAGCACCCGGGCGTCATGGAACCCGACGACTACGACATCGCGGGCGCCGCGACCGGCGTCGTGGACGCCTCCAAGCTGCTGGGCCCCGAGCGCGTGGCCGATGGCGACGTCGTCATCGCCATGGCCTCCTCCGGCCTGCACTCCAACGGCTACTCGCTGGTGCGCTCCGTCGTCTCCCGCGTCGGCGCCTCGCTGGAGTCCCACGTGGCCGAGTTCGGCCGCACCCTCGGCGAGGAGCTCCTGGAGCCCACGCGCCTGTACACGCGCCTGTGCCTCGACCTGGTCGAGCGCTTCGGCGTCGAGGGGATTCACGCCTACTCGCACGTGACCGGCGGCGGCCTGGCCGCGAACCTGTCGCGCGTCCTGCCCGTCGGCGCCGTCGCCACCGTGGACCGCTCGACGTGGACCGTTCCCGCCGTGTTCGACTGGGTGCGCCGCGGCGGCGACGTCACCTGGGTCGGCATGGAGGACTCCCTGAACCTGGGCGTCGGCATGGTCGCCGTTGTGTCGGCCTCCGTCGCCTCCGAGGTCCTGGCCGCCATCAACGAGGCCGGGGTGGCCGCGTGGGTCCTGGGCTCCGTCACGTCGGCTGGCGCCGACGGTACCGTGGCCGGCTTCGGGTCGGTCGCCGACCTGGGCGCTGACTCCTCCGGCGTGCGCCTCATCTCCGGTACGAAGGGCGTTCAGGCGGGCGCCGTGCTGCTGCACGGCGAGTACCGCGTGGGCTGAGCGGGCGAGCCTGGCGTCTACTGACTGTACGAGAAGGGGTCGAGGCCTGCGGGCCCCGACCCCTTCTCGCGTGCGCGCGTCAGAAATAGCGGTGTGGGTACGCCAAAGCGGCGGACCGGTGGCCGGTCCGCCGTGTGGCTGAGCCGTTACTTGGTGGAGGAACCGCCCGTCCAGAAGGACTCATCGAGCTGCTTCGGATCGATGTCGTCGTCTTCTGCGGGCATCTCGGCGAAGTCGGCGTATTTCGAGTAGAGGTCGTCGTCGATTGCATCGTCCTCTTCGGGCTCGTCCACCGCGTCATTCGCCGTGTACGAGTCCTCATCCGCCAGCTCTCGCTGGAGTGCGTGTAGGTCGGTGTCGGGGCTGAAGTACTTCAGCTTCCGAGCGACTTTCATCTGCTTAGCCTTTTGACGGCCGCGCCCCATGGCGTCGACCCCCTCCGCGTCGTTCGGGTCCGCGTGAAGCGGTTCCCTGGGTGTTCAAAATGTTTCGTGGGACCATCATAGCTAAAGACGGGCCTTGACCTCACCTTGGACCGTGTTTTGCGCGCACAGCGGAGAAGGGGGAACGCCGCGTAGGCGCGCAGGGGCGCGGAATTGCGCTCGCGGCGGGCGATGATGTGAACGCCGTTACGGATCGCGGGCAAGGGGTGGATATGCGCGTTCCCCTCGCGCGGGCGTGGCGCCCGGGCGAGGGGAACGGAAGGAAAGACGCTGGCCTCAGGCCTCCGTGGCCTGGTTGGCGGCGGCCAGGGCGGCAAGCGTCTGAGCGGCTGCCTCACGGCCGATGCGGCGGGCCTGGCGGCGCGCGCGGCGGGACTTGCGCGTGGCGAGAAGGACGATGACGGTGAGGGCGCCCACCGTGGACAGGGCCACGATGCCGACCTTCTTCAGGGCGTCCGTGTTGCCGCCGGCCGCGTCCTGAAGGGCCAGCGACGCGGACTCCTTAATGGCCGTGAAGCGGGCGGTGGCCTCGTCCTTCGCCTCCTGGGCGAGCGCCGCGGGCTGCACGCGCGCGTACAGCTCGTCGATGGTGGCGGCCAGCTCGGCGCGCTGACGCTCGAGGTCGGCGGTGATCTGTGCTTCGGTGCGCGGGCCGGAGGGTTGCGCGGCGGCGGAATCGCCGACGGTCACGTTGCGCGGGTCGACGGTGTTGCTCACTTGCCCAGTCCCTTCTCGATGGCTTCCTTGGTGGCGGCGATGGAGGCGGCCGGGTCCGGGCGGTGCTTCTGCGCGCTCTGGAGGGAGCTCTTGCCGGCGAGCGCCAGCACGAGCACGATCACGAGGAGGATGCCGACGACGATCAGCGACGCGGCCCATGCGGGGAGCACCAGGGTGAGGAGGACCTCGACTGTGTGGAGCGACCAGCCGAGCAGGAACAGGGCGAACACGGCGGCCGTCGCGAGGAGGCCCGCGCCCTTGCCGCTCTTCTTCGCGAACGAGCGGGCCTTCGTCTTGTTGAGCTCGATCTCGTCGCGCAGGATTCCCGACAGCTGGCCGGTGACGGACGCGACGAGGGCGCCGATGGTGGGGCGCGCCTCGGGGGCGGGCGCCGCGTGCTGCGGAGTGTGGCGCGCGCCGGGCGCGGCCTGCTCGGGTGCGGCGGGCGGCGGGTACTGCCCGGGCTGGGGGATCGACTGGGTCATTGGGGCTCCTGCGCGTGCGGGGGTAACGAGGCGTCGCCTCGCCTGATAAGCCTAGTCTCTCACGAAGAAAGGCGGCTCGCAGTGACCCGTGCGCTACTCGTCGCGTTACTCCTTGGGGGCGATCGAGCCGGGCAGGTCGGAGAGGATCTTGCGGGCGCGCACGACCAGGTCGGAGACCTCCGGCTCGGCGAGGGCCGGGTCGTCGGCGTCGACCGTGGGGATGTTGCGCTCGGCGGCGTCGGCGCGGTCCTGGTCCGAGGCCTGGGCTGTGTCCGTGGAGATCGGCGCCATCAGGGCGGTCTCGTCGGCCGCGGGGTCGCCGAAGGCCGGGCCCGGGGTGGGGGCGGGCGCGGAGGAGCCGGCCACGACCTCGTCGAAGGGGGAGGGGGTGGCCGCGGGGATCGGGCCGAGGAGGGCCTTGGGGTCCTCGGGGTTGGCCTCCAGGGAGGCGGCGATGATCGCCTGCGAGGGGCCGGGCGCGTCGAGGGCGACGCGGCCGTTCGTGAGGAGAATCGCACGGTCCGTGGAGGCGGCGAGCTCGACGGAGGGGGTCGAGACGACGACCGCGCAGCCCGCGTTGGCCAGGGAGCGCAGCAGGGGTTCGAGCTCGGCGCGCGCGTCGGCGGGCAGCGCGACGGGGTCTTCGATGAGGAAGACTTCAGCGCCGGAGACAATGGCGCGGGCGATGAGGGCCTTGAAGCGTTCCCATGCCGTCAGCTCACCGGGGTGCAGGTCCACGCGCTGGGCGAGGCCCGTCACCTGGAGGGCGCCCACGAGGTTGTCCCAGTCGGCGACGGAGCCCGTGGCCGACAGGGGAGCGAGGATGTTCTGGCGGATCGTCAGCGCGTTGTCGAGGGGTGTATCCGTGCGGATCAGGGCGACCGAGCCGATGCGGCCGGCGAGGCGTGCCGCCCACGAGCGCGAGGGTGCGGCGACGATGCGGCCGGCGTGGGGCTCCTCGAGGCCCGCGAGGATGAGGAAGAGGGCGCGGGCGCGGCGGCCCGTCGTGTCCAGGATCGCGCTGAGCGTGCGGGCGCGGAAGCCCATGTCGACGTCGGCCAGGAGGACCGCGCCCGTGGCGTTGTCCGTGTAGGTCAGGCCCAGGCCGGCGACCAGGACCTTGCCGCCGTGGCCCTTCGCCGCGAAGGAGCGGCGCGACCGGTACCAGGGGCGGGGCTCGGTGGTGGGCAGGTGCGCGGGCAGCGGCGCGATGACGACCTCGCCCTGCGTGGGCTGGGGCGCCTGCTGTTGCGGTTGCTGTTGCTGCTGTTGCTGCGCCGGGGTGTCGTTCGTTGACGAGGCCGTGGCCCCCTCGACGGCAGCGTCGACCGCGGCGGCGGCCGGCTCCGGGACGGCCTGCCCGGTGGTGGCCGACTCCTTGACGGTCTGCCCGGTGGCGGCCGGCTCCGGGACAGCCTGCCCAGCGGCGGCCGTCAGGTCGGCCACGTCCTGGCCTTCCGTACCCTGCAGGTTTTCACGCGACTCGTTCGACATACCCCCATTCTTTCAGGATCATGCCGATTGTGCCGTCAAGGCGCGCGGGGGTTTGGTGGGTGATACGTTTGTGAGGTCCTGTGGGCGCGTGTGGTGGCTGTGGCTGCCGTGTTCCCCGTATGGGGGTGAACCTATGCAGTGCATCAGGAGGACGTTTTCCCCGCGAAAGCGGGGTTTTTTCTATGTTTGGGCTCTTGCGTTCGAGCACTGGTGACACGCGCTGCAATATGCATTGCATAAGATCGTTCTTGGTGATATCGTCTACCTATCAACCCTTCGGGGGTGATGGTGACCCTGTCAGGGTTACCGGGCTCAACAATTTCAGAGTAACCAGACTCACTTATCGTAGTGTGTTTTGGTTGCTTAGGAAGTGAAATTGACTCAAGGGAGAGATGATGGCCCGAAAGAAAGTAGATGGCAAGGCGAGTATCCCTCGCCCTGTTGTGGCGCCGCCTGTCTTTCCTGCCGCGCGACCGGACCTGGCGGTTTCGGAGCTGTCCGACCTTGCCCGTTGCTTTTGGGCCAAAACCGGCAGTGGCGCGTCCGCCTGGTTGTCTGTTGTTCAGCACCTCATGGACGCCGCGGACGTCGCCGGATACCTCTTCGATGAGTATGTGAGCGAGCATCACCGCAGACTCATGGCCTCCGTGTGGGAAGGGGACCAGGCGAAGGCGCGGGCGACCTTCGTGTTCCTCGCAGGGATCCATGACGTCGGTAAGGTGAGCCCCCAATTTGCGTGTCAGTCAGCGGAGCTCGCACCTTTCATTCGCGCCCAGGGGCTCGGCATTATGCGAAAGGCAGATTATCCGGAACGCACATTTTTGCCCCACGGCCTCGTCAGTCAGTTCGCGTTTCAGGAGGCAATTGTTCGCGGCGGAGGCGACGCTGCGCGCGCCGTTCATTGGGCGGTCCTCGTAGGAATTCACCACGGGCGTTACCCGGATGCGGGTGCGGTCAACCTCGCGCGCCAGCAATACAGGACACAAGAGGGGTCGGAGCAGGACGACCCTCGATGGGGGCAGGCTCGCGCGGAGATTCTTCGGTGGATGGCGGCGCGCAGTGGATTCCCGCTTATCGCCCCGGGGACCGCTTTGCCGGAGCTGCCCATCGCGGTGGCATCCGCCTACGCCTCGGCACTCGTCATCGCGGATTGGCTCGCCTCGAATGAGGACTACTTTCCGCTGCGCCCGCGTCCCGAAGGTGCCGGGGGTAAACGCTCGATTCATGGCTACCCCGAGTTGACTGCAGACCAGCAGCACGCGCGTGCCGAGCATGGCTGGAAGCGAGCAGCTTTTCCGTCACCCATGCGCCTGCCTGCCTCGCCGACCGATGCGACCGCTGAGTTCTACCGTCACCGCTTCGGGTGGCCGACCTCGTACCGGCCGACCTGCGCCCAGCGCGAGGCCGTGGAGATCGCCTCGACTGACGACCCGGATCTCATGATCGTCGAGGCACCGCCAGGGTCCGGGAAGACCGAGCTGGCCTTTGCCGCCGCTGAGGTGCTGATGCGCGCCCGGGGATTGCAAGGCGTGTTCGTCGCTCTGCCCACTCAGGCCACGACCAACGCCATGTTCGAGCGCGTCACCTCGTGGCTCACGAGCATCCTGGGCGATGAACCGCAGCGGCTGGGCATCCAGCTGGCCCACGGGAAGAACAGCTTGAACGAGTCTTTCATGCGTCTGCTCGAGAGTGGTCAGAGCCCCCTCGAAGTGCACGACGACGAGGAGGACCTGGGCCTGCACGCGAGCCGGTGGATGGGCCAACGCTGGCGCTCGACGCTCTCGCCCGTCGTGGTCGGCACGATCGACCAGGTACTACTCGCCGCTCTCAAGTCGCGCCACGTGCTGGTGCGCCATCTCGGACTCATGGGCAAGGTGGTCGTCATCGATGAGGTGCACGCCGCCGACGAGTACATGGAGACCTACCTGGAAGTCGCCCTCACGTGGCTCGGCATGTACGGGATCCCCGTCGTCCTGCTGTCCGCAACCCTGCCGCCCGCGCGTCGCCGCGCGCTTCTGGACGCCTATCGACGAGGCCGCGGCTCATCGGGCGAAGGCGCTGAGTCAGTCGAGGGCATGATCGGATATCCGGTCATCTCGACGGTGTCAGCTACGGGCGTGCACGTCCACGAGATTGACGGCGAGGCAGAGGTCCCCAAGCGGATCGTGCCGGCATCGGTGGGATCCCCCCAGGAGATCGCGGAACTGCTGGACCGCGAGCTAGCTGATGGCGGATGCGCTGTCGTTATTCGCAATACCGTCCGTGAAGCACAGGAAACCTACGACGCGGTGAAAGCCGTCTTTGGGCGCGAGCAGACCACCCTGCTGCACTCGCGTTTCCTCGCAGCCGAACGGGTCTCTCGTGATCGACGGATGCTCGAGCTCTTCGGCAAGGGGGCCACGCGGCGTCCGCAGCGTCACGTCGTCGTCGCAACACAGGTGATTGAGCAGAGCCTGGACGTCGACTTCGACCTCATGCTCACCGACCCCGCTCCCATGGACCTGATCCTGCAACGCATCGGGCGCCTGCACCGTCACGAGCGGGCGGATCGTCCTGTGGGGCTGCGCGAAGCCCGATGCCTGGTGCTGGTGGAGGACCTCTTTGCTGTGCCGTGGGCCTACTCCACCGGGACAGATCATGTCTACTCGCGACATGCGGTCCTGCGAACCCTCGGAATCCTCTCGGATCGTGGCGAGATCACGGTCCGTGAACCCATCGACTACGCGCAGCTCACCGCGCTGGCCTACTCCGACGCAGAAGCCGTTGGACCCGCTCAATGGGCCGATGCTTTCGACACCGCGCTCGACGAACGAGAACGAAGTACCGCGCAATCGCGGATGCGGGCCAGCACGTGGTGCCTCGACGGCGCGAATCTTCCACGATGGCAGGCACCCGAGCTCGAAGAGAAGCTCCAAGGAAACGCCGCCACGGGGGAGGAGACCAAGGGACCGGGAGTTGCCGCAGCTCGCGCCGCGGTGCGAGACGGCGAAGACCAGATACCCGTCCTCGTCGTCGCGATTGATCCCGAGCTGGGCAACGTCCCGGTGCCGCCACCCCTCACCGGAGGGGCCACCGACGATGAAGAACTTGAGGTCGGCGAATACAACGCTCGAGGGCGCATCGCCGACATCTGCTCGTGGAGTATCTCCCTGCCGCCGTGGGCGTTGCGCACTCGCGGGCAGAGCGTCGACCAGGCGGTGGACGCAGTTGCAGGTGCCATCTGGGATGATCCCATTACGGCGGAATGGGCGTGTCGCGAGCACCCGTTCCTGGCGGGAGAACTGATCCTCGCGATGTACAAAACACCCGGCGGGGAGCGCCTCACGCGCGACCTGTGCGGACACACATTCACATACTCCACAGAAAGAGGAATGGAGGTGCAGGGTCAATGAAGAACCCTGAGTACAACCTGCTCGACGAGCCGTGGATACCCGTTCGGCTCCTCGACGGGACCATCGCCGACGTCGGGCTGCTGGAACTACTCCGGCGCACAACAGACATCGCGGATCTTGCGTGTGAGCTACCGACGCAGAGCATCGCGATCCAGCGACTCGTTGTGGCCATCGCGTATCGTGTGGCGCCACCGCGCGATGCACGCGACTGGGTCAGGCAGTGGGACGAAGGCGCTCCGACGGAACAGATGATCGAGTATCTCGAACGGTGGAGAGACCGCTTCTTCCTGTTCGGCGGTCGTTTCCCATTCATGCAGGTTGCGGATTTGCGGACCGCGAAGGACTCGGTGTCCGGGCTTGAAAAACTGATTGCGGACGTTCCCAACGGCGAGCAGTTTTTCACCACTCGACATGGGCGTGCTCTCGCGTGTATTCCCCCGTCGGAAGCTGCTCGCTGGCTGGTTCACGCGCAGGCGTATGATCCGTCGGGCATCCGTTCAGGTGCAGTCGGTGATTCTCAAGTCAAGGGAGGGAAAGGCTATCCGATCGGCCCATCGTGGTGCGGTCACCTTGGACTCGTGTGGCTCAAGGGCAAGGATCTGGACGAGACGCTGGTCCTGAATTTGGTTCCCACCGATGCCGCACAATTGCGTGGCGTCGAAAGCTCAACCGAGTGGGGAGCATGCAGCTGGGAGGTCTCCGAAGCGGAGAGCGCGGTGCGCGGAGACTACTCGCTGCTCGATCCGTCAGGCACCCCCCGAGACATCAGCATTCCGCGCCTGCTCACGTGGCATTCGCGCCGCGTCAGGCTCGTGGGGAACCGCGAGGGTGTCACGGGAGTCGTCCTTGCTCAGGGAGACAAACTAGCGCCGCAGCAGATGCATCGTTATGAGCCGCAGAGTTTGTGGCGTTACTCGACACCGCAGTCCAAGAAGTTCAAGCAGGACGTCTACATGCCTCGTAAATACGAGGCGGGCCGCGCGCTCTGGCGCAATCTGCCCGGAACCCTTCCCACCGTGACGACCGTGCAGGGCGTGGACAAGCAGCCGAAACAGGAGTTCCTCCCCTCGGCGACGCTTTCCTTCCACTACCAGCTCGACAACGCCTCGATCGAGACCACCTATCCCAAGGTGATGCGGATTCAGGCTGTTGGCGTCACCTACGGGCCGCAGGAAGCGACATTCGAAGATATCTACTCGGATGAGCTGACGCTGTCGGTCGCTGTCATGCGAGTTGAACACGAGGATCTGTCAGCCGAAATCGACCGACAGGTGCGCCTGACCGAAGAGATTGCCAGAGACGTGGGGAATCTTGCGGCGAATCTCGCGCGTGCGGCGGGCGAGAGCGGAGAGGGTGCCGGTGACGGGGCCCGAGACCGCGCCAAGGAACTCTTCTTCAGCGCAGTCGACACCGATTTCAGGACGTGGCTGACCCAGGTTGATGGCCGCGAAGGTGCACGGGACGCTGGACGTCGGTGGGAGTGTTCCCTGCGTCAGCACGCCGTTGGCATCCAGGGGGCGCTTGTGAGAGGCGCGTCGTCGTCGGCAATCATCGGCCGGGATACCGGCAGGGGGTACATGAACGTCGGTATCGCTGAAAACTACTTTCGGGCGGCGCTCAACAAGCATCTCCCGTTACAGAAAACCAATCAGGAAGGAACGAAATGACCAGCAATGATGCTGCTCCGGAGACCCCTCCGGATGGCGGTGTGAAAGGTCTGTCGACGCGCGGCGCGGTGTATGGCCGCGTCGGTGGGTTGATCGTGAATCGACTCTGGAAGGAGACTCCGTCGGCACGCGCTCTTCGCGCGCAGCTGAGGGGAGCGCTTTCACGAGAAGCCGGAACGGTGCCCGAGCTGTGGGACCTCACGCTCGATGGCCGCCCCGGCTATCTGGGCGACGAGCCGACCAGAGGCGAGAAGGCTGTCCATGGTGCTCTTACTCTCTGGGCGCTTCACCAGGGATCGAATACGAGGCCGATGCACGACACATCGGATCGTCCGCGCAGCTTCGCTTCCGCGATCCGAGTCGTGGCCGAGGGACAAAGCGGCGACAAGCGGGCCGAGGAGACCCCAATCTATCGGCGTTTTTCCGCGGCTGTTCAGGCCCCTACCTTCGAGGGGCTTCTCGTGCATCTGCGTTCGCTCGTCTCTCAGCTTGAGGCTGCCGAGATCCCCTGTGATTACGCGCAGCTGGCAGCCGACCTTTACACGTGGCAGGACCCGCGTCATCGCACGTCCGTCATGCGCAACTGGGGGCGTCAGTTTGCTCGTCCCGCTGAAACTATCCAGACCGACTCTGCCTCTGACGAGTGACGTCGAGGCGCCGCAATCAAACAAGCTTCATTTATGAAAGGAAAGACAATGTCCGTCTTCGTTGATATCCACGTTCTGCAGACCCTCCCTCCCTCGAACCCGAACCGTGATGATACGGGTGCTCCGAAGACCGCCACCTTCGGCGGAGTCCAGCGTATGCGCATGTCGTCGCAGGCCATCAAGCGTGCGACGCGTGAGGACTTCGTGGGAAAGATCGCCGATGGAAATTACGGTGTGCGTACGAAGAAGATTGTCGAGCTAGTTGCGCGTTCAATCGTCGATAAGCGTCCGGACCTCGACTCGCAGTCTGTCGAGCTCGCGGAGATGGGCCTGAAGGCTATCGGTTTCAAGCTTGCTAAGCCGAACAAGAATAAGAGCGACAAGGAGCTGGAGGAAGCCGGATTCCTCGTGTTCCTGTCGGCCAAGCAGATCGAGCACGTCGCAGATGCGTTGATTTCGGTTGCTCACGAGGATGATCCTGCGGCAGCGTTCAAGGAGCTGAAGCCGCGTAGCCTCGTGAATACGGATCACTCTATCGATATTGCTCTGTTCGGCCGTATGGTCGCCGAACCGAATGCTCTGAACGTGGATGCTGCCTGCCAGGTTTCCCACGCGATCGGTGTCGGAGCGGTTGAGCACGAGTACGACTACTACACGGCCGTTGATGACGAGAAGAAGCGCAACGACGAGGCCGACGAGGGTGCGGGCATGATCGGTACCATCGAGTTCGCATCCGCGACGGTATACCGTTACGCGACGATCAACGTCGACATGCTCCGCGAAAACCTGGGAGACGATGCGGTTGTGGATCGTGCCATTGAGCTCTTCGTGGATAGTTTTGTTCGGTCGATGCCGACCGGTAAGATCACGACGTTCGCGAACCGTACCCTGCCCGACGCTGTCCTGGTTCAGGTGCGCAACGATCAGCCGATCAACATGGCGGGCGCCTTCGAAGACCCGATCGTCGCGGGGCAGCGCGGTTTCGCCGAGCCTGCCGTCAAGCGTTTCGTCGAGTTCGAGTGCAAGCTGCGCGACCTCACCGGTCTTGAGCCCGTCGCCTCTCTCGCCACGTGGACCACGCCTCGGGGCGAGGGTTTCTCCGCACTGGGTGCCCAGGTTCGCCTGGTCGATCTGGGCAGCGCGACGGTGGACGCTGTGCGAGGCGAGCGATGAGTTCGGTACTCGTCTTGCGACTGGCTGGCCCCATGCAGTCGTGGGGCTCATCCAGTCGATTCACGCGCAGGTCGACGGAGGCTTTTCCCACGAAAAGCGCGCTGGTTGGTCTGCTCGCGGCGGCGCAGGGACGCAGGCGCAGCGATCCGATCGAGGACCTGGCAGAGCTTCGTTTCGCCGTGCGGGTCGACCAGCCGGGGCAGTTGCTCCGCGACTTTCATACGGCGCATCGGGGTGATACATCGATGCCTCTTTCCGACCGCTTCTATTGGGCGGATGCGACGTTCGGCGCCTTCGTTGAGGGACCGGATGACGTGATCGAGGGGTTGTCGCAGGCGATCCTCCGACCGGTGTTCCCTCTGTACCTCGGCCGTCGCTCGTGTCCGCCAACCATGCCCTTGCGCCTCGCCGTGCGTCGAGGGGAGGCATGGGAGGCCGTGCGGGAAACACCGTGGATGGCCTCGGCGTACTACCAAAAGAAGCAGCGCTACGAGCAGTACGTGTCCGTCCGCGTCGTTGCCGATCAGGGGATTATCCCTTCCGACGTGGGTGTCTCGTTCGAGCACACCATCCAGGACGTGCCGATCAGCTTTGACTCCGAACGCCGTACCTACACTCTGCGAACTGTCGAGGAGGCGCGCGTCGATCTGGAGAATCCGCAGTATGTGGAGGCGCGGCCGAACGCCGGCCCGGGCCTCGTCCATGACCCGATGGAGGTGCTCTGATGTATTTGACACGCATCTACCTCAACCCGCACCGCAGGGGTGCTCGGCAGCTCATGCGGAGCCGTCAGGTTCTGCATGCGGCCATCATGAATTGTTTCCCGCCGGGCGCCTTGGAGGGTGCTGGGATGCCTCGCGTGCTGTGGCGCCTGGATCGTCCTCCATTCGCGAGAAGTGGTCCTTCTCGGCAGGGGAGCCCCTCGTGTGCGCTCTTCATCTCGAGCCCGGTTCCCCCGGATCCCTCGCATATCGTGGAGGAGGCTGGCTACGCGACCGAGGGCGGGGTAGTCATCCGCGACATGAGTACCTTCCTCGATGGGTTGTCGGCTGGACAGAGGTGGGGTTTCCGACTCTGTGTGAATCCGACGTTCCGTGAGGCGAGTCAGGTCAATGCGCGGGGACGCAAGAGGGTTCTCGCTCACGTGACCCAGGATCAGCAGACGCAGTGGGTGCTGGATCGCTCTGAGCGACTCGGATTCCGTGTGTTGACTTCTGCCGAGTACGGTGGGGTTCTGCCCGTCCTGGAGGATCGGGATGGTCGCCGCGTCGACGGGGCGAACCTCTTGATTAATGGGGTTGAACGTAGCATTGCCGAGTTCAAGCGGCAGGGCGCGCGAGTGACGCTCGCTGTCGTGACTTTCGAGGGCGTGCTCGAGGTAACGGATCCGGATGCACTGCGCCACGGCCTCGTCCATGGGGTAGGCCGAGGTAAAGCATACGGCTGTGGACTGCTGACCCTGGCTCGGCCATGAGACCGATCCCCGGGGCGAGGCCCCCTGACCCGAAGGACTTGGTGCGCGTTCGGGACCGTTTGACGTTCCTCTACGTCGAGCGGTGCACGATTAATCGCGACTCGAACGCGATCACCGTGGCCGATGGGCACGGAATCGCCCATGTCCCAGCGGCGGCGCTGTCGGTGCTGCTGCTGGGACCCGGGGTTCGGATCACACACTCGGCGGTATCGGTGCTGTCAGAGAGTGGTTCGACCATCGTGTGGGTGGGTGAGAACGGGGTGCGGTACTACGCGCACGGCACCCCGCCCTCGCGCTCATCACGGTTGCTGGAGGCGCAGGCTCGCGCGGTGAGCGATCCGTCGATGCGGCTGACCGTTGCTCGCAACATGTACTTGATGCGTTTTGCGGGCGAGGACGTGTCGAAGCTGAGTCTTCAGCAGTTGAGGGGACGCGAGGGTGCCCGCGTGCGCCGCCTGTACCGTGAACACTCCCAGCGCACGGGTGTGCCCTGGGATAGACGCGAGTACGACCCGGACAACTTCGAGGACGGGTCGGTCGTGAACCAGGCGTTGTCTGCGGCAAACTCTGCGATATACGGTGTTGTTCATGCTGTGATTGTTGCGCTGGGGTGTAGCCCGGGGCTGGGGTTCATACACAACGGGACCTACCGTTCGTTCGTGTACGACATTGCTGACCTGTACAAGGCTGACCTCACCATTCCCATCGCCTTCGATGTGGCAGCATCACCCACAGACGAGGCTGTGGGTAGTGCCGCGCGAAAGGCTGTCCGTGACGCAGTTCGGGAGTTTCGGCTCCTGGAGCGGTGCGTCGCCGACATAAAGAATCTTCTGTCGGTGTCCGGGGCCTTGGATGTTGAAGACGACGAGGACCTCATCGTGGACGACCTACGCCTGTGGGATGACCATGAAGGGACAGTCGCGGCGGGGGTGTCCTACGAAGAGGGCGACTTCTCGTGATCGTTCTCGTCTTATCTGCGGTTCCCGAGGGCCTGCGGGGTCACGTGACGCGGTGGCTCATGGAGATTTCTCCCGGAGTATTCGTTGGGACTCTCAGTGCCCGTGTGCGCGAGCGTCTGTGGGAGATTGTCACAGAGAACATGAAGACAGGGCGGGCGGTCCTGGTCTATCGGGCGCGCAACGAGCAGGGTCTTGCCTTTTTGACCTGGGGTGATCCATGGAAGCCCGTCGACTTTGACGGACTGACCCTCATGATGCGGCCCTACTACTCGGAAGGGCGAGGCCAGTATTCCGAGCCTGATCCTGCGGCGCGTCAGTTGCGTAAACGTCGCACAATGAGTAACTTCCAGAGGAGACGGCAAGCTCAAGGGTTTCCAAGATCTGACCGATCCGCTCGATAAAAGCGCAGGTCAGAAAGGGTTTTCCCCGCCCGCGCGGGGATGAGCCGGTCGTGGCGGGCCGGGGCCGCCGCGTGATCACGTTTTCCCCGCCCGCGCGGGGATGAGCCCTTCCAGGACGACGACGCGCCGGACAGGGCGTCGTTTTCCCCGCCCGCGCGGGGATGAGCCCTGGCCTGCGAAGTAGGAGGCCGAGGCCTGGCCGTTTTCCCCGCCCGCGCGGGGATGAGCCTTCTTGGTCTCGGCGACAACTGAGACTTTGACGGTTTTCCCCGCCCGCGCGGGGATGAGCCCGAGCTCGCCATTGACGTGGCAGGCCTCCAAACGTTTTCCCCGCCCGCGCGGGGATGAGCCGTGCAGTACGCCTTCTACACGTTCAAGGTCCGCGTTTTCCCCGCCCGCGCGGGGATGAGCCCGCAGCTGCGTTTTTCAACAACATGATCGGCTAGTTTTCCCCGCCCGCGCGGGGATGAGCCGCACTCAAGAGCGGCGCAACCGCCGACGAGATCGTTTTCCCCGCCCGCGCGGGGATGAGCCGCAGATCATCCTCGTTGGCCCACCCGCCAACAAGTTTTCCCCGCCCGCGCGGGGATGAGCCGATCGCCGTCCTGGCACTGGGATACAACGGCGGGTTTTCCCCGCCCGCGCGGGGATGAGCCCCGCCCACCTTCTGAAAACCGAGCTCGGCGGCTGTTTTCCCCGCCCGCGCGGGGATGAGCCCGAGCGCGGTCGCGTCTTCCATGGTCAGATCGGGTTTTCCCCGCCCGCGCGGGGATGAGCCGCGCCGGCATGGGGACCGAGCTCGCCATTGACGGTTTTCCCCGCCCGCGCGGGGATGAGCCCAGCCGACGCGCACGGGGCCTTCGCGCGCGAAGGTTTTCCCCGCCCGCGCGGGGATGAGCCGCACTCGCGTCGGCCTTGCGGATGAATGAGCGCGTTTTCCCCGCCCGCGCGGGGATGAGCCGTCGCCCGCCCCGTCCTCGACCTTCTGGACGGCGTTTTCCCCGCCCGCGCGGGGATGAGCCTGGCACAGGGGCGGCATCCGCACCGGCGCGCCGGTTTTCCCCGCCCGCGCGGGGATGAGCCCTGCGTCCACGCCGCCCTTCACGGTGTCGATAGGTTTTCCCCGCCCGCGCGGGGTTCTCCGGTGCGCCGTTGGCGTGCATACCCACCGGAATAAAAGATAACGAGCCTTGCGCTCCCCTCCCTCCCCGCTGTGTCCCACACGGCTGCCCACAACGGACGAAGGAGAGAACGAAATAATGGACGCGGCAACGGTGGCGCAATTGGGCTCTGGTGAGACGACGGTGATGCACGGTGAGGCGGACACGGTACAGGCGACGAAGCAGGGCGCGCGGGGCGGCGAAGACGCGGATCCGCGCCCGCATCGCTCACGTGGGCGGCGAGTATCGCCGTGACGTGACCTCGGGCACCTCAAGGACGAATTCTTCCGCAGCCAGGACTGGCAGACCTTCGAGAGCTTCAAAGCCGACCTCGACGCCTACATCACGCACTGGAACACAACAAGACGCCAAGTAAAGCTCAAGGGCCTGACCCCGGCAGAATACCGGGATCAGGCCCTACGGGAAGCCGCATAACGGCTACCATTTAAAGCGTCCAAGTTTCGGGGCGCAGTTCAAGACGAGGCCGGGGCACAGAACTGGCGAGGCCGGGGCACAGAACTGGCGAGGCCGGGGGCTCAGTGACTCGGACCGGGCGCCGCCGGGGGAACGGAATCGCCGCGCGGGGCCGCTACTCGCAGGCCACGCCGTCCTTATCGCGGTCCAGGCGCGGGTTGTAACCGGGGTCGCCCTCGTACAGGGGTGCGGCCCCCGCCGCGCGAGCCTGCGCGCAGCTCGAATACATCTGCGTGGGAGCGCGAACGGGCTGCGGCGCGGGAGCCGGAGCGGCGGGCTCCTCCTCGACTTCGGGAGCGTCCGAGGCCTCCTGGGGCTCCTCCGAGGCCGGCTCAGGTTCGGGAGTCGCCTCGGTTTCCGGCGTCGCCTCAGGCTCGGGCGTCGCGGAAGGAGACTCGTCCGGCGTCATCACCAGCGAAGCGACCGCGCTCTCGGTGACAGTCAGCGTGATCGTCGAGGAGGTTGACACACCCTCCCCGACGGCGTCCTGCGCTGTCACCTTGAAACCATCCTCGTAGTGCGACTCCTCGATCGTCGTTCCGAACTCGTCGACGACCGCGACGTGGCGGTACCCGGAGCCCTCCAGCTTGCTCACGGCTTCCGGCAGCGCCAAGCCGACGACATTTGGGACCGACAGCTCGCACGCGCTGAGCGCTCCCGCCACCACAACTGTGCCAACGATCATGGCCGCGAGGCGCCTCCACAGCGACCAGCGCTTCCCAAGCAACATAGGTGCCCCTCCTTAAGGACGAGATGTTTAAGTGCAACAACACACACGCTTGCTCGGTATCCTACAGGAGAGGCTGATTTTTCGGTAAGTGCCTGCGCTGGTGTCGATGGTTGCGAGGTGCCCTGCCCGGTATGGGAGCGTGTGGTGAGCGTCTCGTTCGCTTGGGCGGTTGTCGGTGACCGTGGGTGGCGGCCTGCCAGCGAGCTTCGCTCGACGTATCGGCATTGATGGGGGTTTTGCACCATTAGACGCACCGCCACGGCGTGTCGCCGGCGTGTCGCGCCCCTAATGGTGCAATTCCCCCCGATTGCTGGTGCTGAAGCTGCATCTGGCGCCGATGTTGTGCCCAAACTGCAGACCACCTCGGTCGAAAACACTCAAAACAGGCTGTTCAGGGCGAGGTGGTCTGCGTTTTGAGCTAAATGGTGTCAGACATGGTTTGCGCAGGCGGGCTGATGCTCCGGTGGGTGAATACGCGCATGAGAGGATCCGTGTGTGGGCATGGTCGCGCGTATGTGGAGCTGTCGGGTGCGCATTCGGCTTATAGGCCAAAACGTGTTGGTTTCGGTTTAGTAGGTTTCGTGCCAGGTTCC
>ERZ772978.130-NODE-130-length-31180-cov-6.5379_pt1 | contig 31180 bp, 45 predicted proteins | sample MGYA00511675_ERZ772978 | MGnify/ENA primary metagenome ERZ772978 (study PRJEB29015, sample SAMEA2738092) | human oral metagenome | biome: human oral; feature: human-associated habitat; material: saliva | place: China | collected 2156 ... | reverse complement strand
AACTGGTTACTGGAATAATAATAACCAAAAAGTGAGTATTTTCAACTATTGAGGTAAAAAAGTATCCGAATTGTGGTTATAATATGGAGAGAGCAGCTAGAAAGGGTGGTTACTTATGGCTCGTGAAGAAAGCTACACAGCAACCTTCTTAGGTAATGCAAGACGCAAAGCTGGTTTTACTCAAAAAGAAGCTTCAGAGAAGACTGGTATTCCACTGGGAACAATCAGACGCTGGGAACAAGGTCAGAATGACCCTGATATGGGTTCGCTTATTCAGTTGGCTGAACTTTATGGCGTTTCCCTGGACGAGATTCTTGGAATGGATAGCTTTAGAAGTAATGGCTTTAAGTATGCAAATAGAGCAGAAATGGCATCTGTACCACTCTTAGGCTCAATCGCTGCTGGGACTCCAATTGAGATGATTAACATTGATGAGACGTATGACATCCCAGCAGATATTCACGACAGATACCCACAGGCATTTCTTCTAAAGGTAGTAGGCGATTCCATGAACCGTGTACTACCTAATGGCTGCTATGCGCTCATTAATCCTTGTCAGGAAGCGTCTAAGCCTATGAAGGCATATGCGGTGTGCGTGAATGGCTTCGATGCAACTATTAAGCGAGTAAGACCACTATCGAATGGCTACGAGCTCATACCAGATAGCATAGATCCTACCTACAGACCTCAGATATTTGATTTCAACGAGATTGACACGCAGCCCGTCTCCATTATTGGTGAAGTTGTGTGGTACTTAGTGCCTTTTGGATTTGAGATTTAGAAGTAAGTTCAACATATAAAGGTTTAAGGAATCGGAAAGGGTTTGGGAAATGGCTGTTTACCAAGACAAAGCAAGAGACCGCATTAAAAAAGGCTTAAGGCGTATGACAACGATTGTCGAGAAAGGACGCGCTGAAGACTTCAAAGAAGCTGACACTCGCAAGATTGTCTCAGACATTCTGTGTGAGTATCTTGGTTGGGATAGATTTGACAATGTCACAGCAGAGCAAATGATTGGCTCCCGATTTGCAGATTATGTCGTTCGCACATCTGATGAGGAAGTGTTTGTCGTTGAGGTTAAGCAGATTGGTCTCAAACTCAAAGAGACACACCTTAATCAAGCGCGTCAATATGCTGTTGATGAGGGTATTGACTGGATTATTCTCACAAATGGTGATGACTGGCAGGTCTATCGCACTAAGCTTGAAGGCAAAATCCCTGTCACAAAGCTGGTATTCAGAGTTACCATCTCTGACAAAGAGACAGCTCCAGCACAGAAAGCAGAGCTGCTTTACCTGCTCTCTGAAGAAGCGCATCGTAAGAATGAGATTGATGACTATTATCAGAGACGCATTGCCCTTTCTGGGGAGAACCTTGCAGATCATATCATCTCAACTGAAGTCATCAATAAGCTGCGAGTTGCTATCAAGAACACCACAGGGCAGAACCTGAAGAATTCAGAAATCGCAGAAGCTCTTGTAGCACGTTTATTCTTGCCTGAAAAGGTTACAGATGACAGCCGTAAGGCAATTGCAAAAATGAAAAAAGATGAGCGTAAGAAGCCTGTAGCAAAGACAAAAGCTGCATCTGAGGAAGAGTAACGAAATAAAAAGCTCCCTGCGTCCGCCAAGACAATACAGGGAGCAACCTCCATCTCGTTAGGAAGGTATGTACATTATGCCACGTAAACGCTCCTCATGGGGTTCAAATCAGCCAATGGGTCCTGGGAAACGCAGAATCCGCTATATGGCAGACACAGGAGACGGTAGAGGGTTCACAAGACACTCTGAGACCGTCTACGGCACACGCAAACAAGCTGATGAAGTATTAGCGCAAAGACGCATAGAACACAGCCAAGACAAGCCTGTGCCAACGCTCAGACAAGCTTTTGAAGCGTGGTGCCTTCCAGAGTTGCAAGAGCAATTAAAGACGGGAGAACTTTCTCAGAATTCATACAAGAACTATGTCAATAGATGGACAAGGCATATAGATCCTGTTTGGGGAAGTTCGCCAATCACGGCAATTAAACCTCTTGGAATCCAGGAGTGGTTGCTTACGATGACGCAGGGAATCGCTAATACATCGCTTATGTTGCTGCGTAAAATCCTCGATAAGTGCGTCATGCTTGAGCTGCTACCAGCAAACCCTGCAAGCGTCACATACAGGATGCCTAAGCAATCAAATAAGCGTGATACGGATGTTTACTCGCTTAGTGAACTTTGCGAGGTTTTAGAAGCTCTACGTGGCTCTGTTGCTTATATCCCAGCTATTCTCTGTGGCATTGGTTCATGCCGTGTTGGTGAGTCATTAGGCGTGAGAAAAGAAAACATCATGTCTTATAAATATGATGGCATGACGCTTGCCATTATTGACATTGATACACAAGTAGATAATAACGGAGAAGTACTAAACAAGCTAAAGACGCCACAAAGCAAGAGACCTATAGTCATTCCAGAGCCATGGTCAAAAGACATTCTCTCAATTGATACAGACTGGCTTACGGATAAAGGCTATGGAAAGCCAGTAAGTCAGCAGGTAGTGCGTTATGTATGGAATAGGCTTCTCAAAGAAAAGAATCTTAAATACATTCCATTTAGAAATCTGCGTAATTCTTGGCGCACTATCATGCGTTGGGAGTTGGGTATAGATTCTGACTATGTAGAGAAGATGATGGGTCATGCTGGAAAGGGCGTTGGTGAAATACACTATGATCGTCCGCAATGGAGACAGTTTGCGGATGTTGTAGGAGAAGCGTGGATTCGATACCGCGCAAAGAGTAATTAACGGTTAGGACATTTTAGGACACGGACAGACATTATATAGTATTTTACCTGGTCTTTTATTCTATCCACAATACAGGTATATTGTTGTCTAGTAATGTTTGTATGTTTCATACTATAGTTTACCTGCGATTATGTAAAACGTTAGTTCGCTAAATTGGTGTGTTTTTAAGATTTAGGACACGCTAAGGACACAAAATACCAAGTCTGTTCTACGCTTTATATTAGCTAGTTTTTAGCTACGTTTCCCCAGTTAAACGGCTTGTTGTAAGGCATTTTAAGGCACGCAAATTACAGAGTGGAGTATTTACTCATAAAAAATACCCCTCCCGCCGAAGCGAGAGGGGTTGTGTGTTACTTAATTCCAGCGATGTATCCGTCATCGTTGGTAGTGACTGTGATGTCACCCGTGAGAAGTTTACCTTCCTTGTCGAAGGCGCAGATATTGTCTGCTCCGACTTCGTAAAGGCAATCTTCAACTCGCGAACCGTCAGAACGCAAATAGTACCAGTCATCTTCGAGCTTGAGCCAGCCAGTAATCATGCGGCCAGTCTCGTCGAGGTAATAACGGTTTCCGTCGCGTTCCTGCCAACCTGTGGCCATGCGGCCGTCAGATCCTAGCAAGTACCAGCTTCCGTTGTACTCGAGCCAATCACCCGATTCAAGTGCGCCAGTCTCGCCGAAGTACCACCAGAACTTCTCAGAGCCTTCCCAAGAAGCATGGACCCAGCCTGTGAGCATCCAGCCGGATTCATTGAAGTAGTACCAGCTAGTGCCAACTTTGAGCCAGCCTGTGGCGTACTCGCTTGATGACTCGCCTGTTTGGTACCACCAGCTGCCCTTGCCGTCTGTGTGCCAGCCAACCTCAGAGCTTGAGCGTACACCAGTCATAACTTCATACCAGTAGCACACACGCTCCATATAGTGAACATTCTGAGAGCCGGCAAGCTCACCGGGGCAAGCGGTCGCCACGATCTGTTTGTGTGGCCTGACGTTTCCACCCCAACGCGGATAGCCAAGTCCGTACTTGATCAAGAGAGCAGCAACAAGATGCGCGCCACTCTCCAAGGTAGCTTCAGAGACAGTCCAGGGTGAAGTGGAGTTATTGGCGTGCTCAATGGAAATACTCTCGCAGTTAGCAACCCAGCGACCACACGCCCATGCGGTGTTGCTCTCCAGTACGTGCTGGGTGATAGTGCCTGCACCGTCCACAGAATAGTGCGCAGACTGTGCCTGCATCCTGTCCCACATGGCTGTAATGGCTGCACCGTCTAAGCCTGTGGCAGCTTCATGGTGAACCACAATATACTGCACAGAATGACCGTCTCGCCCAGCTGAATATGCTGACGTTGGAATATACGCGTCAGCGGTAATCTCGCCTGAAAAATCAGCCATTAGTGTGTCTCCTCGTCTAAAGGGCTCACGCTAGGATTGGTGTAAGTCATCGCACGTTCTGAATCGCTTAGTCCCTTGGTTGTTGGGTCAACCGTGACACCAATAGCACCCAAAACCGCAACTGCCACAGTGCCAATCAGATAGGGATTGCTGATAAACTTCACGAACACATCAGCAAGACTGCTCCATGTTGTGAGGTCAGAGTAAGCCAGTCCAAGGTAAGCCAGGATTGGACTCATAACGATACCAGCCATTCCCAGCCACCATGCGGGATTGTGTAAACGTACTTTCCAGTTAATCATGTGAATCTCCTTAAATGATTTGTAATGCTTGATAATTGCCTAGTGTGTCTGCGCCTGTTCCAGACGCTCCAGCCGTCCCGCCTGATTGCGAGTCACATCCTCGACCACAGCAAGGCGGGTGTCATGAATAGATAGGGTGTCGCGAATATTAGTAATCGTCTCGTCAGTGCGTGACATGTACGCAGTGAAGGCTTTCTGCGTGTCATCCAAGTCACTCTTGAGCTGCTTCACGCCTTCTTCGATGCGCACCAGTCGCATTGCGTCTTCCTGGCTTGCGCGGTTCATCGCCTTAGCGCCATTGATGAGCGTGAGCACCATTCCAAGGAATGAAACAGCTGCGACAATCTGCTCGAATGTTAGTGGGTTCATTCCGTCACCTCTATTCCATACTCTTAGGGAGAACTGGAATAATTCCAGTCGCATAACCGCTAGACCAGTTATAAAAATACACGTGACCGTCACCACCACTCGCTGAACCGACCCAAACTTTAGCCGTGTTATTACCTTCCTGTGTGCCTAGAGGGTAATAGCCATCAATTCCCGGAAGAAGATTATCTGGCATTTGTGCCGTGGTTGTATAAGTTGAATGACCAGCTACAAGGTAACAGTCGAGATACATCATTCCACCACGAACGCAATAACGGACGCGACACGCGCCGTCATCTTGCAGAGTAGTCCAGTGCTTGGAAGTATCTTCTTTTTCTTCGCCTAAAACCTTAATTGTTGGCAGCAAAGATACAGGCTCACCAACGGTAATACCGTTGATTGGCAGACGATAAAGGGGCATACAAGCCGTAGTAGATCCTGAGAGAATGTCACCCTTTACATAGGTTGGGTCTGTTGGATTACCTTGATTGGTTGGAGTGCCCTGGATAACTTCACAGGTAAACTTCTCAACACCGCCAACTTGCTTAGAGTACTTCAACACTACCAAGTCATTGCGCTTGTAACCTGCACGACCATTAGCAACATTAAGCTCAAAAGGCTCTTCATTAGTCACCATACGCGCATCAAAAAGCACGTCACCAGTATCAATACGAACCCTGTTGGCAGTTTGCATGGCAGCCTTGATTTGGTTTTGTGTCTGCAAGATGCCACGCACAGAGCCGGCTACACCAGCAATCAGTCTGCCAATCTGAGGGGCTGTGATGTGGTCCTTGCCCTGAAATGAAATAACACCATCAAAAGCCATTTAACCCTCCTTTACCATAAATTGAGCGAACTCTTCATCACGTTTACGTGCGAGCTCGCGATACTTAGCAGCACAGTCAGGACAGAGAAGATAACTCTGCTGTACACCGTCTGCTGATACTCTGCTTATGCTCTTCCATTGCGAGGTAGCAAAGTCACTTTCAAGAAGAAAGGCTTCTTTCTTGCACCTGTCGCATTGGAAGCGTGCAAAGCCACTTGTTTTTGCCATTAAGCTGTCCTTTCCCATTTGAAGCAGCCAAGAGAAGGTAGTTGTTGCCATCTACCTCCGTAGTTTGATTGCGGGTTAACAAATGAAGTTGTTTCAATTACTGACCCAACAGGGAAAGATGGTGCGACTGCACCGCCTTGAGTTGCTCCCTGGACGTTAATAGTCACGTCACTAGATCCGTCAAATGAAGCTGTACCACTTACAGAGCCAACCAGCTTGATTGTGCGTGGCTGTGAGAGCTTCTTAGCAGCGTTAGCGTCACCACCAGGGGTAGATGCGCCAGCGTATGGATGCGTGTGGCTCGCAGGAGCTGCACCAACTTCTTGTGCTGTGTATGTTGGCTTTGTGGGAAGTTTTACGGTGTGTGTCTGAGCGTCTGTGACGTGTCCTAAAGCGTCAACATTGACCGTTGCGCCTAATTGGACTGTGTCACCCCAAGAAGCGTCTACATTGCTCTCAGAACCGTATGTGCCAGCGGTCACACGAGAAGGCTCATGCGTAAGTGCGACTGTGCCATCCGTGCGCTGAGCCTTGAGAGGTGTAGTTACGGTAACCTCTGCCACTTTAGAGTCAACCTGTAGTGTTGCTCTGCCAATCTCACTAGCTGAGTCCGTTGCTACCTTGCGTGCTTCATTTACCTTGTTCTCAAGGCTCTTAAAGTCTGCTCTAGATACTTCTGCAGAGATAGTGCGTCCAGCAATAGAGATGCCAGTACCGGCTGTGTATGAGCTTGATACTGCGCCTGAGCCTGTGGAAGAGCCACGCTCAGCGGTGCCAGATGAAGAGGTATTACTGGCTGTACCGCCAACCTTGTAGCTAATGCTTACTTCAGTATCTGTGACAATAATGACCTTGGTTCCGACCGTTGCAGTGACGTGTAGACCAGTCACAGGATCTATGCCAGGAACAATGTCACCAATGCCAAATTCTTCATCGTCATCAAGTGTGACGCTAATTGAGTCAGCAGCTTGATACTCTTTAAGCTTCTTAGGACCGTCTTTTTCCAGCTCTTCACGACTTGCGTTGGTGTAGTTGTAGGTGGTTGTGCGCTCGTCAATACCAAAGAGCGTCTGTGTAGTGGAGATATTACCACGCTCGTCTGCGTAGAAATGCAGCACAATACGGTTTTTAAGCTCACCAGAGCCAAGGCAAATAAGATGGTTGTAAGGTCTTACAACGCTCTTAATGGTTACGTCAGAAAGTTCTGCGTCTGCACCATCAGTCCAGTCTGTAATAGGCTTTACAGAGAGCACAATCATGCGCTCAATGGAGTTGTACTCAATATTGAGACGCGCTGAAGAGTCAGCAAGCATCTTTCTGATGCCTGTCCAAGCATCACAATACCTATCAAAGGTGTATTTGACAGTAATACCAGAAGACTCTTCTAAAACCTTGAACTGGCTTGTAAGTCCAAGACGCTGCACCAGCTGTTTTACAACCTCATGAGCTTCACCACGCACACTGAGATAGTCTTCTCCGCTTGGTGGTTCAAGAACTCTGTCTCTGAGGATACCTTGCCATGATCTACCTGTGTACGTAATTGTGTTGTTGCCTGAGTTTGACTCTCGTGCGTCAACCATGCCACCCCACTCAGTGCCTTCAACATAGACGTATGCGCCATCATCGAGACGCTGCTCAGAGTCAATATCGAGCGTAAGCTCAAAGTCATTGCCCGTGTCTCCATATTCGAGGTCAAGGCGTGCTCCTTTGAGCACGCCAATGTCTAGGTGGGTTGCGTCTGTGTAGCTAATATCTGGCATTATGCACTCACCTCACTAGGTACGCTCTGAGTGCTTACCGCGCTTGGTACACGAGTCTCACCCTGTGGTTGCTCTTTCTCATATGGAGGAGTGGAGCGTGTCTCATAGAGCGTGAGGTCAAAGTCAAAGGTGTTATCCCATGTGATGTCATCAGTTCCTGGCTTGATTGACTCGAAGAGGTAAGAGCCGGAGCCGTGAGCCCCGCGCTCTCGGAACTTATAGACATTCTCACGGGCACCGTTATCCTGCACCACAACAGCGGTCTTACTCTGTGAATCAACCTCAAGATATGCACCAGCTGCAATAGTCGTGTTTACCTTGTGCAGGTTGTCGCCAATTCTGATGTATGGGTTTGTTGCAGGACCATAGACACGCCAGAGCCATGGAGAAGCGCTCTTAGAGGGGTTAGTAAATGACTTAGCTGGCTTTCCCTGAACAAGGTCAAAGGGGAAGTCTCTTGGGAAGTCAGGCTTAACGCCAGCAACAGCACCGGCTGTCTCATGCTCAAAGTAGAGCGTAGTTGCCTTAAACCATGTAGGGTCTTCGACAAGAAGCGTCAAGACGAACTCTGCGAACTTGTCAGAGAGCCAGTAATTAGTAGGAGCACCTCCGATAATGTAACAGCGAATGCCCCAAGAGCCTACTGTGAGCGTTCCTGGGGTTCGGTTTAAGATGTCCTTCTCACCAAGCTCAATGATTCTGTTGCGAAACTCTAAGCCTTCTTCATCACTTTCAGCAGCGATGCCAACAGGGAACTTGATTGTTTTGGGCTTGTGGTCACGCCTTCTAAATGACGTAATTCTGCTTGAGTTCTTACCTGATGTATACGACCACATCCAGTCTCTGAGTTCATGTTCCATGTAGTGGAGGGACTTGTCAGCCCCTCCAAACTCCATGTATTTGCTTCCGTCAGAGGTTGTGTATCTAATGTCTGTGCGCATTATGCGCTCACCTCTCTTACCATGCGACCAAATTCACGGTTGTTCACGTCAACTCTTACAGGCTTTCCGTATGCGTCCTCAATGCGCTTAGTCATGACATCCATTTGTGCAGAGAGATCCGCAATAGCTTGATTGGTATCTGCGTAGATGCCATTTGCCACAAGTGACGCAGTCATATCCATTTGTTTGTTAATAGGAACATTGAGCGCATAGCCATCAACGCCACTCTGAGCAGCTTCTGCGAGGTCTTGTGCTGCCTTGTAAACGTCTCGCTTACCGCCCGCGATACCAACGACAAAGCCGTCTACCGTGTAGCCACCAAGACCAGCCATAACGCGTGATGGCGAGTGAATACCAAGGAGTGCCTTTACTGCGTCAACAACGCCGTTAAAAACTCCACAAACTCTGTCAACTACCCAGCTTGCTAAGCCAGTTACACCATTTACAAAGCCTTGAATAAACGCGCGTCCTGCGCTGCCAAGGTCAAAGCTTGTGATGGCATTCTTTGCTTGGTTGAGCAGGTTTCCGACTGCCCCAAGCAGGCTGCCAATAATCTGTGGAACAGCTGTGACAATGGCTGTAAAAAGGGTTACTGCTGCACCAAGGAGCATTCCAATAAACGTTGGAAGGTTAGAGACAACGGTGCCAATGAGGTTGCCAACGTTGCCAATGAGTCCTGGGAGAATTACTGGGATAGCGTTCACGATTGCCACAAAGAGGTCAACTGCAGCTGAGAGCAATGTTCCAACAAAGCCAGGAAGACCTGAGATAATTACATCAATAATTTGTGGCAGTGCAGCTGCTAGTGCTGGGATGATTGCCACAACGCCGTCAACAAGTCCCATGAAGAGACCTTGCGCTGCTTCAAAGAGAGCCGGAGCGTTAGCAACAAAGCCATCCACTAGACCTTGCAGGATCTGTGGAGCTGCTTCTGCAAGTTGTCCTGCAACTTCAGTGAGTGCTTGCAGGATAAAGGTGAACGCTTGCATTGCTCCTGCCATGAGAGAAGGCGCAGAAGCCACGAGAATGTCACAGATTGCACCAGCTGCAGCTCCAACTGCTTCCAGTAGTCCTGGAGCAATCTGCTGCCATGCTGCACCCATTTGGCCAAAGAGAACCTCGAAGGCATGAGCCAGCGTAGGACCTGCAGAAGCAAGACCAGAAGCCACCTGTGGAAGAACTGAGCTGATTTGAGAAGCAAGTCCAGGGATGGTGTCAGCAATACCAACAATATTGCTTGCGATGTTTGAAGCTGCCTGTGTGATGTCTCCACCCATAGCAACAAAGGCTGTGCCAGCTACCGCTGCAGCAATTGAGAGCACACCAAGTACTACAGTTGCGCTACCAAAGCCAGAAGCAAGGTTTGCAACCACGCCCATAGCCGGCTGTACTGCCCCTAGAAGCTTAGGTCCTAAGCCTGTGAGCGCAGGTCCTAAAACGCCAGCAATAGCACTACCAACGCCACCAAGCTTGGCAGCAATAGGAGCAGCAAAAGCAGAGACTGCGCTTCCAGCCTTAGAGAGAGCGGAAGTGACAGGACTCATGAACTGAGCTACATTACCGCCAACAGTTGCCAGTACGCTCTGCGCGTTTCTCGCAATGGATGTGAGGTGCAGCGTTGCGGTTGCTGCCATACTCTTGAACGTAGACTGTGCAGCAGAAACAATGGATACAAGCTTGTTCTTAATGGGGTTGTTGAGACCACTGAAAGCCTTTACAAGCTTGTCTCTAAACTCCCAAGCGTAAAGAATTGCTGTCTCCAGCTTGTCCTGGACGGTTGCAGCGATTGCGCCAAAGAAAGACTTAAAGCCAGTGCTTAGACCTGCAACGGTCGAGAGTGTGCCAGGAATTATGCCCTTAATAACGGATAGACCGCTTGCAACAGTGCCAGAAGCCTTGGAGAATACCCCAAGCATCTTGCCAGCGGTCTCCATTGACTTGCCAATGACGAGAAGTGCAGGACCAGTGCCCGCTAGCATTCCAATAGACTTTGCAATGGTCTGAATGTCTGAAGCTGACATCTGACTGATTGCGTTAGCTGCGTTGGTTGCCATGCCAGCGAGAGCTTCCATGCCACGCTCAAAAAGTGGCATAAGTGACTCAACAAGCTTCTGAATTGGGTCTGCCAGCTTGGAGAGCGCGTCTGTCATCTTCTTGTATGCATCTGTCTGGTACATCTTCATGATGGTTGCGGTTGCTGCGTCAGCGAGGTTTGAGAGCACGCCAGTAAGCGTCCTGGACTGCTTAATCATGAGCCCGCCGAAGTCACCCTGCATACCAGCTCTAATTGCTGCAATGGCTACATCAGCACTGACTGCTTTCTTGGTAACCATCTCCATTGCGCCAGCAACGTCTGTATGCAAAGCCTTTGCGAGGTACTCCCACGCTGGAATACCGACCTCAGTAAGCTGCATCATCTCTTGTGAAGCTGCAGCACCTTTACCGTGCATCTGACCAAGAGCGCGGGTAATAGCGTCAATGCCTTGCTGTCCTGCACCAAGGGCTGCGGTTGCGTTACCAACGTCTGTAAGCATGGGGATGACATCATCAGCAGCAAAGCCATAAGCGAGCATCTGCTGAGTTGCCTTGTTAAGACCTGCCATCTCAAATGGCGTAGTCTTTGCAAACTCAACTAGATCAGCAATCATCTTCTTAGCACGCTCAGGACCAAGCATGGTGTTAAAGGCAATGTCTACCTGCTCAGCGTTTGCTGCGGTCTGACTTGCCCACCTAGCAGCCTTAACACCTGCAATAGCAAGGGGAGCGGTAATTGCAGCGGTAAGCACAGTACCCGCTTTAGAAAAGCCACTACCAAGGCTTGAGATTGCCTTAGAAGTCGTATCAGTTAGCTTGGAAACCTCGCTGGCGAACTTGGAAGAGTCACCTAAAATCTCAATGACTACTTTTCCATCTGCCAAATTGACCTCCTAGAAGTTAGAAGTTACGGAGTGCCATCTCCCGTAATTCATCTTCTGTTGGAGGTAACGCCCAAGCTTGAGCACGCCTAGCATGAGCACGCTCTTCTTCCTTTGTGGTGTCTCCTTCAAGCGGACTTCTTGCAGCCACTGCTTGTCCTGTGAGCGTGTCTGGAGTAGCGAGTAATGCCAGGTATAAATTGATGAAGGTGTACCAGTGAAGCTGTGTGGCTTTGCTGGTGAGGTCTATTGAGTAGACGCGCATGAAGTCAGCGGTCACAATGCCAGCGTCATAGTGCCAGTCAAAGTTCTTCTTTCTGTAGTACTGGGTGCGCTTGTATTGCTCACCATATGAGATAGTGTCAAATGCCCCTGCAACCCACTCAGACGCTGCCTGAAGAGCTTCTACTGGGTACTTGGACACTTGGTCTGGCAGTACGCCCTTTTTGGCGTAGAAAAGGTTTAGTGTCCTTGCATTAGCAACAGCACTGTTCTCTGTATCCATCGTCATGTAGATGAGCGAGGTCCTAAATCCACTCTTAATTGGTACAGATGCTCCCGCCACATCAACTGTGACGGGAGCACCCTTGATAACCGAGTCTAAAAACATGAATTACTCATCCATGCTGGAGTTCTCTTGAGTAATAAGCTCAGATACCTTAGACACAGCGTCACTTGCTGAATAGACCTCTGTCAGAATCGAGATAATCTTCATCAAACGGTAGATGTTGAGACGGTTTGCCTTGCCAATAAGCTCCTCTGCAGCTTCCTCACCAAGCGCAAAAGCAACGATATTGTGTGCTTCATCTGCAAGGGTTGTGAGGTTGTCCATTACCTCATCATTTGTGAGCCCTGTAAAAGATGACAGACGCTTTGCCCAGGAGTTGGCTTCTACAACAAAGGTAATATTGCCTAGATCTACGTCATAGGTTTTGCCCTCAATCTTCACCTTTGCTGTGGGTGCGCCGTCAAGCTTGTAGTTCTTCAGTGCCATAAGTGTTCCTCTCTATGGGTTTACCTTGGCTCATATCTTGTGCCACGGGTAACGCCAACAAAAAAAGCACCCAGCATATGCTAGGTGCTTCCCCAGAGAGGAATGGGGACTATGTCTATGCAGCTTTAGTAAATGCTGCAGTGTCATAGTTGAAGGTGCCGTACTCGTACTCGTCGGTGATTGCGACCTTAAAGGCAATCTTAATTGGTGCAATATCAGAGCCAGAGAATGGCGAGACATTCAGCGTTGCCTTTGCGTGCTTAGCAACAAGTGCGGTCTTCTCGCAAGCCTTACCTGCCTTAAAGTCATAACCGCAAGTGCGGACATACTCAACAGGTACGTCTAGAACATCTTCATAGCTTGCAAGAATCTTCTGAATACCACCAGGACTCATAGCGTCAACCTCAAAGCTGAAGGTGTCAGTCTTGCCCAAGTTGTACTTAGGCTGGGTCTTACGGTCGATATAGGTTGGCTCATAAGACTTGGCTTCACGCTCTGGGTCTGCCTTGGTTGTCTCGGTAACACGGATGAAGTTCGTCTGTCCTGGGAACTTAATCCAGTGCTGAATCTCGTAGATAGAGACAGGCGTGCGCTGTGTCTCTGTTGGCTGTGTAACAGCTGGTGATTCTGGCATAGTACTTCCTTTCTTTAAGGGCTAAACCCTGTACTTGATTTGGGCGATAAGCTGGTAGGTTGCGACTCCGTCTTCACCGACACTGAAGGGAGATGGCAGTGTGGTGACATCATGGGCATATACAACAACGCCCTCTGGTGCACCACCGGCTTCAATGGCAGCTTGGACTTTACGCAGCATGGCAAGACCGTCAATGCGCTCCTGCTCGTCTAGTGGTCGCGTCTGCAGATACACCTCGTAAGGGAACTGCTTAATACCGCCACCAGAACAATAGTGAAGTACCCAAGGCTCACCCGGAGCAGCCTTCAGCATTGCTTGTGCAGCACCGGTGCCGTTGGGGAACTGACCGTATTCAACAGGAATACCTGTGAGAATGTCTTTTAGCCAGTCAGTAACGCTTTGAGCGATGTCTACCATGCTCCTCCAACTTTCTCTCCAATAACTTTTGCGAACATTTGTTGCCATGTATTACCTCTAACACCTGCGCAACGGTCATACCAATGGTCACAGGCATTAGGAGCGTTCAAGGCATTCTGAAGCGTATTGTGGTTGTGTGTTGAGTAGTACTGAACACGTGCATATTCCGCTGCTTTTCCACCGCCCCATTCAACATAAGCAGCACTGCCAGTCTGACGAGTAGTGCCAGAGCCTTGCAGGGCTCCTAAGTCGTAAGGGACGTAATCCTCGCAGTCAGCCAGTACGTTTCCAGCGACGATGCCAAGGGCAGCTTCTACAGCGTTTGACACCTTGTCTTTGCAACGCTCAACATCAACGTCAACCACACGCATTTTCATCTGGCTTCTACCTCCACATGATGTGTCTCGTGATGAGTGGAATAAGGGTTTACAGAGCGCACCATACGTGCATCTTGTGCTGGCTTCTCCTCGGAGCTGATGCCACGAATAACGAAGTCACCAGCCTTGAGACCCGGGTCTTTGAAGAACCACACTTTAAGCACATTGGCGTTTTGTGGTCCTACGGTTGAAGCAGTATTAGCGAGCTTCTCTTCAACGTGTACGCCTTGATAGATAGATCGCGTGAACCCTTTATCTTGCTTGTGCCAGACGGTGACAGTATCCCAGGCAATCATTGGATACCCCTCCACAGAAGACCTGTGCCAACTAAGAAGGGATATACGCAGGAGAGGTCAGAGACGCTTGCTTGAGCATCTGTGTAGGTGTAGGACACACTACCCACGCTCTCGCTCTTAACCATTCCACGGGTGTCTTTGCCAGCCACTCTGTCACATAGAGCACAGAGGGCAAGAAGCCACTTCTCGCTGTACTTCTCAGGGACCTCTTCACCAGTCATCGAGACAAGCAGTGCTTGAGCCTTGACGAGGGGAGCGTCTAGCTCACCCTCGCCAAGAGAGCCTTTATACGTGTTGCGGTAGAAGTCGTATGTAAGGCTTGGGGTTGCCATTAAGCAGCCTTAGGCTTCAAGACACCAGCAGCCTTAGTTGCCTTCAAGGCAACACCACAGACGAACTCAACATCAACGTTCTTGACAGCACCTGGAGTAGTCCAGTCAGGCAGTGCAACGGTGAATGCATTGTCACCCTTGAGGGTGATACCGTGGAAGCCGTCCATGCCAAGGCAAGCAGCATAGATAGAGCCGTCAGTGATAGAGCCGTCACGTACCTCATGAATAGCAATGTCGTTGTAAGCCTTAACAACGTTGCCAGCGGTCTCCTTGGACTCAGTGCCAAGACCAACAACACGAAGCAGTGCATTCAGCTTGGTGTACTGAGCTGCGCTCATCATGAGTACGTCAGGGGTACGCATGAGGTTGGAGAGCATGGTGTCAAGCTCCTCAAGGTAAGCAAGAGCTGCTTCCTTGGTGGTGACCTTGATATCGGTCTTAGAGGTCATCTCAGTAGAGGTAGTCTTCAGAGCAGCTGCAAGACCGTCAAAACCGTTTGCGTCCTTGGTAGGAGCAAAGATGCTTGCGTTGAACTTGCGAGAGACTGCGTCCTTAGCCTGCTCCAGATACATCTCATAAAGGTCATCTGCAGCAGCCTTGGCAACACGATCCATCTGGAATGTGGAGCCAAGAATACCAAGAGTGGTGGTCTTCTTCTCAACAGTTGGCTCAGATGCAACTGGCTCAGAACCAAGTGCACGGAATGCAGCGGAAGATGGGGTCTTAACGCGCTTATAGCCGTAGACCAAGTCAGAAGTGCCAGAAGCATTCATGCAGTTGTCGAAGGTGAGTGCACCGAGCAGATAGTTGTCAGTGACAAGCTCATTGATAAAGCCCTGTGTGAGCTTATCGCCAGAGTTGGTTGCAAGGGTAGCGAGATTAATCATTATTTTCCAAGTCCTTCCTTAATGTTGCGAGCAATGCCAGAAGAGCTGCCAGCGGGCTTGCCGGTAGTATTTACGCTCTTTGGCTCAGACTGGAAGAGATAAGGCTTTGCTTCTTTCAGCTTGGCAACGTCACCCTCTAGAGCAGCAAGAGCAGCCCTACCAAGCTCCAAGTCAATGCAGCCAGCAGAAGTAAGCTTTGCTTCAACTTCTGCCTTCTCCTTGGCTTCCTGTGAGTCTTTGAGCTGCTTCTCAATGGCAGAAATACGCTCATCAGAAGAAGCCATAGACTTCTTCGACTCTGCGAGCTCTGCTTCCAGCTCTTTGATGCGCTTCTCACGATTAGCCAAGTCACGCTCTAGCTTGTGGGTGTTTACGTTTGCGCTTGTGTCCTCGCTTGCAGCAGAGTCTTGGGAAGATGCTTCCTCTTCTGCTACTTGGTCCTGGGACTGGTTTTCCTGCGTAGAGTCCTGGGTGTCAGAGTCTTTCTTTTCCTCTGTGACCTCGTCTGGTGCAGGAGATCCATTACGATGCATAGACCAAATCCTTTCAGTCAATCGCAGGTCCTTTTCCTGCGCTGAAAGAATTGTCTGTGAGTGTTAACAGCTAAAAGAAAACCCCGCTTGTAGCGGGGTTAGGAGTTACTTCATATGTAGCTTGGCGTATTCAAGAGCAAAATCTGGTATCTGCTTTATGCCAGCTCGATAGTTCAAAATGTCTTGGTCAGTTACTACCTTATCACCAATATGATGTGCAGCAAAACCTTGCTGTATTGTTGCATTTGTGAGAGGGTCAATAAGATAAGCGGAAGTAACTGCACCTATTGGTAAAGATGCAAGGAAATCGCAAATCCTTTTCACTTCTTTAGCGTCCATTTAGCCCTCCGTTCTAGGCGAAAATTTAACTAAGGCATTTTCTCCGTATAGTGTACCACTTTCTGAGAGGATATAATATCTACCAGTAGTTTCAATATATATATCAGATGGTGGCGCATACACATCAACTTTAGTTAGATTTGCTAATTCTTGGGCGAAACAAGTCCCATCATAATTATTGCCAGTTGAACAGCACATTAATTGGATGGGCTCACCGTTATGGTCCTTCCTGTTTTTAATAATTTTTGCAAGCATTTCAGCATCAATATTACTAATCTCATAAATTTGGATTGAGTGAGGTGTTCCATGCGCTCCAATTACATAACGCTCTCCATTTAAGCGATGACTAATTATCCTTGTTGAGTTTCTAAGAAGATTGTCATATGAGCTTTTTGTTGAAAAGAATATTGCGTCTTTAGATTGAACTGCTCTTTTAATGGCTTTGTATTTTTTACCCTTTTCTTTCCTTTGTCCACTTGATGCAGATAGTGCGCTCAACGCCCTAGGTTGCTTGCTAACTGCCCAGGCACGCTCACGCTCATAGTCACGGCGCAGGTGATTGTCATGCGTGAACTGACGCAGCTTGTCTTGCAGCTCGCCAAGCCTAATGCGCTGCTTTACTGCGTCCGCTCTTACCTCTTGAAGGTAAGAAATCTCTCTTTTCTGACTTCTAATGAGACGTTCATATCTGCGTTGCTTCTGCGTGGCTGCGTAGTACTCGTCACTAGTCATGCCTGTAATACGCTCTTGCTCTGAGTAGTCCATATCTGGCAGCTCGGAGTATCCAGGAACATATGGGGTCATGTAGTGCGCGCAGTTTGCTCCGCAGAGACCTGTAACGGTGCCGTATCCGGTTGACTCAACGAGTGGTGGATACTCAGTACTCCTGCCACTTCTTGAGTACACTTTGCCTTGCCATTCAGCATGGCTTGGGCGTGCTCCAAAGTGAGCATCGACAAAGACTAAGTCCCACTCCCACTCGTCCATACGCTGCATGAGAAGGCGGTTTCTTGCTTGGTTAGCTTGGGAAACAATGTGGCGTCTTAGAGCTGCGTCAATCGTTGTCTTAGTACCACTGATGTAGTCAATCGTCTCTAGTCCAGAGTTGGCAAGTCGTGTAACACCACGCTCCATAACAGCACGTGTTGGCTCTCCTGCTTGATGACGGGCGATTGCTTCAGCGGTCACGTCATACCAGAGTGCTGCTTGGTCTTTGGCAAGGGCGATGTTTTGACGCTCAAGGACCTCATTCATGCCTTGCGCCGTCTGAGCAGCGATGATAGTTGCAAGGTTAGTCATGTGACGGCGTGAGCCCATCGCTCGTACAAACTGCCCCACGAGCACATCATCAGTCTTTTTAAGCGCGTTCTTTAGGACCTCACGTGTCTGCTTGTCGATAGAGGGGCGGTATTTGTAGTAGATCGCGAGAGCTTCCTCACGAGAGAGCCTAGAGAGGCGCTCAAAGTCTGCAATCTCTCTACCTCTGATGACTGCGCCATTAGTGTGTGCTACTTCATCAAGCAGATTCAGAAAGAAGTATGAGAGTTCCTGTACATAAGCAGATTGTGCGCCCCCTACGAGACGCACAGCGATTTCTTCAGTCGGTTTCACGATTACTCACCGAGGTCTGCGTCAAGCGAGACTCCGCCAGTCTCACTGGTAAATGCCTTTGCGTCTTCCTCACTCATGCCTTGGTACTTGACGAGGTACTTCCATTTAGGGCAAAGACCACGCGCAATGTCATCCTTCATCATGTCGCGGTCTGCTTTGTCATCTGAGATAACCGAGTCATCCCACAAAATATCAACCGGCACAGGCTCGTCTACTCTGTAGCCATTCATGGCGCACTCTGCAGCGAACGCGCCCTGAACAAGATCTCTTACAGAGTTCTCAATGGAGTGCTCATGCTTTCTGATTGTTCTGATAAGCGTTGCATTAGTGCTTACAACCTCTGTTGCAGTCTTGAGTCCTTGTCCCAGTGTGAATGACCAATACCCAGCACCAAAGCCGGTTCTAAAGCCCAGGACAGCAAGAGCATTGTTGAATGCGGTAACCATGTCATCAATGTGCGTATCAGGGTTGTAGACCGTCATAGGAGACTCTGCACTAATACCAGCAGAGATTGGCGCAAACATGATTTGGTCCATAGTGTTGACAAACTTTGCATTACCCTTGCTATCACGCACAATGGCTTGCTCGTCTACAACCATCTTTGGCAGTGAGACTCTGACCTGCCAATACATCTGATTGAACGCTTCATCTACCAGTCTGCAGGAGTCGCAAATATCCTCGATAACAGATGCACCAAGCGGTGTGAGCTCGTCATGAGCGTTGTACTTAGCTGGCTTAACAAGTGCATACGTTGGCAGTGGTTGCTTAGTGTCAACAAAGCCAGTAATACCCTCAACCTCAACAGGGTTAATGCGGTTCTGCGAGTTAAAGAGAAGTGTCTCAATTACGTGAGACTGTGTCTCTTGGTTGAAGTATCTAAGCTGCAGCTGGTCATACATCTTGGAGTTAACGGTTACCTTGGAGATGAATGCGCAGCCATCACCTAGAAGCGGGATAATCTGCCATGCCTTCATCGAATCAATGCTGGTTGAAACGTTGCCCTCATAACCGTGGAAGTTAGCTACCCATGCACCAACACCAAGCGCAAACACAGTGCTAATGAACTCTGCTTGCTCGTCTACAAAGTTAGGAATGGTGCGCTCTAACCAGTCATTCACTGCGTCTTCAGAGCTTGAAAGTATTGTGCCTTCGTTCATTATCAGACTTGGAATCTCGCTTGCAACCATTGAAGCTGGGCTAATTGAGAGTCTGTCATATGAGTCAGCACCATTGTTGATGATGTAAGGCTGCTTGTAGTATTCATTGTCATGTGTGAACCAGCCCCACCAGAGCTGCTGAAACTTATCCATTGATGTGTCAGGAGTAAACTTGCGCTTCTTCAGGTATCTGAGTGCCCATTCTGGCTTTTGAATAGTAATCTTTGACAAGGTGAGACCCCTTCTCTTACGTCAAGCTTCTGTCATTGATAAGCGTCATACACGCATAACGCACAGCGTCGATAGTGTGGTTATCAGCGTCTGGCAACTGCCCTGTGAGCTGGTTGTCTTTCGTCATTACATATGAGTAATTGCTGAACTCTCGTGCAGCAGTGGTGCAGCTTGAGTCAATCACAATCTTTGCGCGGTACTGCAGCCACTTGATTGAGTTGTGGATGTTGTGCGCACCAGTCTTGAGCGCACCACGAGCGTTAATGCCATTAGCTTTGAAGTCAGCGATACTTTTTGGCTCTGCGCTATCACACCACACCGTGGCGTAGGGCTCAGCGTCTTCAATAACGTCTTCACCGTCTTTGAGAGCGTTTTCCAGCTTTTCGCTTACAAGCTCAGCGGTGTCTTGGTTAGAGAGTCCACACTTCACAAACTCATCCAAGATGTAGAGCGTACGGGTCTTTGCGTCGTAGGCAATCTTCACCCAGGCAAATGGATCCTGTGAGAAACCCCAGTCAACGCCGTAATAGTGATACTCAAGCTCTTTGCGCTCTGCGTATGTGATGGCTCTCACCTCAACACGAGCGAATACCTCAGAGCCAAAGCCAACTTGCTCTCCCAACCACTCATGGCGATATGCTTCCTCGTCAAGCTCCTTGAGTGCTTCAGCGTCTTTTCGTACCTGCTCCGGTATCCACTCATGAGGAACATCCAAGTAGCTGGACTCAATGACGCGCTCCGGGTGTGTTGAGAGCAAGGTGGAGACATGCTCATTTACCCAAGCATCACGAGAGCGTGGAGGGTTATGGTCAAAGAAGCGGAAGTACACAGAGCCTTCCGGAGCGTCACGAGTGACAGACTGCATAACGGTTCTGAGTTCTCCCCAGCCGTTGAATTGGTCTACCTCAGAGAACCACTGATAGGCGTAGTATGTTCCATTTGGTGCCTTGATAGCCTTAGTCTTCTGCGTGTGGTCACCACCTCTAAAGGTAATGACCTGACCCGTTGCGGGACGCGTGAGCTTGTACGGGCTCTTAGAAGCTCTCCACTCGTCACGGATGTTCAGCTTGTCAATTGCCCAAAGCATCTGCTCAAAGACACCGTCACCGATATCCTTGCCAATCTTTGGCATGATAAAGGCGGAGCGGTCCTTGTGCTCCATAAGACCTTGCATGATCTCTAGAGAGACCGTAGAGCTTTTCAAAGAAAAACGCCCTCCCCTTAGCCACCATTCACCTCCTGCGTCCTGTGCGATTGCACGATGCAGTGAGAGAAACGGTGGTGCTAAGAGAAGGGCGAAGTCTGCTACGAATGGCTTTTCATCTTCTTCTACATCTTCTGGGATTGCGTCTAAAAGAGTCCTGCCAATGCTTGAGATAGCAGTGACAGCAGTTTGATTCACGCCTGAGTCTGCAATAGACTCTTGCGCCATTGCAAACGTCTTACCCATGCCATTTAAGACTTGAGCACGGGTGATAGTTACTTTCTTTGAAGCTCGTTCCTGGAGGTCTTGAAGCCTTGCCTTTATCTTGCTGTCAGCTTCAAGCCTGCAAGCAGCTTGGTCAACCGTATCTGGCTTCCACTTTGAGCGGTGAGGATAAGCTTCAAGCATTGCTTGTCTCTGGCTCTTGCCAGCAACTCTTGCGAGCACATACTTCTCATGGTTTGCGTTTGTGAGTGGTTGCGTCTTCAATGCCTTTGACCTTTGCTTTTCGCTCCTTCTTCCTCTTCATCTTAAAGGCAAGCTGACGCTCCAAATTCTGCTTGCGCTCAAGCTCTTGTGTGTGCTTTCTCAAGTACTCACGCTCGTCAAGCGCACACTCCTTGCAAAGCCCCCAACGCTTAGCATCCTCTGCATCAACCCACACTGGATGTTGTCCACACTTCTGACACAAAGGCACAATGCCTTCTGTGCGATACCTTCCGTAGCGGTGGCGCACCATAGTGATTGCTTGCACAGAATGCGTTGGAATAAGCTCATGGAGTTCCTTGGCAGTCATAGAGGGGTTTCGCCAGAGCGTCTCAAGCTCTGACCAAGTCCAAGATTGATATGTTCGTCTTCCTCGTCTAGAAGATGATGAAAGAGATGAAACATTTATTTCATCTTGTTTTCTACGCTTGCTCATTGAGCTTCTCCCTCTGTGTAAAGAGTCTGTACGCATGGTTACAAACCATCTGTGGCTCACGTTGAAGCTTCTTAGAGAGTGTCTCTAGAATCGCAACAATGAGTGCGTCTTCTTTCTCACTCCAGATTCTGTGTGAGCGTGTGAGACTTGTTTTGCTTTGAAGCCCACGCTGCCTTGCAAAGACTTTGATGTCAGTGATTGAGCGATTAGGCATAAGACGCTTAAAGCCTGACCACGTGGGACCGTGCTTTGGCACTTCTCGCTCAATGATTGCAATCTCTGCGTCTGTGAAGGGGGAGTGATCTAGTTCTTCATAGCTGCGTCTGAATCCGTTCACGTAAGCTTTCCTTTCTCATAAAGAAAGCGAGTCATCTCAACTCGCTTTCTTACTTCCTCTTTTTTTAATTCTCGCTCCGATATGTTTGGAGCAAGTGCGTTTCGCTTAAATATCGCTTTATCGCTATCTGAGAGACACGCTAAAGCGCAAACTCTCTTGCCCTCAATAACTCCAGCCAAGGCACACGTAGAAGCGCACTCAGAGCCTGTGAAGGGGCATAGAAGATATTTGACCTGTTTATGCAATGGAAACACCTCCATTCTGAATAAATGTTGAATAAGCACCCTTTAACTTGGCGGGTACTAAAATGCCTGTTCTACCTGCTTTGTTTTTAACGGTGTGAAGTGCTACCTCTTTGAATTGCGGGGTATCAATCTCACCTTTTGTCAAGATAAGTGCTGCCCAGGACGCATAACCCACCACTCCAGAACCACGGAACCAGTCGAGCGATGGCTCGTCTTTAGCGTCTAACTTCTTAAGACTGGAGAGCACGAGAAATGGTATTTGCGTGTCAAAAGCAAGCATCTGAAGATTAGTAGCAACCTGAGACACGCGAGTGTATTCTTGCTTGTCAATGTCAGGAGTGCCTGTCTGGTATTGTTGAATGTAGTCAATGATGACAAGGTCTGGCTTGTCTCCATCTGCCATGACAGTGCGCACGATCTCTTCAATTTGCGTAGTGGTGTTCACGTTGTCAATGATTGCAAGATTCGGTGCAACCATATCGTCATAGAGAGCAGCGTCAGCCAGGATGGTATTAGAGTGTCTGGCATTGAACGCATACGCAGAGAGGTTTTGCAGCCCTTCTGGCAGTTGCAATTCTTTGCCTGGACCCTTAATGACCTCTGACCACTCAAAGGGAACAACCGTAAGTCCTTGAGACTCTAGTCCTTGATTTTTCACAGACCAGCAACTCATTGAGCGTGCGGTGATATTGCCCCACGTGTCATCAAGTGTGAAGTAGATAACACGTTTACCGCTTTGTGCCACTTCAGTTGCGATATGTACTGCAAGGCTTGATTTACCAGCAGATGCCACACCACCTAAGATGGTGAGTCCTGGCATTAAGCCACCAGATAATGCATCATCAGCGATAGTGTGCGTCTTGAGTGGCTCTTTGGCTGCAAGGTAGCATTCAACACCCCAGCCATACTTTGGACGATTCAGCCGGCGCAAATATTCAAAGGTCATGCGCCATCACCTGCTACAGGCTTATGTGACTCCCTATACAAGTGCCACTCCCAGTCAATGCTTCTTGCCTTTGATTGTTCGATATTGTCGAGTGCTTCTTGGATGCCCTGTCTGAAGAGTTCCTCTTGGGCATCAAACTCAGCTTGCGGGACTTCTATTGCGTCCTCTCTTGGTTGTACGTCTTCAGTGCGCAAGTAATGAGCTTCTGTTGTCATCTGACCCGCTTCCGTCGTAGCGTCAGCGGAGACGTAGGAAGCGGGGGAGGAAAGGTCGCTTTTAGAGCTTTCCTCCCTCTGATACTCTGTATCTTTATGTGCCCCAATTACCCCCTGTTTTTCCACGCACCTGTGAGTGGTTTTATAGGGGTTATTTGGCGCAGGGTGAGTGGTTAAAACAACGCACCTCTCATCGTTTGGATCAAGCCAATAGAAAGCACGCTTAGGCGTTTTGCCTTTTTGACTCTCAACAATGTTGAAGATGTACTCTCTCTCACAGAAGCTGAAAAAAGCTCTTGCTGTGTTCTCTGATACATTGCACTCTTTAGCTAGTTGTCTGTAGCCAACCTGGAATGAAGGACCAGTCTTGTACTCCCTCATACGAGAGAAGCAGTAGAGCAACATCTTTGTTCTACCGCTTCTTGATTTCCCCGTAAAAGTTGAGATTATGTCTGCTAGATGGCACGCAGCTGTGGTGTCCAGCTTCGCCCATCCGAGTCCGTCTGTGTAATCAGCCACGTGCCACCTCCTCTCTTACCTCATGGCTGCTTTTAGAATGGGATATCCTCGTCTGCGAGCTCAATGGCAGGTGCAGGAGCGTCAATGACTGCATTGTCTGCATTAGCACGTGCTTCTGCGACTCCGTCTGCTTCGTATGGCTCTGCGAACTTTTGGTCGAAATTGCCTTCTGCAGCGTCTTTGCCTGGGATGAATGCGTTGACATCAACGGCTGTCTTGACCTTGCCCTCGCTGTTAACGTAAGAACGGTGACGGATGACAACTCCGAGCAATTTACCAACAAGCGTCTGCTCTGCGTCATCCTTGTCCTCGTAAACGAAAGCCTTGGCACCCTTGCCTTGAGAGGTGTTCTCAACTGCTTCTGTGAGAGCCTTGTAACGCTGCTTACCAAAGTCAGTTGTGCCTGTGAAGTAGATACGGAAGGAGTGTTTCCAGTCGTTTGTAGTGTCTGCAAGATCTTGTGCAAAGAGAAATGACTTAGTCTCTGCGTTCCAGATGTCATAGACAAACTCAAGGTATGGCTTATTCTCGTTTGTGTGGTCCTTAACACGGATAATCTTTGCAACATATCCGCCAGGCTCGAGCATGGAAGAACCGCCGTTAGATGCGACTACCTTGTCAAAGTTACCAAATGCTTTCATGATTTTTCTCCTTAGAAAATAGTGAATTAAAAATAGGGAATTAAGCGATTGACTTCATATCCCAGTAAGCACGAATAGTGCTGTCAACCTCTTTGAGGTCATTGTCAATTACCAGCTCATCAAACATTCCCATAGGGGATTTGGCGGGCGTAGAGCCGTCTGTCTGTGTGATGAAGTGATAGCCTGTATCATCCCGCTCAGTGATGAGTACGATTGGAAACATTCCCTCAATGCAAAGTTGATTGTCGAGCATTTTGCCAATAGTCTTTGGCTTTAATCTCCCTGCATCGTCATAGTCAGGATGCATAAAAAAGTAAACAATTGTATTCTCGTCTGTGTTGTTAGCAGCTTCCAAAAGTTGCTCAAAGTCAACTGCCATTGACGTGAACTTGTCATAGCCTTTCTCATTAGCCTTAGCAAAGCTTTGGAACGCCATCAAGTAGTTCGCATCATCAACTACATACGCTTTGAGCTTGTTAGCCTTGAGAGACTGCTTCATCTGAGCGTACGTTGGATGGTCTACTTTGCTCATCTTTCCTCGGAAGGGAAGTGGCTTACCTGCCACGTTAAAGATGCCAATCTCTCTAGGCTTGAAGTTCCTTAAGCTGGTTGACTTACCTGTGCCAGAATGTCCGAGCACAAGAACTGATACTCCCATGATCTACTCCTTTCTTAAAACTTGTATTCTTTCTCTGGGTGTCCCGCTTCGTGGTATTTGCCGTGCAAGCCATTGGCTCTGACGCACTCCATAAACGCTGGCATGCGTGACTCATAGACGCAGACATATTCGTGATAGAACTCAACGTATTCTGTGCCAGGAGCTGTTGTGTGCTTCATGGTTGGCTTCCTTTGATAGAAGTCCCATGCGGTCGAGTGGACCGCATGGAATTGAGCTGGTGTGTACGTGTAAAGACCAAAGCAGACCGAGTCAAAGTCAATGCGCCAGATTCTTATGAGTCGCACATCTTCTGCGTTGGGCTCAACGTACTTAGTTGGCTCTATTGGCTTCATGTGACTCAGCTTCTCTGTCGAGAATAAAGCCTTTATTTGCTTCTGCGCTAGTTGGGTAATACCTGGATGCATGGTTGCAGTAAGGGCATCTTATGCGCCAGCCATGCTCATCGTGCTCAAGTTCAAAGGCTGTGTCTCCCCAACCTTCATTGAGACATTTAGGACAACCCATTAGTACCTCCTCATGTAACAGCCTTTGAAGCGTCTCCATTCAAGAATCAAGCCAATCGCATTTGATTTCCGTGCTGCGTCATATCCGAGGGTGATACCCTCGTCCTTAGCAACTGCCTTGATTTCCTTCATCGTCATCTTTTCGAGACGCTCTCTGTCTTCTGCTTCTGTTGTCATTAGTCCCTCTTTCTTACAAACCTGCTTGTGAGGATGAATGTGAGCGCAACCGTTCCAACGCCAGCTGCAACCGCAATGACTGCGTCATCACCCGTTGCGGGAAGAGCTGCTTTCTTAGCTTTCTTTGCCTTCTTCGCTGGCTTTGCTGGCTCAGGCTTAGGCTGTGGCTCTGGGTCTGCGTCCTGTGGGGTTGGCTGTGGCTGTGGTCCTGGATTAGGCTCTGGCGTTGGCTCTGGAGTAGGCGGAGTCTCTGGCTCTGCTGGCTGTGGTCGATTGTCGCCATTGCCATTTCCACCAGAATCAGCTGCTACATAGGTCCACACACTAGAAGCTTGCTTCTCAGCTGAATAGAGCGTGATGGAGTTCTTAATGCGTGGGTTCTTGGTTGTGCGATAGATGAGGAAATACTGCTCACCGTTAGCCATGGCATTGTGCAGGTTTAGTGTGAAGGTAGAGCCATTGATGGTTGGCTCGTCAATCTGAACTGGGTTCCAGCCATAAGAGTCATCAATTGCGCCATACTCGTCCATGTGGACGCGGTAGAGCTTAAAAGAGCCGGGTACGTAAGAGCCAGCTTCAATGCTGTCTTCCAGGATGACATTGGTAAGGTTCATCTGGTTGACGTTAAGGCGCACTTTCCACTCAATGGTGTCTGCGTCTGTGTCAGCTACACCCCATTTAGCAATGACCTCGCCCGTGAGAACGTTAGGACGCTCAGTGTGAACTGTGAAGCTTGCAACTTGACCAGTAGAGGTCTGGACGATACGCAGCTCTTCATGGTCGAGTCCGTTATCCTCTCCAATCCATGTTGCCAGCCATATTGAACCCTTGACGTTGTCTTTGCCTTCAACGTAGTTGGTAAAGGTTACGTGGCATGTCTGAGTGAGCGGGTTAATCTCTGCAACTGCGCAAACCTCACCATCTGGCGTGTATAAGTTGAAGCTCGAAGCTGCGTCATCTGGGAAGCGCAGAAAAGTTGGAAGCTCAATGTCGAATGAATCGCCGTTGTGGAGTTCCTGCCCTGTTGCGTCCCAGTTGATATTCATGTAGAACTTGGAATGTAAGCCAACTGAGTTGACTGGCTGCTTCTCAAGGTTAGTCACCTGGAAGCTCGTAAGCTGTACTGGCACGGTCTGCGCTTGTGCAACGCATGGCACGCATACCAGCATGGCAAATACACAAACAGCCAGCCATTGAAGAATCTTCTTCATGGTTAAAGCCTTTCTATTAGGTTGTGATAAATGGGGAATTTATGCGCTCATTACAAAAGCGATACCAGCGAGAATGAAGAAAATTAGAATAATGGTATCTTCAGCACCCATGCGAGTCTCCTCTCTATTCGATTGTGAAAAATAGGGAATTAAATAAATACTGATTTATTGCAGAAGCTCGTGACTTCCTGCAATCATCGCTGCGAGCGTCTCAAGCGTCATTGTGACGTAGGTATCACCAAACGTTTTCTCGCCAACGCCTTTGCGCTTGTGGACTACCACGCCGAACTCTGCGTCAGCGTTTCCTCGCTCTGTCTCAGCTTCTTTGAGCCACTTTGGAAGCTCCATGCGTGTGCAGTTCTTGCACTCAACGACTACGGGAAGACCACGAAAGAATACTCCTGCGATGTCTCCTCGGTCATGTATGCCGGCTGTAGTTCTGCGCTCAATGTCAGCTCCTAGACGTGTGCTAAGATACTCTGCGACTTGACGCTCAAACGCTGTGCCTTTCTGTTTTTGTTTGCTCATAGCAACCTCTTAAGAGCTTCTTCAACAGCGTTAAATGAGTAAGTAATAATTGCGTTATTAGACAACGTGACAACATCTAACCCGCAGGAAATAGCTACCTCTTTCTCGAGTCTTGCTCCTTTTGATTCGTAAGCATTTGGCAGTATGACAATAGTGTCACACTTAACAAGTTCAGTGATGCAACGCTTCATTACGGACTTATAATCAACATTATCCGGAATGCGTGCTGCAGGATTATAGACCTCTGAAGCGTCCCCAAGAGTAATGAGCATGTAAGCAAACCCAAACAAGCCTTTGTAATTAGCATTGCCTGTAATTTGTCCTGATAGATAAACCTTCTTCCCTTTGATTTTGTTGCCAAGGTCTTCACCACTGCTCAAGTACGCAAGTTGTGCATACTCTTTGATAATGTGAAGCATTTTCTCTGTGCTATTCATCACGCACCACCCTTGTGCCACAGTGAGGACAATACAAGTCATCGTCGTATATGTCAGCTTCACATTCGGAACAGACGATGTTATAGCCGTCTTCCTCCGGCGTACATGTAGGGTCGATAAGGTCGGCAAGCACGGTAAAAGCACTCTCACCGTCCGGGAGACACTCTTCAAGGTCTTTGAGGTAATTAAGGGTGTAGAAATATACGTCTTGTGGCTCAAAGAACCCTGGCATGATACGCTCTTTGTGCTTTGCGCGTAGCTTCTCCGCTACCTCTTGGCGGTTAGTCATCGCTATCACCTAAGCTCTCAGGCTTATTATGTGTAAGCCCGTAAAAAATGCCCGTCTCGCTGCTGTATTCGTCACAATCGGATGCGTTAATAAAGACAAAACTATCGCTATACTCAACGCTATAGACTTCTATATCTCTCCCTTTATCGTCATATAAAACATCGTTGATATTGATAACCTTACCGTCTTTATCAAGTGGCAATTCAATCATGTTTGACGTGTCGCATAGTTCAAGAATAATTTTTGAAAGCTCAAAACTATCTTCATCAAGTGTTATACCAGTGGTTGTTACTTTGTCAGTTACGGCTCTGTAAAAGTTGTAATAGTCTACCCCGTCCCATTTCCTCAACCTCTCAGCGATCTCTTCGCGCTCTTTTTTAGTTAGCATCTTTATCAGCTCCGTTAACCTTAATACCTGTGCAAATGAAGAATTTTTCTGCGTCAAAATACGGCATCGATGTAATTGCCGCTTTGCTTTCGTCGCTTAGGCTATCCCACCACACTTGACGGTCGGCTTTCTCGAGATACAAGAACCCGCCGGTAGTCTCATGCTCCGGGTGTGCTGCCTTTTCGTCGTCTGTCATATACTCGCTATATTTCCAGGTAAGACAGTCTGACGGTATATGACAGAGCAAGCTATAAGCTCTTGAGTTGCGGAAATCGCTAAAAGTGATGTCTGTTTGGTGGTCAAAAAGACGAATTGTAGGCTCGGTTGTATTACAGTAGCCGGAGTTCCAGTTGCCGGAGTTCCAGTTGCCGGAGTTGCAGTTGCCGGAGTTACGGTTGCCGGAGTTGCAGTTGCCGGAGTTACGGTTGCCGGAGTTGCAGTCGCCGGAGTTACGGTTGCCGGAGTTACGGTTGCCGGAGTTCCAGTAGCCGGAGTTCCAGTTGCCGGAGTTGCAGTCGCCGGAGTTCCAGTTGCCGGAGTTCCAGTTGCCGGAGTTGCAGTTGCCGGAGTTACGGTTGCCGGAGTTGCAGTTGCCGGAGTTACGGTTGCCGGAGTTGCAGTCGCCGGAGTTACGGTTGCCGGAGTTACGGTTGCCGGAGTTCCAGTAGCCGGAGTTCCAGTTGCCGGAGTTGCAGTCGCCGGAGTTACGGTTGCCGGAGTTGCAGTCGCCGGAGTTACGGTTGCCGGAGTTACGGTTGCCGGAGTTCCAGTAGCCGGAGTTCCAGTTGCCGGAGTTGCAGTCGCCGGAGTTACGGTTGCCGGAGTTACGGTTGCCGGAGTTGCAGTCGCCGGAGTTGCAGAGACTACTTATTTCATCGGCAGTTAATTCACGTAAAATCTTAAGCCTGCGACCGACACTCTTATTTCCTTGCGTCTGTACTGCGCCCGTGACGCTTACTTCGCAGATTCGGCAAGGCTTACTGTAATAATCGTAGACGTCAACGCACTTCTTGCAGAAATGATAGCCGTTTTCGCATATCCTAACTTCGCCCTCGACAGTGTAGGTTTTACCGACCTCGTACACAGTGTTATCGCCGTGCTTAGTCGTCATGTCTGACAGGAACGCTTTATAGCCTTTCATTACTCACCATCTCCCAGAAGTCCGTAGATACGTTGTGGTAGCTGTCCTTGGTAAGCGTCTGCTACCTTGTCAGCGTCAACTCGAAGCGTTGTGCCAAGCCAGGACTCAGCAACTTCACGCCTGACCATCTCACAACCTCCGGGCAGCTCACCGTCTTGCGTTGCACACTCAAGTACCTTGTCTGGGTAGAGCGTGACTAGGCGGGTGAGTGTGTCAATGCCAGAGTCACTCGTCATGATCCAGTCAACAAACTCAGCAACACTCTTAACCTGTGGTACAACCTCAACCTTTGGCTTTGAGAGCCTTGCGGAGACGGTGCCAACCTTCTTGCCGTTCACTTTAAGGTCAAGCTTGGACACTCCCATTTGCACGTAGAGGTTTCTCAGTTCGTCATCAAGCTGTGTGCGCAGGTTGTCTGCTGCGTGTGCGTCAAGGTGCTCCTTGACCTTCTTCTGTAGAGCTGTTAGAAATGCAACTCTCTCAACTAACAACTCACGTTCTTTTTTGTTCATAATCAATCCTTTCTTAGCTGACTGAATCAGCTAGCCATCTATCCATTTCTTCGCAAGTGATCATGTATCCACGCTCTTGTCCTGCTGGCTTAATGAACTTGAGTGCTCCTGCCTTATGCTCGGCTCTTAGCATTGAGCCTGGGATACCAGAGTATTTAGAGGTTTGAGCAATCGTGTAAGCCAGTTGTGGTGGAAGTCCTGCAAGCACTGCTGCATTAAGTGAGCGAGAGCCGTTGACGGTCCCTGTCTTCTCTGCGAGCTCACGTTGTGCTTCAGCAGAAGCAATCATGAACTTCTCAAAGAGCTTTGCGAGAACGCTTACGTCTGCGGTAATCTCTTTCTGCTTCGTTGATGTCATCAATCCACCTCCAAACGGGGATAGTGATTGCTACATAGGGGAGAAGTCCTGGAATGCCACAGACTGAGACCGTGGCATAAATGAGAGCAAATAAGATGCCTGACATGGCGGAGACAATGTAAGCTCCAACGGCAATCTTCTTGATTTGAAGCGGTATACTCTTCATATGTTCACCTCCAGGGAGAACAGAGCCCTTGCATTGGTCGGACAATGTGAGGGCAAACTTTTTGCCATTAACCGATTAATAAATAATTCAGATACGCACAGTAACTAGCAGCTTGTAATCTTCCTCGTGAGAGGAGGTGCAAAATGAAACCTGAAAAACAAGAAGAGCTTGCGCTTGAACTTACAAAGGCAATCATTACTGGTCGAGGTAAAGAAACTAGCATTGATGAAGCAATCGAAATGTATTTGCTAGCTATTGACAAGGTAAAGACAAGATTGCCTTATAAAGCAGCTAAAGTTCAGAGGATTCTGTAGTTACTCTTCAATAAGCAGCTTTCCAATTTCTGCGATTGCCTGAGCAACTCCAGGGAGTGCCTGTATTGATTCTCTTTGTGCAGACACTCCATTTTTTTGATTGGTAACAGCTTCGTGTACAAAAACT
>ERZ772978.127-NODE-127-length-31573-cov-5.54436_pt1 | contig 31573 bp, 24 predicted proteins | sample MGYA00511675_ERZ772978 | MGnify/ENA primary metagenome ERZ772978 (study PRJEB29015, sample SAMEA2738092) | human oral metagenome | biome: human oral; feature: human-associated habitat; material: saliva | place: China | collected 2156 ... | reverse complement strand
TATGTACCGGAAGCACTTCTTGATGAAGTGAAAACTATAATTGGAGGTAATATAAAGGAGAGTGATGATGAATTTATAGGTGACTTACATTATGTGTCTGCTGATGGGGTAATTGATATTCCCATTAAAGATGCCGCCACGGGATTAAAATCCTTTGCTTATCTCTATAGTTTTGGTAAAAATGGGTATATCACTCCCGAAACAGTCCTGATCATCGATGAACCCGAGGTGCATTTGCATCCGAAGTGGGTGGTGGAGTTTGCGCGCATCCTGGTGCACCTACACAAGCAGGTGGGTGTAAAAATTCTTTTGGCGTCGCATGATCCCGATATGGTCGCGGCCTTGCAGTCCATAGGAGAAAAAGAGGAACTGGGCGAAAAGCTGAATTTCTACATTGCCAAGCGCAATGAAGAGAATAAACACCAATTCGACTTCAGCTCGACAGGCACGGACATCGAACCCATCTTTGATTCTTTCAATATCGCATTAGATCGAATAGAAGAATATGGCAGAACAAATGACATGGACGAATGAACCCATTGAGCGTCTCCCTAAATTCTCGCCATATCTCACGAATTTCAATGTATTGGTGAAGCGTGAGGGAGGGCCCGCGAATGCCTTTCCCGGTGCAATGCGGTGTATCGATTTGGATGCCTACGAGAAAGGGCTGAAAAAGGGAATTCACAACCCCACAGTCGACGCGGTGATCGGTGTTTCATCTGAAAAGTCCGCGGAATTGGCTTTGATAGAACTCAGATTGAACTATAAGAATGCCGATAATTTGTCACCGACAAAACTTGAAGAGAAGGTGAGTTGCTCCAAGGACATCCTTTCCGGCTGTGGAAAATTGCATCCTATTGTTTATTTCGTGTTCAACAAGCAAGTACAACCAAAGGCGCGCAATTGGTTTGCGAGAGCAAAATGGGGCGGAAAAAAGAACTTCAAAGCGATCACAATTCCAGAATTAAATCAATTGATAAGCAGTGCAGACTCATGAAATCCATTCGCATCTACTGTAAGAACGACGGCATGTATCACGACGTGCCGAAGGGGGCTACCCTCGAAGAGGTGTATGAGAGCCTGGGCCTCGACTTGGGTTGCTGCGTGACGAGTTGTAAGGTGAACAACCGCGTGGAGGGACTGCACTACACGATCAACGACTCGCGCGACCTCGAATATCTCACCCTTGCCTCGCCCTCCGGTCTGCGCACCTACACGCGCAGCCTATTTTTTGTGCTCTACAAAGCCGTGCGCGACCTCTATCCTGAGGCCGAACTGCGCATCGGCACGCCCGTGTCGGGGGGCTATTTCTGCCGACTCACGCTGCCCGGCGGCATCACACCCGAGGTGCCCGAACGCCTGCGCCGCCGCATGGCCGAGATCGTGGCGAGCGATCTGCCCTTCCGCCGCGTCACGGCCCACACCACCGACGCCATCGAGGTGTTTCGCCGCCAAGGCTTCACGCGCAAGGTGCTTCTGCTCGAAAGCATCGGCGACCTCTACACACACTACTACACCCTCGGCGAGACGGTGGACTACTTCTACTCGGCCCTGCTGTTGCGCACCGGCCAACTCACGGTGTTCGACCTCGTGCCCTTCGGCGAAGGACTGCTCCTGCGCGTGCCCGATCCCGAACACCCCGACCGCCTGCGCCCGATGACCGAGCAGCACCAGATGTTTGCCGTGTTCCAAGAGCAACACCGCCGCCAGGAAATCCTGGGTTGCACGACGGTGGGCGAACTCAACACGCTGATTCGCGCCGGTCACACCAACGATTTGGTCAATGTGGCCGAGGCGCTGCAAGAAAAGCAGATTGCGCAGATTGCCGACCACATTGCATCGCACGATGCCCTGCGGGTGGTGCTCATCGCGGGCCCGTCGTCGTCGGGCAAAACGACTTTCTCCAAGCGCCTGAGCGTGCAACTCATGGCTTGCGGCAAGAAACCGGTGTCGATCTCGCTCGACAACTATTTCGTGGACCGCGAGCGCACGCCGCTCGACGAGACGGGCGACTACGACTTTGAGCACATTGAGGCGCTCAACCTCCCGCTGTTCAACGATCAGATGAACCGCTTGCTCGTAGGCGAGGAGGTGGAATTGCCGCGCTACGATTTTCCCACGGGCAAGAGCGTGCCTTCGGGGCGCCGCCTCCGGTTGGAGCCCGACACCATCCTCATTCTCGAAGGCAACCACGCCCTCAACCCGCAACTCAGCGCGAAAATTCCCGACGGGGCGAAATATAAAATCTACGCCTCGGCGCTGACCACCATTTCGCTCGACGACCACAACTATATCCCCACCACCGACACGCGTTTGATCCGCCGCATCTGTCGCGACTTCAAATATCGCGGCTATCTGCCCCAGGAGGTGATTCGCCGCTGCCCTTCGGTGACGGCGGGCGAGGAGAAATGGATTTTCCCCTTCCAGGAGGAAGCGGACGCCATGTTCAATTCGGCGCTCATCTACGAACTGGCCGCACTGCGTGCCCAAGCTTTGCCGCTGTTGGAGATGGTGCCGGAGTGCGCCCCCGAGTATTCGGAGGCCTATCGCCTGCGGAAGTTCATTTCTTACTTCGCTCCGATGCCGCTCGATGCCGTGCCGCCCACGTCGTTGCTGCGTGAGTTTATGGGGCACAGCGTGTTCCAGTATTGAGTGTGCCGAAGGTTCGTGCCGGCGGCCCCGCGTGCCGATCGACGCTCGCCGGTTTCGTCTCGCCCGACGGAACGAAAAAACAAATCCCCGAATGCCGCTGCGTGCATTCGGGGATTTGTGTTGTGTGGGTGGGCCGCCGCAGGGCGAAATCATCGGCGCGGTCGCGGACGGATGTGGGCAAAGATGCCGCCGGCGGGAGGAGTGGGTTTGTCGGCGGGACGATTGAGCTCGGGGTAGGCGATGCGCGTGTGATAGATCACTTTGAGGCTGTCGATGAAGGTCTGTTTGGCCTCGGCGATGTCGCGGAAGGTGATGGGGCAGTTGGCAAAAGCGCCCGAAGCCACCTGTCCGTCGACGATGCGATTGACCAATTCGGTGATGGACTCCACACTGTAGTCTTTCAAGCTGCGAGAAGAAGCTTCGACCGCGTCGGACATCATGAGAATGGCCTGCTCGAGCGTGAAAGGATTGGGCCCGGGATAGGTGAAGAGGGCTTTGTCGACGTGCTCCTCCCCCTTTTTGTTCACCGCCTGGATGTAGAAGTATTTCACCATCGAGGTGCCGTGGTGGGTGAGGATGAAATCTTTGATCACCTTGGGGAGTCTGTGCTTTTCGGCCAGGTGCACGCCCTCGGTGACGTGCGAAATGATGATTTTGGCCGATTCCTCTTCCGAGAGCTTGTCGTGGGGATTGATGCCGCCTTGGTTTTCGGTGAAGTAGCCGGGGTTGATGAGCTTGCCGATGTCGTGGTAGAGGGCGCCGGTGCGCACCAATTGCACCTTGGCTCCGATTTTGGCCGCGACCTCTGCCGCGAGGTTGCCCACTTGAATGGAGTGGATGAAAGTGCCTTGGGCTTCTTTGGCCAGGCGGCGGATGATGGGCAGATTAGTGTTGTTGAGTTCGATGAGCGTCACGCTCGAAGTGAAGCCGAAGGTCTTCTCAATGAGATAGAGCAGGGGGTAGGTGAAGAGCAACGCCACGCCCGAGATGGTCACGTCGCGATACCACGAGCGGTCGACGGCGGCGAGACTTCCGGTCTGGGCGAGTTCGAACACCAAACCGATCACCCAGGCGCAGAGCGTCACGATGAGCGAGGTGAGAAAGATCTGCGAACGCTCGGTGAGATCCTTGATGCAGTAGATGCCCACCACGCCGGCCACGAGTTGCGTGAGGAGAAATTGGTAGCCGTTGTGGAGTGGGAGCGAGGCCACGAAGATCGTCATCACATGGGCCATGAAAGCGGTGCGCGTGTCGGTGAAAACGCGCAGCACAATGGGCAGCATGGCGAAGGGAATGATGTAGACGGAGAAGAATTTGTAGGTGAAAAGTAGATAGGTGAAGAGGGGAAAGAGCGTGATGAGCGAGAAAATGAGGTAGACCGTGTGGGGCGACCGGTAGAGATCGCGGCGGAAGAGCTGGAGGTAGGCGACCAGCAGAGCAAAGAAGGCGGCAATGATGCCAAACTGCCCCAGGAGTATGAATTGGGCGCTGTTGCCCTGCTCTTTTCGGCGCTCGGTTTCGTTTCGCAAGGAGTCGAGAATGGCTTTCTGTCGGGTGGTGACGCGCTCACCGCGGTCGACGATGCGCTCACCGCGCAGCACCAGTCCCGTACTGCTCGAGATGCCGGAGAGGAGTTCGGCTTTTCCCTCCTGACTCTTGATGCTGTCGAAAACAAGGTTGGCGCTGATGTACTTATGGAGCTGCAATCGCGTCATGAGTTCGCGCGAATAGTGCTCATCGCCCATGATGTGCTCGTAGGCGCTGCGGGGCGAGAAGAGGGTGCCCACATCGCGCGAGACGGCATTGGTGCCGTTGACCACGCGCACGCCGCAGGTGCCGGCGGTCGTGAGCTGATTCATCGCATCGCTGCTGACAATGCCGGCGGCATAGACCTCTTGCAGCGCGCGCACGGCGTGTTGCACGTAGGCGTCGGGGACGCCGGCGAATTGTCCCGCAGCGCGGTCGGCTGTGAAGTTGTGCACTTGCTGACGGGCGGCGGCTTCGTTGAGATTATAGTAGGGATAGAAGGTGCGCAGGGCGCTGTCGCGCTCGCCGGCCAGCTGTTCGGCCGATTTGGAGATGGGAAATTCGAAATCGGCGATGAGCGGCGCATAGTTCCAGGGCTTCCCCACTTCGTATTCGTAGCCGAATTTGGAGTCGCGCGGCAGGGCGAGCAGCAAACAGGCGATGCTGATGGCACAAACGAGCAGGAGGTTGAGCCGATGGTCGATGTGGAGTTTGAGCTTCATGGGCACTTTGAAATGGGTGTGTGGAGCAAATGTACGAATAAATCGCGGTAATGCAAAACTCCCACGGTTCACGAAGCGAACCATGGGAGTGTTTGTGGGTGCACTGCCGAGCAGTCGGCTGTGCGAGTGTGAGGCTTGGCTTATTTGCGCAGACCCAGTGCCTTGACAATGGCGCGATAGCGCTCGATGTCGCGGTCTTTGAGGTAGTTGAGCAGGGCGCGGCGCTTACCTACGAGCTTCACGAGAGCGCGTTCGGTCGTATGATCTTTACGGTTGGCTCTCATGTGTTCCGTCAGGTGGGAGATACGGTATGAAAACAAGGCAACCTGGCTCTCAGCGGAACCGGTGTCCGTGTTAGACTTTCCGTATTGTCCAAAGATCTCACTCTTTTTTGCAGAGTCTAAATACATGGTGATATGAATTAGAATGGTTTGATTCGCGCACGAAAGCACGCGAGTTGGGGCAAAATTACGATGTTCTGCGCTAAGCACCAAGTCTTTGCCTCATTTTTTGCGCTGCCATGCTCGACAAGTGGCGGTTTTGTCGCCGCCGAGGGACAAAAACGGGGTTCGGCGCGCAGATAGCATATAGAAGAGGCGTCGACAACGATGAAGAGGTGCGGCCCACCGACGGGAAGTGCGGGCACCCGTGGGCGAGGTGGGCCGAAGTCTTCATCAAACGCCGCGCTTTTTGAGCGCGAAGTACTTGCGCACCACGTTGCCCGTGAGCTGTTCGGGGCGGGTGCAGAGGGCATGAATGCCATTGCGGCGGAGCAGATCGACCATCTGCTGCTTTTGCAGCACGAGTTCGGCCGTGAGTGCGTGCACCACGCGTTCGTTCGTGTTGCTCCCGGGAGGCAAAGCCGCGGTGGCCGCGGTGAGTTCGGCATCTTCGAAGAACACGACGACCAAAGCATGCTTCTTGGCGATGCGTCGCAGGTGGGGCAACTGCCGGCGGAAGGCGTTTTCGGTGAGGAAGTCGGTGAAGAGCACCATCAGTGCGTGGCGTGGCGCCCGCGCGGCGAGGACCGAGGCCAATTGTGAGAAGTCGCTTTCGGCATAACGCGGTTGGAGGTGGTAGAGCTGTTCGAGGATGAGCCCGAGTTGCTTCGCACTTTTGCGCGGCGGTACCACGACGGGTGCATCGTGCCCGAAGGTGACGAGGCCCGCCAGGTCGTCGTTGTGCATTGCCGTGAACGAAAGTTGGAGCGCCGCGTTGATGGCGTGGTCCACCAGGGTCATGTCGTCGAACCGTCGCTGCATGTGTCGGCCGTAGTCCACCAGGGTGTAGACCAACTGCGAGCGTTCGTCGTCGAAATGGTTGACCATCACCTGTTGGCGGCGGGCGGTGGCCTTCCAGTTGATGCGTCGGAAGTCGTCGCCGCGAATGAACTCACGGATTTCCTCAAACTCGGTGGAGTTGTCCACGGTGCGCACCAGGCGTTTGCCCACTTGCACGTCGTTTTTCAGGCGGTATTGGGCTTCGCGTTCGCTGAGGTGGCGAAATTCCGGATAGACTTTGACCTCGGTGCTACCACAGAGGAGGAGGCGGCGCTCCCAAAATCCGATCACAGTGCGGGCGAAGACATAGAAGTTGCCGAAGGCGAAGTGTCCGCGTCGGTCGGGTCGGAGCCGATAGGTGAGCTCTTTGGTTTGTCCGGGGCGCAGCGCCATGTGTCGGTCGGGAAGCGGCGACGAAGCCATGTCTTCCGGCAGTTCGTCGAGGGGAAGAATGCGCGCCGTGAGCCGCGAAGTGTTGCGCACCACGAGTCGCACAGGGTTTTCGGCCCCGAGGCTCAGGCGCGAATCCACTTCTCGCCGGCCCTCACACTGGAGGGAGAGCAGCGCGAAGACCGCATCGAGCACAAGGGCCGCGGCCAAGAGCACGAGGAGGACGAGCGCCAGCGTGTAGAGCGGTGACCAGAAGAAGCCGACGGCCGAAAGCAGGGCCACGACGGCCGAGAGCACAAAGAATCGCGGGGTGAGAAACATGGAATGGGCGGGAGGCGAAGAAGGAGAGGATTATTGCGGGATTTCGGTGGACTCAAGCAGCGCATCGACGATGCGTTTTGCGGTGTAACCGTTCATCTCGGCATCGGGAGTGAGGGAGAGGCGGTGGCAGAGCACGGCAGGTGCCACGGCTTTCACGTCGTCGGGGATCACAAAGTCGCGACCGGCGAGCAGCGCAGCGGCCTTGGCGCAGCGCAACAGTGCGACGGTGGCACGCGGCGAAGCGCCCAAATCGAGCAACGGTGAGGTGCGTGTGCCTTCGACCAGGCCGGTGATGTAGTGCAGGATGCGCTCGTCGGCCACCACTTGGGGCAGCATTTTGCGCATCTCGAGCAGTTCTTCGGCCGTGATCACGGGTTCTTGGGCGCTCACGTCGCTCAGATTGCGGCCGGCATTGTAGCGATTCAGAATTTCGAGCTCCTCTTCGTGCGAGGGATAGCCCATTTCGACCTTCAGGAGGAAGCGGTCGAGCTGCGCCTCGGGGAGACGATAGGTGCCTTCCTGTTCCACGGGGTTTTGTGTCGCGATGACCAGATAGCAAGGGTCGAGCCGGCGGGTGTTGCCGTCGAGGGTCACCTGTCGTTCCTCCATCACTTCGAAGAGCGCCGCTTGGGTTTTGGCCGGAGCGCGGTTGATTTCGTCGACAAGGAGCACCTGGGTGAAGACAGGTCCCGGGTGGAAATCAAACTGCTGGGTACCGAGGTTGAAAATCGAGGTGCCCAAGACGTCGGTGGGCATGAGGTCGGGGGTGAACTGCACGCGGCGGAAGTCGGCACGAACGAGTCGGGCGAGGGTTTTGGCCAGGAGGGTTTTGGCCACACCGGGCACGCCTTCGAGCAGCACGTGGCCGTCGGCCATGAGCGCTGTGAGGAGTAGATGCACGGGCAGGGATTGTCCCACCACATTGTCGGCCACATGGGTGCGGAGCGTGGCGATGCGTTCGGAGAAAGCGGTGAGATCGAGGCGATTGTCGTTGGACATAAGAGGTCAGGTGTTAGGTTGCGATTGAAGAATGGCGAGCAAGAGCTGCGTGAAGTGCGAGTATTTTTGGAACTGCGAGCGAGTCACGAAGGGCACTCGGTTTTCGGTGTCGAGCAGTCCGTCGAGTTGTGCGAGTTGCTCGGAGAGATTGTCGTGTGGAAGGAGGCCGCGGGTGTCTCTCTCCGCGATTTGCGGCGCATAGTCGGCGAGACAGTCGTGCCGCTCGAATCGATATTCGTTTCGCAGGAGGTCGAGCAGCAAGTGCAGTTCGTTTCGCACGAGGGGGGTGTAGTTGTGCTTGTTTTTGAACAGTGTGCTGAGCTGTCGGGCGAAGGCCAGCGACGAATTGCGCACGCGAGGCAGGTAGCGCTCGGCGCGGAAGCGGCGGCGCGTGTTGAAGAGCAGTGCCAAAATGGCCATGCCGATCGGAATCCACAGCGCCAGACGCAGCGGAGGCCGCTCGATGAAGAAGGAGAACGGGGTGTTGTAGTCATCTTCTTGCGCATCGCCGGTCTTATTTTTGTAAGTAGCATTGACGAAGCACACCGGGCGGTTGTCGAGATCGGCCAGGAGGGGGCGTGCCAGTCCGCGCCATTGCGACACGGAGAACCCGTAGTTGGTGAACATTGCGCCGCCGGCGATCCACGTGATCGAGCCGCCCGAGGCAAACTCGTAGCGCAGGCCGTAGACGTTCCCGTCTTCGTCGGAGAGCACCACGCGGAGGGCCTGCGGTTGGTAGGTCTTGATGTTATCCTCCTGTCTTTCTTCTGTGCGCTCGAATTGCAAATCTGTGGGCTCGAATCGCAAAGACGAGATCGGGATGAAAATGTCCTGCGCTCCCGTTCGCCGGTGGCCGAAAGCCAGCGTGTTGTGGGCTTTCTTGGTGTCCAAGGAGACGAATGGGGCGCCGATCATGCAGTCGAACACCGTTTCCCGGCCGCCCTTTTCGCTCATGTCGATTTGTTCGTTGTCGTAGATGAGCGGAAAAGGCAGGAGTGTCCTTTTCCCCTTGGGCACGTTCTGTGCGTCGTTGAGATCAAGTTGCCAGTCCCCTCCGATACGATTGTCTGCCAGTCCGAAAAAGGAGTGGTCGATGACCGTCGTGATGTGGGTGTTGTAGACAATGCGCCGGCCGTTGCGGGCCAATTGTGCCATGCGCTGCAGCTGTTCCAGATTGTTCTCCGGTGCGTAAGATTTCGCCGAGGCAAAGACTATGAGGTTCTCGTTCGAGTCGTTTTTCTCTTGTTGTTTCAGCGTCGAATCGAGGTCGTCGCTCACGCGATAGCCGTGGCTGAACGAATGGCTGAGCACATCGTGCATCACCTTTTGGGCAAAAGGCTCCTCGCTGTTCAGATCGGTAGGGGACGTACTCCAATCGTAGGATTTCGGCACGAGCAAGGCGTAGAGCCCCACGCCGATCACCACGACGGCGAGGAAGGCGTAGAGGACAAAGTTAGACTCTTTTTTCATGCCTCACCTCCTTTCTTGCTTTGGTGTGGGTCGGTGTTTTTGTTTTGTTCGATGTGCCCCACCCACGTTCGGCATTCTGCCACGAGTTCGGCCGTGGCCTCATAGTGTCCGTAGCACACGTAGAGATAGTGGCGGGTGAGTCGGCGCATGGCGGGGGTTTCCCAGGCTTGTTCTTTCTCGAGCAGTCGCTCATAGTCCGAAGGGGTGCGCGCCGGCAGCCATTCCAGTCGTCCGCGGTCGCAGAGGGTGCGCAAAGCCGTGAGATAAAGCAGTTTCACCAGTTCGGGGAAATCCTGCTCTTCGTCAGCTTCTTGCAGTTCGTTGGGCAGATCGTGGGCATAGATATCGGTGTCCACCGTCGATTCGTCCCAAGTGGGCGTTTTCCGCTTCAGGGCGAAGCGCTCTTTCAGGTAGTCGAAGAGTCCCGCTTTGTAGCAAATGAGCACAATGATGGCCACGCCGATGAGGATCGTGAGGGTTTTCGACAGCGTGGCGTGCTTCTCTAAGAAGCGGATGAGGGCACCGATCCAATCATAGGACTTCTGGGTGACGTGTTGAGCCGTCTCGGGCGGCGGAGGCGGCGGTTCGACGTGGAGTCGCCGTGCCAAGTCCTCGGCATAGCTTTGTGCCGGCGTAGGGACGGAGTCGTTGAGGTGAAATTGAGGCATGAGCGCAACGTTTGTGCGAGAGAGGTGAGTCAAAAGGTGTCGAGGCGGCGGTAGAGTCCGCGATGGTCGGTGCAGTCGACCACATGTCCGAGCATATAGGTGGAGATGACGAAGATGAACGTGATCGGAATTTGGTAGACGCCCGCGACGAGCACGGTTGTGATCACCTCGAACAGGCGAGGTGAAATGACGCTGTCGATGGCGTTTAAGTAAGCTTTGGGCAGGAACCCGGTCACTATTTCGATCCAACCGGAGAGTGAGATCAGCCAGCCCGATACGCCAACGGTGCCCACCCAAATGCCGAAGCAAAACAGCACGGAAAATAGTGGGAAAAGGCTTTCGCGGATCATTCGCGGCAGCATGGAGAGGAGCGATTCGCCGGGCGTCGGGCGAAAAACGAGCAGCAGTGGCGCGACAAAGCAGAGCAGTGTGACAAAGAACGACAGCCAGAAGTCGTCAACGGCTGAGCTGAAAAGCATCACCACCACGAGCACCACGGCCGAAATGAACATGCGCAGCAGAGGCAGATGGCGGAAGCCGGGGAGGGAGACGAAGGAGGTTTCCCACAATTCGCTGCGCGGTTCGAAAAGTTGGGCATTTTCGTCCGAAAGCTTCGCGTTTTCGTCGTCTCGGCCTGTGGTTTTGCGCAGTGCTTCGGTGCCCGCTTGGTCGTCGGCCAAGATTTGCTCGCTCAGATTCCACCACAACCAAAGCGTGCACACGATCAAGCCCAAACGGGGGAGGTCGAACCAGTGGAAGATCGCCATCAGGAGGAGATTCACCGCCCAGATGCGCAGCACCACGTTGCGACGATGTTGCCAAAGCGAGAAGAGAGCGGTGGAAATGAAGGCGCCCCCGGGGCGTTCTTTATAGAGTGTGGCCATGTCGATGGAGTCTTTGAGGAAGGAAAATGGTGAGCCAGCTCACTAAGAGGAATCCGCCGATGACAAAGCTCACACGCAGGAAGAGCGGTGCCTCGGTGTGGCGGGTGATGTAGGATTCGATCAGCGCGGCCACGAAGGTGAGGGGCAGCACGCCCATGAGCATGAGGAGTCCGCGGCGGGCACTATGCCGAAAGGCTTCGATGCGCGAGCGACGTCCCGGGAAGAGCCAACCCGTGCCCAGGGCCAGCGACGCACCACCTGTGAGAATGATGGTGGGAATCTCGAGCGAACCGTGTAGATTCACCACAAAGAGCGCTTCGGTGACCGCGCCGTGCTGCATGAGAAAGGTTTCGAAGCAGCCGAACATCACGCCGTTGTAGAGAATGATGAGCAGGGCACCCGGCAAGGCCATGAGGCCGAAAAGGAAGGTGCGCACGTCGATGAGGGCATTGTTGAAGAAGATGCCCCAAAACATGCCCAGCGCGTCTTTGTCTTTGTAGACCGCCATCGGGTCGCCCCGGGCTATGTTTTCGAGCGTCATTTCCACATAGCCGTTGCCGAGGATTTGGCGCGCGAAGTCGGGTTCCATCTGCTGTGTGAGCACGCCCACCAACGTGGCGATGAGGAAGACCACGAGCGAAATGAGGAGTTCGCGCCGCGAATAGTAGAAGGCCATCGGGATGTCGTACCTGAGTGTGCGCACCACCTCGCCCCAACGGTTGGGTCGTTGGCCGTAGACGTGCTGATGAAACCTACGTGCGATGCGTTCGAGGTAGTCGGTGACGGGACTCTCGGCGAAATGCGTTTGGGCAAAGGCCAGATCGGTCGACACATCGAGATAGATCTCGGAGATATGGTCGGGATTGAGCGAGGCGATGGCTTGACCTGAAGCTTCATATCGCTCCCATTTCTTGGTGTTGAGTCGTACAAATTCAGCTTCTCTCATGGGTTGGAGGCTATGGAGGAGTGTTTTTTATAGGAGGGTGTGGCGGTGCCGTTGCGCGTGGCGAGGATTGAGCGCAGCCCCCGAAGGTGCAGGCCGATTCGCCCGGGGCACCACGCTCCGACCGAGGAAAGTTAGTGATTCTGTGGCGGAGACGAGGCAAAAGTAGTAAATGTTTTGGTAAAACAAGGGGGCTTTGCTTAGAAAGATGTATTTTTGTGGCGTGGTATTCGCAATTGAGGGCAATTACCCCCACATTTCTCAGCTTTCTTTAAACCCCGACCGGTAGAGACGGTTGCATTCCACCGCTTCGGCCCAGCGTTCCGCCCCTCGTTGCCCGCCGCGTGCCATGGCCCTCGGCTTTGCGCCGGCACCACCCGAGTCGCTCGCTTCCGCACCCGCCTGTTGGCTCTGTGCGTTGGCCCACGTCTCCCCCACTCGCTTGTTTCACTCTCCCTTCTCTCCTTGTTTCGCCATGCCTGAATTTATTTCTGTCGAAAACGTCCGCATTTCTCTCCTTCCCGCCACGTTGGTGCGTCGCTTCGGAGCCATCTTGATCGACATTATTTCCGTCTTTACTGTGATCATGATCGGAGGTACGACCTTCGGTATGTTGATTTCGTCATGGGATCGCATCTGGTTACCGGTGGCCGTGCTGGTGTTGTTGCTGCTCCCCGCCATCGAGGAAGTGATCTTCGACGGGCGCACGCTCGGCAAGCTCTGTTTGGGGCTTCGTGTCGTGCAGATCGACGGCAGCGCCCCCACCGTTTGGGCCCTGTTGCTGCGCTATTTCCTGTTGTGGGTCGACGTGTTCGGCAGTTTCGGCACGGGCTTGTTGCTCATGTTCGGCACGAAGTTGCACCGCCGTTGGGGCGATATGGCCGCCGGCACGTTTGTGGCGCAACGCGACCGGCAAAACAGTGCGCGTTCCCCGCTCAGTTCTTTTGCCGATCGGCCCAACTACACCCGCACTTTTACGCACATCGACCGCATCGATGCCCGCCGTGCCGCACTCATCTCGCGTGCGCTGGGTGCTGCCTGCATGCACACCGGCACATTCGCGGCCTACGATTTCGCACAGCGGGTCGAAGCCGTGGTGGGTGGGCGCTTGCCCGAGGAAGACGACCTGCACTATCTCTCCGCAGTGCTCTACGCCTATCGCCACGCCGCCTGATTTTGGCGGCACTCCCTGCATTCGCTCCACTCCACCGTGACCGCCGTTCGTTGCAACGGCGGTCACGGTGTTTTTGTGTGGGGGGACTACAAAATCTTCGTTTTTTTTAATCAGAAGCAAATTGCATCAAAATAAGATTGTATATTTGTCGGCGAAAAACTATTGGAAGTGTAAAATAATATCACGAACCTTTATCTGTATGGAAGAATATCTCACGACAGGCAGCCTTGTTTCGGTGGCTGAACTGATGGGGCGTAAATTCAGAGTCCCGGCTTATCAACGAGGCTATCGGTGGACGAAAAAGGAAGTGACCGATCTGCTCGAAGATCTTTGGGAATTTCATCAGTCTGAGCCGAAGAAGCAACAATTTTATTGTCTCCAGCCCATCGTTATCCAAAAGAACGGCGAGTTTTATGATGTCTTGGACGGACAACAACGCCTGACCACCTTGTATCTATTGCTCAGTTATTTAGATGATCGCCGCCGAGAAGATGGGTACTCGGCTCCACTTTTTGAAATCAGTTACGCCTCTCGGCCCGAGAGCCAACAATTTTTGGCCGCGGGTGGGTTCCGGGGAGCAAGTGATGGACGTAATATAGATTTCGCCTACATGTCTTCGGCTTATCAGACCATCAAAGAATGGTTTGAACCGGCAGATCCCACAGACAACAGCCATCAGGGAGCAAAAGGAAAACTCATACCGCTCTTATTGGACGAGAGCGGCATAGGGGCGAACGTTCGTTTTGTTTACTATGAAGTGGGTGCGGACGAGCATCCTATTCAGGTGTTTCTCCGCCTCAATAAGGGTAAAATCCCCCTTACTGACGGAGAATTGGTCAAGGCCTTGCTGTTGCAAACGGACAAGTACGCCGCGTTGAATGAAAAGGACGGAGTCCGCGTGGCCGATGAAGTGAAGAGTCGGTTGGATCTCATCGCCGTCGAGTGGCATAAGATCGAGACGCGTCTGCACGAATCGGAGTTTTGGGGCTTTCTCGGGGTGAAACTTCCCGGTGCTTCGCACATCGACCTACTTTTACGTGCGTTGGCCAAGTCTCTTCTCGATACTCCTACTGCTGTTTGGGACAACCGCCGAAACAGCCGCCCTGCATTTACGGTCTTGCACAATTATATAGAGCAATGTCTCGCTGAGAGAAACGGGCAAGTGCCCGAATCCAAAGCACGTTTGCGACTCGAAATCGTAGAACAGTTGTGGGAGCGCGTGGTGATGCTCTTCGAGATTTTAGAAGTTTGGTGGAACGATTACGAGATTTACCACCAAATCGGCTATTTGCTACACTTTGTTCCGTGGGAAAAGCGCGAAGAGCGTATCTTCAAGTGGCTTCAATGCTTTGAAAAAGAAGGCATCGTGAGGTTCAAGCAACTACTTCTTGGTAAAATCAGTGACTATATCAAATCTATTAAAGATCCGGCCTCCCTCGTCTACGAGAATGCAGAGGGCAAAGAGGTCAATCGTGATGCTATTCACAGTTTGCTGTTGTTACATAATGTGCACCGCACGATGCAGAGTCCGGAAAAGATGCGCTTCCCCTTCCATTTGTTTTGCAAAGAGAAGTGGGAACTCGAGCACATCTATCCGCAGCATCCCGAAATACCGGAGAAATGGGAAGAACGAAAGGAGTGGTTGAAGGATGTTTCCGAGAACGTGGAAAAAGGAATCATTGCTTTTCCCGAAGAACTTAAAAGCAAAATAAAAGAGTTGCTCAATCAGACGGAATCGAATAAGGAAAAGGAAGCTTTGGATGAGCATTTCCAAAGCATCTGGCAAGCTTATTGGGCAACTCCCAACGCGATTGACAAAGCAGAAGACCTCCACAGCGTCGGCAATCTCTGTTTGTTGCCCAAAGCACTGAATATCTCGGTGAGCAATCATCCATTTGCGGTAAAACGAAACATCTTGCGCCAAAAAGCGGGGGCAGCCTACGTTCCCACCGCCACGCGAGAGGTGTTTAATAAGGTATTCTCTGCGCATCCCGCGTCTTATCTCTATTGGGAAGCCACAGATGTACAGGATTATCTCAAAGAGCTGTGCGCAACTTACCATTTCTATGTATCCTCTAAAGCTGACAATCCATGAATAAAACCAACCTCTTGGCTTTCCTAACGGATAAAAACGTTCGGATTCCACAACTGCAGCGCGATTATGTGCAAGGGAGCGACAAGGCGAAGGAAATCCGCGATCTGTTTATCTGCGATCTTGTGGAGACTTTGTCTGCCGATACTCCAGAAGCTAAGCAGAAAACCTTACATCTCGATTTTATTTACGGCAGCACGTACGAAGAAGCCCCGGCTTCCGGACTGCATCCACATTGGAAAGAGGGAGAACTTCATTTTGACATCCCAAATTCGGATGTCAACGAACCGACAAAGGTATTTCTTCCTCTCGACGGACAGCAACGACTCACCAGTTTGTGGCTGCTGCACTGGATGTTGTGTCCCGAAACAGAAGCCGACGCAGCGAAAAAGTTGCTTTCGCATTTCAGTTACGCCACGCGTTCTTCCTCTCGCCGCTTCTGTGCCGCTTTGGTGGCGCACATTGGCGACGGAGAACTGAAGCAGCAGCTGAAAACCAACAAGGCGAAGTCCGCTGTCATGGAAGCCCCGTGGTTTCTTCCCGCTTGGCAGAAAGATCCTACGGTCAATTCGATGATCGAAATGCTCGTTGCCATCGGAACAAGGTTGGGTGAAGTAGATACAGCTCCACTTTGGAAGCGTTTGCAGGAAGGTGCGATTACTTTCACTGTGATCGAGATCCAAAGCAACGAGTTTCGTCTGACCGATGAGCTGTATATTAAGATGAACAACCGCGGCCGTCTGCTCACCGATTGGGAGTGCGACAAGGCAAAGGCCATAGAATGTTTGGGTGAAGTCGTTTTCACAGAGGAGAACGCGGGTTTATGGGAAAGCCTTCAAGCGAATGAGCAGGAGAAAACGCCGGCCGATTATTTTTCTTTCCGAATAGATGGCCGTTGGCAGGACTTCTTCTGGCATCTCTCTCGTGGAGGGGAGAGCCCTCTCGAAGACCGTGTGCAGCGATCCGACGAGATGATGCGCTATTTCTTCACTTGGTGGGCAGAATTCCGATACTATCATTATAACACGGGAGAATGTTCAGACAAAATGCACGTGTTCAAAAGCGCGAAAGAGATCACTCTTCTCTTTCAAGTCTTGAACAAACTCCATGAAATCGGTTGCCCTCACGGGGAAAGCGCCGAGAATCAAGACCAAGAGAAGGAATTTCTCGAAACGGCTTTCGGTGTTGCGAGTGAATCAGCCGTAGAAGTTCGGCTTCACTTCACCGGAAGCGAAGGAAACGAGAGCCGGGTGGGCGATTTGTTTCGCTTGCTCTGTGAAGGTAAGCTCGAACGTCGCCACCAGGTGCTGGTCTATTACTTTTTGCTCCGACTGGTTAAGTGCAAAGAGAAGGCGACAGACGCGAACCTCCGCGATTTCCTCCGCGTGGTGCGCAATTTCCTCTATAGCATCAGGAAAACCGAGAAAATGGCCTTCAACAGCGGTATTGAACTCAAAGAACTGAGTGGATATGCGAAGTATTTAGACGAAGTCCTCGGTGAGAAAGAAGTGTATGCAGGCCTATCATCGAAGGAGGTCTCTGAGGGAACCTTTCAAAATATGTCTGCTTTCCATCACGAAGTGGAGAAAGCAAAATGGATTTGCGCACATTCGGCGGAGAAGACTGCACTTTTCCAACTCGAAGAGCACGATTTGCTCCGCGGTTTTCTCCGCAATCTGCCTTGGCAGGACGGTTCTGGCATCAACATGCCCCGACTTTGCGAGGCCTTCTTTGCAGTTTTCGGCAGTCCTTGGCAGCAGGAAACGGAGAAAGTGAGCGATAAGTTAGTGGCGCGTGCCCTCGTTGCTTGTGGTTTCCAGGGCATACTCAACAAAGGTATTAAAAATTATACTTGGTGGGCCTATAGTTTTGGTGGCAACGAATCACGTTGGCGCTTTGTGCTCACCTATCCTTTAGATAAGCGAAACAACGACACTACCGGAAGACAGACTTTATGCGAAGCTTTGCAGAAGCTGTTCAAGCTGTATATCGAACAGAGCGGTACTCCCAAAGAGCGTTTGCAAGCCATCATCGACGAGTTTCTCGCGCAGGCCAAGAATTCGGAAAAAACGCCGTGGTACTATTTGGTCAAATATGCTGAGCTTTGGTCGGGAAATATCTATCATTTTGCTTTTTCTTTCGATGAGGTTACGTTCGAGCGAAAATTGAATGATAGGGTTGACCGTCCATTGGCTTCTCAGACTTGGAATCCATTTGCACGAGCGGTGAATAAACTGTTTCCCATCGATGATGAGAATAAACAGTTTCCTATCGATGATGAGTATGATCCTGATTCCAATAAATCTCCGAACTACAATGAGAAGAAATTCGCACTTTATTTTTGGAACGATGCGTGGTATCTATCCATTCCATCCACGGAGGGACAGAAAAACGAGGAACTGGAGAATATTGTCAAGGGAAAATTGCAAGGATTCACCGAAATGGACTATCATCCCCACGATAAAGAAAATGACATTCGCTACATCATTCGCCCCGCTGCCCATTCCAACTCCGATTTAGTCGAATTCGGTATTTCGATTGCCGAAAAGCTGATTGCTTTGATATAGTATCGCAAGCATTCATCTGCACTTCGATGGAAAATGCAAAGCCGCGCCACTAAAAGAGTGGTGCGGCTTTTTGCATTCCCCCCATTCCCGTGCTTGGCTGTGCGCGGGGGAAATGGTAACTTCGCAGCCAGAAACAAAAACGATTCGTTCCCTTATGAAGCAATTCTCCACTTCGTCCCGCGTATCGACGCGGCGCGGATTGTTGGCGGTGAGTCCTTTGTTGCTCATGGTCGTGCTTTTCCTCGCGATGAGCCTTGTGACCGGCAGTTTCTACAAAGTGCCGCTCGTCGTCGTCTTCATTATCGCCTCGGCCTACGCCCTTTTCATCACCAACCACCCCGATGCCACACGCCCCGCGGAATCCGAACTCCACCGCGGCCTACTTCCCATCGCCGAACGCGTGAGTGTGTTCAGTCGCGGTGCGGGCGAGAAAAATTTGATGATGATGCTTTGGATTTTCATCCTCGCCGGCGCGTTTGCGGCCTCGGCCAAACAGATGGGGGCCATCGATTCGACGGTCGCCATGACGCTGCGTGCGCTTCCCGTCTCGCTGTTGGTGCCCGGTTTGTTCCTGGCCTCCTGCTTTGTCTCGCTGAGCATCGGCACGAGCGTGGGCACTGTCATGGCCTTGGTGCCCGTTGCCTCCGGTGTGGCCTCGTCTTCCGGTCTCGCCCTCCCCTTGGTGGTCGGCGCCGTGGTGGGCGGTGCGTTTTTCGGCGACAATCTTTCGTTCATTTCTGACACCACCATCGTGGCCACCCGCTCGCAAGGCGTTCGACTCAGCGACAAGTTCCGCGCCAACATCCGCATCGCATTGCCCGCCGCGGTGATTTGCTTTGCGCTCTACTGCGTGTTGGGCCACGGCGGCCACAATGTGGCCTCGATTCCCAATTTCAGTCTCTTGAAAGTCGTGCCTTACCTCGCCGTGTTGGTAGCCGCGGTGCTCGGTGTCGACGTGATGCTGGTGCTGCTGCTGGGCAATGTCCTCACGGGCGCCATCGGTTTGGCCACCGGCTCCTTTGATGTGGCCGGATGGTTCGCGTCGATGGCCAAAGGCGTGTCGGGCATGAACGAAACCATCCTCATTGCCCTCTTGGCCGGGGGACTGATGGAAGTGATTCGCCACAACGGCGGCATCGACTTCCTCATTTCGCGCCTCACGCGCCACATTCGCGGCAAGCGCGGCGCCGAAGCCGCCATCTCTGCCCTGGTGGTGCTCACCAACTGCGTGACGGCCAACAATACCGTAGCGATTCTGAGTGTGGGCCGCATCTCCTGCGACATCGCCGACCGCTACGGCGTGAACAAGTGCAAGAGCGCTTCGCTCCTCGACACCTTCTCGTGCGTGGCGCAGGGACTCTTGCCCTACGGCGCGCAGTTGCTCCTCGCTTCCAGTCTGGCCGCGCTCAGTCCCCTCCAAATCATTCCCTACCTTTACTACAATTTCCTGCTCGGTGTGGTGGCCATTGGTGGCATTCTCTTGCGCTATCCGCGCAAATACAGCTGATGTTGCCGCCGACCGCGCCTTTGGCCGACGACGGTGCCGACAGGCGTAGCGAAGTCACGGACTGTGGCGAATGAGCTCAGGGCATTTCCTCATCGAACAACTGCGGAGGTCTCCGTTGCGAGACACCTTTCGAGCGGTGCGATGGGGAAATGCCCTTTTTGTGTGCCGACCCATTGTGTCAATCGGGAGAAACAGTCCGATTTTTTGCGTCGTGGCGCAGACGGGAGCCACCCCACGGCAAACAGCAGGGGCGAGCGAGAGCACAAATCGGCGAAGGGGAGAAAAAGAGGGGGTGATTTTCGGTCAGATTAGGGTGAAGGGCAAAAAAATGGGATACCACTGTATCCCAACCTTGTTAACCTTAAATCTAATACTATGAAAAACACGATGCGAAGTTAGCCATTCTCGATTTTCATGCCAAACGAAATCACCACAAACTGCTTATTTGATTGATTTGTTAACTAAATCGGGGGGGGTAAATGGTTGTTTTGAGAATCTGGTCGGGTGATTTGTTTGTTACATCCCCAATTTGCAGAGCTCAATGGGGAAGTATCGACGGCAGGGGCCGCCTTTTCGGTCGTGTCACACGGGCCGCGTTTGTCCCTATCGCATCGTGTCGAGCCGACGCCGGCAACATGTCGCACAGGGGCCGCAGCGTGATCGCCGCCTCGTCGCACCGCGCCGGACCCCCTTCGCGCTGTCGTCGTGCCCAGGCCAAAAACGTGGACAAATCTTGCGATTGGCACCCGTTGCACGGACGAAAGACACTTTTCGACAGCAAAAAAACTCGTTTTTCGTGCGCTTACCGGGCGAAAAAGCGCGAGTCTACAAAAAAATAGCTAACTTTACGGCGCGAAATTTCGCGTACGAGGCTCTTCTCCTCCGTGCGTTTTCACCTCTCTCATTCCTTCGGGCGTGGCACATCTCCGCCGGTGGCGCCGACTTGTCCACTCCCCACAGCAACGAATGCCCTCACTATGGAAGTAAACCCCTGTAAGAAATGCGGTCGCCCCGTATCGGTGCACGCCGAATATTGCCCCTATTGCGGTTGCGTGGTCGATCGTCGTCCGTTTGTTCCCGCCTCGTCCAAATCGACCCCCGCCGTCAACCGTCCCGCGCCCGCTGCGCCGACGACACCTCCCCCCGCTGCGCCGACTCCCGCCGCTCCTGCTGCGCCGGCGCCCACTGCGTCGACGGTGCCCGGCCCTGAGTTGCAAGACGTGCAGCGCCTCGGGGCAGAACTCGGGCTCACCAGCGCCACCTCCACCCCTGCTGCCTCGACGGCATCGGGTGCTGCCGACTCCGACTCCGCCGCAGTCGGCACCCCCTCCTCCACTTCCACCCCGACTCCGCCGCCCGCCGCACCCGAAACGCCTTCCGTTCGCCCGTCGGCCGCTCCGCCCGTGGCACCGCCCCCCGCGTCGCCCACGTTTTCGGACGACGACGACGAAACCCCCCGCCGTTCCGGAGGCGGCATGAAGTGGGCGCTCGGTTTGCTCGCCCTGGTCATCGCCGGTTGTGCCGCCGGAGGCTATTATTATTACGATCACTATCTCGCAGCCCCCGCACCCGCGGAAGAAAAGACCATGGCGCGTCCCGACACCACCCCCGCCAAACCGGCTCCGGTGGCTGACAACGAGGCCGAAATGCGCGAGAAGGTCATCACCTATTGGGACGTTTACGCCAAGCGCTCGAGCGGTCTGATCATTCAGTACAGCAATGCGCAGCTCCGCAAGATGCTCGAGGCCAAAGGCTTCGCGCTCAAGACCGACCACAGCGCCGACAACGCCTCGGCCGAGGGAGAAGCGCAGCCCGAACAAAGCCAGGTCTACGAGCTCACCACCAACAAGGGGGAAGTGCTCTGCCGCTTTGTGCTGAACAACGACCGCGTGTACAACGAACTCTGGTTCAAATATCCCGAAGACAAAGCCGCCTTCGTGAAAGGCGCCGCCGCTTCCGGTTTCAAAGCCGGCACTTCGGCCGATCGCGAAACGAAGGTCCCCACCTACTATTCGTCGTTTGCCTCCGACAGCGTGCGCACCTATCCCAACACGCGCCACGATTACATTGTGGCCGGCAACGAAACCCTTAAACTCTGTCGCGAACGCGAGCGCTAAGCTCCACTTCGCTCGGTTTACTCTCCCCATTTCAGCCCGACTCCCCGGCAGCACCGCAATGCTGTCGGGGAGTCGTGTTTTGTTGTGTGGAGTCTTGCGGGGCGACCGCCCGCGTCGCAGACGTTTGCGGCCGCAGTGCAGGCGAGCCGTCTGCGAGCTTATGCCTCGTTCCACTCGTCGAGGTGCAACCCGTCGTCGGCCACGCGGAGCAAACGCGGAGGCCGGTCGGGCGAGAAACGCGCACCGACCGCCAGCGCCACGTGCCCCATGGTGCGCCGCAGGTTGATTTCCACATAGGGCAACCACCCTTCCCTTGCCCCCAGCACATCCACGCCCAAAGGCCCCACGTAGCGCATCGTTTCGTCAACTTGGCCGGCACCGTAGCAGGCTTCGAGGCGTGAGGCCGTGCGCTCAATGAGGGCCTCGAGCACCCTTTCGGAGAGCGGGCACCCGGCTTTCGCCGCGCAGTCGAGCCAGGTGCGTCTCAGGCGTTCGGGGTGCGCTGTGAGATTGCCGCCATAGGCACCGCCGTGCGCCGTGGTGAAGAGCGAAAGCCCCTCGAAATGCACCCTCCCGTCGGCATCGACGGTGAATTCCATCGCCGCATCGAGCCGGCCTTCGCAGCGGGCTTGCACTTCCACCCCACCTTGCAGGCGCACCGCTTTGTCGATGCGTCGCCTACACGCCGTGTCGTCGGCAAACGGCCACACGCCCCGCCCACTGCAACTCCAGGGCAGCTTCACCATCGCCCGCCCGTCCATCGCTCGTGCGGCCTCCACCGCCGCTGCCGTCGAGGTGCAAAACACCGCGCGGGGCTTCACCACGCCCGGCAGGTCGTCGACGTGCAAACCTTCGGCCCATCGCACGCCCATCTCTCGACTGCTCATGCGGCGCAGGGCACACAGGCGTTCGTCTGAGGGCAGCAGGCGTTCGGGTGCCCCGAGTCGGCGCAGCAACCCGACAATGTGCCGGTCCCAGCCCCACGGTTCGATGCGCTCCACGGCCGTCCAGTCGGGCACCTCCACGCCTGCTGTACCGCCCTCCGCCGGGAGTCGGAGGCACACATCGCCTTCGGCCGCCCAGAGCAGGGGCAGTTCGGCCAGCGCATGGGCCAGTTGGCGTGCCGGGCGCGAGGGACAGTAATGCGCCGTGTGGGCGGCGAGCGCTTCGTCGTGCGAAGGATTGAAAATGTGGAGGGTCATGAGCGATGAATAAGCGTTTCGCCCCGCCTCCTGCCGATCTTGTCGACAAGTGGCGGGGCGAAACGAGAAGAACACGGGACGTTTTGCGCGAAAGTGGGGAACTTTTCGCGAAAATACCGGCGATTTATTCTCCGATGAGGAAACGCTGTGCGTGCGGTTGCGCGAAAAGCTGTCGTGCACAGTCATATCCCTCGTGATAGAGAGCTTCGAGCTGTTCGGTGCGGGTGCACATGCGATCTACGACGAGCGGTTTTTGCGGACACACGAGCAGCACAGCGCCCGACTCCTCGAGCCGTTCGACGAGCGCAATGTGATCGTTGTAAACACGCTTCAGGTGCGAGAGCGCCACCCGCAGGCGAGGGTAGTTTTTATAGACGAATTTCGGGACGCGCAGGTCGCTTCCTGCATCGCGATAGCCGCGATTGTGCGTGAGCACCACCACATTGCGTGCGAATCCTTGGCTGATGGCACGCTCCACGGGGATGGGGTCGGTGATGCCCCCGTCGAGCATCGGTTCGCCATCGACTGGACAGATGGGGGCCACGAAGGGCAGCGAGGCCGAAGCCTTGCAGAGGGTGAGCATGCGCTCGCGATCGTGCGTTTCGGTGTGGTATTCGGCGCGACCGGTGCGGCAATTGGTCGTGACAATCTCGAATCGCATGGGATTGGCGAAGGCGGTGTCGTAGTCGAAGGGCAAGATTTGGTTGGGAATGCGGTCGTAGATGATCTCCTGATTGAAGATGGCGTGCGATTGCCACAGGTGTTTGAGGCCGACATACTTGTATTTTTGGAGCAAGTCGATGGCGGTTTTTTTGGCGCGTCCTCTTTGTCGGCTCAGATACGACATGCCGTGCCCCGCTCCGGCCGACACGCCGATGCCATAGGGGAAGGTGATGTCGGCATCCATGAAGTAATCGAGCACCCCGATGGTGAAGACCGCACGCATGCCGCCCCCTTCCAGTACAAGTCCTGTTGTAGCCTTCATAAATACGAACGTTTGTGGCAGCGCTGCGCCGCAAAGGCGAACAAATGCTGCATTTCTGTCTATAAAAGTTGTGCAAAGGTATAAGATTCCGCGCGGAATGTAGTAACTTTGCCCGAACAATAATTACTAAAAATCTGCGTCCTATGCTCTTTTCCCGTTCCACTTATGCAGAGCGCCGCAGCCGCCTGCGCCAACTCGTCGGTAGCGGCATCATTTTCATCCCCGGCAACAACGACAGCCCTTGCAATTTCCCGAACAATACCTACAAATTTCGTCAGGACAGTTCGTTCCTTTATTTCACCGGCCAGCACCGTGACGGATTGGCGCTGGTGATCGATTGCGAAAGCGGCGTCGAAACGCTGGTGGGCAACGATATTGACATCGATGATATCATTTGGACGGGCCCGGTTCCCTCGGTTGCCGACATGGCTGCGGAGAGTGGCATCGAACGCACGGCGCCGAAGAGCGAACTCTCGGTGATCTTCAGCGAAGCGCGCCGTTTGGGACGCCGCGTGCACTTCCTTCCGCCCTATCGCCACGACATCATGATCGAAATGGCCGACCTCACCGGTCTGCACCCCCTGAAGGTGCGCGATGCCGCGAGTCTCGAACTCATTCGCGCCGTGGTGGCTCTGCGCAACATCAAGAGCGACGAAGAAATTGCCGAACTGGATCGCGCTGCCGCCATAGGTTATGAGATGCACACCACGGCAATGCGCATGGCTGTGCAGCCCGGCATGACCGAAGCCGCCATTGCCGGCGCGCTCGACGGCATTGCTTCGGCACGCGGCAGCATGGTTTCCTTCCCTTCTATCGTGTCGATGCACGGAGAAGTGCTGCACGGTTTCCCTTCTACGGCCACACTCGATCCGACCCGCCTGTTGTTGGTCGATGCCGGTGGCGAAACGCGCGAGCATTATTGCTCCGATCACACGCGCACCACCCCGATTTCCGGCCACTTCACCCAGCGCCAGCGCGATGTCTACGACATTGTGGTGGATTGCCACGACTTGGCGCTCAAAGTGGCGCGCCCCGGTGTGAAATACATGGATGTTCACCTCGCTGTGTGCCGCTTGATGACCGAACGCTTGCAGGCCCTCGGCCTGATGAAGGGCGATGTCGATGCCTCAGTGGCCGCAGGTGCACACGCACTCTTCCTGCCGCACGGACTCGGCCACGCGATGGGTATGGATGTCCACGACATGGAAGCTCTCGGTCAGGTGAATGTGGGCTACGATGAGGAAACACGCCCCTCAGATCAGTTTGGTTTGGCCAGCTTGCGCTTTGGCCGCCGCTTGGAAGTGGGACATGTGGTGACCGACGAGCCGGGCATCTACTTCATCCCCGACCTGATCGACCTCTGGCGCGCTGAGGGTACGAACCGCGACTTCTTGAATTTCGACGCCATCGAGGGCTATAAAGATTTTGGTGGCATCCGCATCGAGGACGACCTGCTCATCACGGCCGACGGTTGCCGATTCCTCGGCACCGAGCGCGTGCCTTATCATTCGGACGACGTCGAAAACTTCCTCGCTCACTGAGTCTTCACGCCGCACTGCCCCACTTCGCCCGCATCGGCACCCTGATGTGGGGCATCGCCCCGCGGCAGCCTCACTTTATCCGTAATACAAAATTCAACATCTCCCATATGAAGAAATTTCTCACCCTCGCCCTCGCGGCATTAAGCTTCTTCGGCGCGGCCAACGCCGCAGGCGGCAAGAAACATGCCGCTCCGAAAGACACACTCGTGTTCACCACCATCGTGTCCGCCCCCGTGACGAGCATCAAAAACCAGAACAATTCGGGCACCTGCTGGGCCTATTCGTCGTTGGCCTTCCTCGAAAGCGAAGCCCTCAAGAAGAATCCCAATCTCAAGCCCAAGGATGTCGACCTCTGTGAGTCGTTTGTGGTGAGCAAAACCTACAATGACCGCGCAGACCGCGCCGTTCGCACGCACGGTGACGTAAGTTTCTCGCAAGGCGGCTCTTTTTACGACGTAATCTACTGTATGGACCACTATGGTCTCGTGCCCGAGGGCACAATGCCCTACCCCAAGACGCTTTACGGCGACTCTCTCTTCAACTTCAAGCAATTCTTCCCCGGCATTGAGGCCTTTGTGGGCAGCATCGCCAAGGGCGACCACAAATCGATCAACCCCGTTTGGAAAAAGACGCTCGCCACGATGATCGACGGCTATTTCGGCGAAGCCCCCAAGACCTTTAAGGTCAACGGCAAGGAATACACGCCCAAAAGCTACGTGAAAGATTATCTCCACCTCGATCCGAACGACTATGTGAGCCTGACTTCTTACACGCACGAGCCGTTCTACAAGCCTTTCATCATCGAAGTGCAAGACAACTGGCGTTGGGCACCGAGCTACAACCTTCCGCTCAACGAACTCATGGAAGTGATGGAAAGCGCCGTGCGCAACGGCTACACCTTCGCCTGGGGTGCCGACGTGAGCGAGGACGGTTTCTCGCGCCGCACCGGCAAACACCGCTGCGTTGCCACCGTGCCCGACACGAAATCCTCGGCCGGCGTGGGTTCCGACCAGTCCCGTTGGACAGGAGAAAAGGCCGGCGCGCAGATTAACGCCACCGATAGCAAGGGCGAAAAGACCATTACGCAGGAAATGCGCCAACTCGCCTACGACAACTGGGAGACGACCGACGACCACGGCATGCAAATCTACGGTTTGGCCAAGGATCAGAACGGCAAAGAGTACTTCATGATGAAGAACTCGTGGGGTGACTACGGTCCCTACAAGGGTTTCTGGTACGTGTCCAAGCCTTATGCGGCCTACAAGACGATGAACATCGTCATCAACAAGCACGCCATTCCCGCTGCCATCCGCACGAAGCTCGGCATCTGATCGCGCAGGCGGCGTGAACCTCCCGCTTTTTTGAATTACCGCTGCGGCCCCTTGTTCCCAAGTTGCCCGCCGCGGCGGTAACCTCCCCATGCTGTGCGCATCTGCTCCGCTCCGGCGGCGAGCGGATGCGCACATTGTTTTTGCAGCCCACCCTGTTTGTGGTTCGCCCTTCGCCGGCAAGCACTTTTCCCCTCCCACCCATGTCTTCCGAATACTCTCCCCTGCGCCGTTTCTCCCGCTGGCTCACCCGTTGGCGCCATCGTTGCGGCTACGGTGTCCACTCTCCTTGGGCCTTTTCGTGGATCACCGAGGTCATTTACAACGACTTCGCCTACTACGCCTACGCGCCTTTGCACCGCCGTCGGCTCTTGCCCGCCGCCGACCCCGAAGCCCTTGCCGGCGCACTCAACGAAAAAGACGACCGCCTGCTCTTTCGACTGGCCAATGCCGCCGAAGCCCGCGAAATCGCCCTCGTCGGTGCCGTCGGCCCGCGCGAAAAAGCCTACCTCGCGGCCGCCCGCACCGGTGCTCGCCTCACTGCCTACGACGCCCTCCCTTCGCCGGTGGAAAACAGCCTTGCGCAGCACGATTTCCTCTACTTTTCCTCGGCCGATCTCCTGCCCACGCCGCCCTATTCGCCGATTTCGGCCGAAAGTTATCCAGAAGGGTGCCACCTCGCGGTGGTGCACGGCATAGATCGGGATGCGGCCGCGCGAGCCGCCTGGGTCTCTTTCCGAAACCACCCCGATGTGCACGTCAGCTTCGATCTCTGGCGGTTCGGATTGGCCTTTTTCGCCCCGCAACTCCAGCGACAGCACTACGTCGTGGCCTATTTTTGAGCTGAAAATGAGGCGGAAACTCAAAAAATGAGCGGCCGCGGCGAATCAATCGGAGAAAAATTTGGCTGTTCGCGAAGAAATACTATCTTTGCACACTCAAATTGTAAAACCTATCCGCTTAACTATGTATTGGACATTGGAATTGGCTTCGAAACTCGAAGATGCGCCTTGGCCCGCCACCAAGGAAGAACTCATAGACTACGCCATGCGTTCCGGCGCCCCGCTGGAAGTGGTGGAAAACCTTGAAGAGCTCGAAGACGAAGGCGAAATCTACGAAACGATCGAGGACGTTTGGCCCGACTATCCCACGAAGGAAGATTTCCTCTTCAACGAAGACGAATATTGATTCCCCTCTCTCGGCGGAAGCCCGTGCGGCTCCCGCCTTTTTTGTGTCATTTCCCGTCGCGCTTCCCCGTTTTCTCATGTCCCCCTCCGCTTCCCCTTCTTGCCGCGCCGCTGTCGAAACAGTTCCCGCCGCGCACAGCGAAACACCGCCCGCCTCGGTGCCGACGGTCACCGTCATTGTGCCCGTGCGCAACCGTTCGGGCGTAATTGTGCGTTGCCTCGATTCGGTGGCCGCGCAAACACATGCCGCCGTGCGGCTCATTGTGGTCGACAACGGCTCGACCGACGAGAGTCGTTCGGTGGTGGCAGACTGGTTGGAGGCGCATGCGTCCCGTTTTCTCGAGGTCCACTTGCTCGACGAGCCACGGGCCGGCGCCAATGCGGCGCGCAATTGCGGATTGCGCACAGTGACAAGTGGTTACGTGGCCTTTTTCGATTCGGACGATGAGATGTCGCCCGACTTTCTCGCCGCCATGCTCTCCGCCCTGCGGCGTAGTGCCGGTGCCCGCTGGGTTTTGGCGCGCACCCGCATGATCTTTCCCGACGGCACCGCGCAGGTGCGCCACGGCGTGCCCCACCCCACGGCGCTTCGCCACTTGCTCAGTGCGCAAGTCTCCACCCAATCGTTGGTGGCCGAGGCCGCTTTGTTGCACGAAGTCGGCGGTTGGGACGAAACGCTCACTTGTTGGCAAGACTACGAGCTGGGTTTCCGTCTACTGCGCCACGCGCCGCAACCGGCCTGGTGCGAGCAGGTGTTTCATCGCATCTATCGCACGGCCGACAGCATCACCGGCCATTCTCTTTCGGCCAATGCCCCGGGCATTGCGGCGGCGCTGTGCCGATTGGCCGAACAAGTGGAAGCGCCTTCCGCTTTTCCGTGTGCTACGGGCGACGCGCAACAGCTGTCGGCGCAATGCCGTCGGGCACTGTGGATGCGCACACACATAGTGGCCGGCCGGTTTTGTGCAGAAGGCGCCGCGCCTTCCGCCGAATCGCTGCTTCGCGCCGTCGGTGCCCGGCTTCGTCCGCTGTCCTTCGCTGATCGTGTGGTGTGTGGCCTACTCCGTCGCTACACCGCCTTGGGCGGACGTGCCGCCTGGCGCTTGGCTCTGCTTTGGTGCGCACTTCGCTGAATCGCATCCCACCAATTGCTTGATACGCCCCTTTTTCTTGTTTTTCTGTGCGTGGCGTAAAATCGAACGACCGATCAGTCGTTTTATTTTACGCGAGAAAGATTATGTTTGGTAGTGTTTTCGCTTCTTTCCCTCCGTTGCGCACCGAAAAGCCCCCCGCTATTCTTCATTTTCTCCCCGTTTTCTCATCCTTCTCCCCCATTTTCTTTGCTTTGTGCTGAACTTCCCTTCGTCGTCCGCGCACAGTCGAATCGCAGACGGGGAGTTGCCGAATACCATGCCCATGCTTGCCTTTGCGCACTCCAAGTGCAGTCGAAAGCCTCCCACCGACGCATCGTTTCACGTGAAACTATTTTTTGCGCCTTCGCGAGAGCAAATGTACACTGCCGTCGATGGAGAAAGCGCAGGGCAAAGGTCACGAGTGCCCTCCTTCTTTCCGAGAATTGCCGCGATCTGTTGCTATTTGTGAACCATATTATTTTTCTTTCCCATGCGATATTTGTGAGGATTGTGCGAGTTGTGTACTTTTGCGCTCGTCCTTTTATGACACAGACCGCAAGTAAAATTATATTCCACAGAACAATGCAAACTTTAAAAACTGTTTTGTTTCTTCTTTTGGCTGCATTCATGATCTATGCCGGTGTCAGCCACCTCACCTTCCATCGTTTGGACTTCGTAGCCGAGGTGCCTATGTGGCTCCGTTTCAGTGATGGATTCACAGACTTCGTAGTTTTGGCTTCGGGTGTTGTGGAAATTGTGCTGGGGCTTTCGATGTTGCTGCTTTGGCGCCACAAAGCCAAGATCGGCGCCCTGTTGGCTCTCTTCTTTGTGCTGGTTTTTCCCGGCAACCTCAATCAGTATATCTACCACATCGACGCATTTGGTTTGAACACCGACACGCACCGACTCATTCGCCTCTTCTTCCAGCCGGTACTCATCGCGTGGGCGCTTTGGTGCACGGGTGGTTGGAGTGTTTGTAAAGCCGCATGGAACGCTTGCTTTGCAAGCCGCAACGTATAAGGCGCACGGTCTCGCCGCCCTCCCGCTTCTCACCGCTGGTTTCGCGGAGGGCACGAAAAATCCCGCCGACGATGGTTCACATCGTCGGCGGGATTGCGCTATGTTTCGTTTTGTTTCATGTGTCCCGTCGGCTCATCCCCAGACTTCGCGGGCAATTTCCTGCACGAGTGCGATCTTGGCCCACTGTTCTTCTTCGGTGAGTTTGTTGCCGATTTCGCAGGAAGCGAATCCACATTGGGGACTGAGGCAGAGGCGTTCGAGCGGAACGTATTGCGCCGCCTCGTGTATGCGCCGAATCACGGTGGCTTTGTCCTCCAGCTCCGGTCGTTTGGTGGTGATGAGTCCGAGCACCACGTACTTGCCTTCGGCCACGTCGGCCAGCGGTGCGAAGCTGCCCGAGCGTTCGTCGTCGAATTCGAGGTAGAAGGCGTCTACTTGCTCAAGTGCAAAGAGCGTTTTCGACACCGCATCGTAGGGACCTTGGAACGCCCAGTCGGAATGATAGTTGCCGCGGCACACGTGGGTGGTAATCGCCACGCCTTCCGGACGATCTTCGAGGGCCAAATTGTTCAAGCGCAGGCTCGTGGCTTGCAACAAAGCGGGATCGACGTCCGTTCCGAGGACTTTGTCGAAGTTGTCGCTGCAGTATCCTCCCCAAGTGCAGTCGTCCAACTGAATATTGCGGCAGCCCGCAGCGGCAAGGTCGCGGATCACGGTGCGATAAGCGGCGCCAATGTCTTGAATCAGCTCTTCGTGGTCGGGATAGACGGCCGTTGTTGTCTTGGCATTGTCGCCGCGGAACAATTCGGCGTAGAACTGTGCGGGCGCAGGCAGGGTTTGTCGTGCCACCACACCCGGGCGTTCAAACTGCTTGACGAACTTGAAGTGCTCGACAAAGGGGTGGTTTTCGCCGCTGATTTTCCCGGTGAGTCGGCAAGATCCGCAAGTGGTTTCGATTTCGTGGAATTGGTAACCGTGTTCCAGCTCGATGCGTTCCACGCCTTGGAAACCCCAGGTGAAATCCAGGTGCCAATAGCTGCGTCGGAACTCTCCGTCGGTGATCACTTGGAGGCCTGCGGCGAGTTGGCGCTCGATGAGCGCGGTGATGCACTCGTCTTCCACCTGTTTGAGTTGGGCGGCATCGATTTGTCCGGCGGCAAAACGTGCACGGGCTTCGTGCAAACGTGCGGGGCGGAGGAAGCTGCCGACGATATCGGCGCGGTGGGGGGCGAGAAGTTGGCTCATGTCTATTTTAGTTTTTGTGATTTGACGTTGATGTTTCGATGGTGCAAAGGTAGTGCGCCGCGTTTTTACCAACAAATTATTTCTGCAATACAGAAGAATATGCTACATTTGCCGAAAAATCACTGCGTTTTGCAGCAAATAATTCTCCGAAATTCGAAAATCACAGGATGGCAAAATTAGATCCCACGGACATTGAAATCTTGCGTGCGCTGCAACGCAACGCCAAACTCACGGTGAAAGAGTTGGCCGACAAGGTGCATCTTTCGCCCTCGCCCACCTTCGAGCGACAACGCCGCTTGGAACGCGAAGGATATATCGAGCGCTACGTGGCAAAAGTGGATCCAAAGAAAGTGGGCAACACGATTGTGGTGTTTTGCAACATCAAACTCAAGCAACACAGCGGGCGTTTGAGCGAAGAATTCATGGAAGCGGTGCGCAACATCGACGAAATCACGGAATGCTACAACACTTCGGGCGATTTCGACTTTATGATCAAGATTTTTGTTCGCGATATGGCGCACTATCAGGATTTTGTGCTCCACAAACTTGGGCGCATCGACAGTATCGGTAGCTTGCACAGCGTTTTTGTCATCGGCGAAGTGAAAGCCCAAAGCATGAT
>ERZ772978.121-NODE-121-length-31838-cov-255.792_pt1 | contig 31838 bp, 17 predicted proteins | sample MGYA00511675_ERZ772978 | MGnify/ENA primary metagenome ERZ772978 (study PRJEB29015, sample SAMEA2738092) | human oral metagenome | biome: human oral; feature: human-associated habitat; material: saliva | place: China | collected 2156 ... | reverse complement strand
ACCCCGACCGAATCACCCCCTACCTCTAACCCCCATACACAGAAAAATTGACAGGCTCTATGGGAAGCCGAAGCAGCGTAGAAATAAGCGGGGTTACTATCGTTCGTTGTATATTACTTCGCGCGGTGCTGGTATCAGTATTGGTGGTAATCGGTCACTTATTGACTGCTATGTTAAGTCTCCTGAGGAGATGTTTATCGCCAGCGAGTACGCGCGCTTGGTCGCCAAGGGGTACATCTCGGAGGACGAGTAGTACCGGGCACCAGGACGCAGTAGTCCCCGGAGCTACCCCTGTGAACGGAGTTGTTAAGCGACTAGCAGCGTAGGGCCGCGTCAACAGACAGTACGAAACCCCCAACCCACAGGGGAGGGGGTTTGTAGGACCGACGTCAGTCTGCCGCTCACGAGTGAGCTATTACGAGGCTCTGGTTCGTCAGGTTTCGCGGTCACTTCCCCACAGTGCAGGGAGGCCCATGTCAGCCCTTGTCCTACCCGTCAGTTTAACAGGCCGTGTATGCTCACGCCTCGTCGTGCTTCCGCTGTGATCGCGTGGACTCTGGCGTCACCGTCGGCGGTGGAGCCAGCGCGGCGTGACGACGGGGGCGGCGCTCGCATGAGCGCCGCCCCCAGAGCAACCCGCGTGAGCGGGCAGCGTCAGAGCGTCAGCCGTTCAGGGCGTCGGACACGACCTGCTTGGCGGCCTCCTGGACCTGGGCCAGGTGCTCGGCACCCTTGAAGGACTCCGCGTAGATCTTGTACACGTCCTCGGTGCCCGACGGGCGAGCCGCGAACCACGCGGACTCCGTCGTCACCTTCAGGCCGCCGATCGGCGCGTCGTTACCGGGCGCGCGCACCAGCTTGGCGACGATCGGATCCCCGGCCAGCTCGGTCGCGGTCACGTCGTCCGCGGACAGGGCCGCGAGCTTCGCCTTCTCCTCGCGGGAGGCGGCCGCGTCGATACGAGCGTAAGCGGAAGCGCCGAAACGCTCCACCTGCTCCTTATGCAGCTGCGACGGGGTCTTACCGGTCACGGCCAGGATCTCCGAGGCGAGCAGCGCCAGGATGATGCCATCCTTATCGGTCGACCACACGGTGCCGTCCTTACGCAGGAAGGACGCTCCCGCGCTCTCCTCACCGCCAAAGCCCACGGTGCCGGACAGCAGGCCGGGCACGAAGTACTTGAAGCCCACTGGCACCTCGATGAGCTTGCGGCCCATGGCGGCCACGACGCGGTCAATGAGCGCGGAAGACACCAGGGTCTTACCCACGGCCGCATCCTCGCTCCACCCGGGACGGTGCGTGAACAGGTACTCGATGGCCACAGCCAGGAAGTGGTTCGGGTTCATCAGGCCGTCGGGGGTGACGATGCCGTGGCGATCCGAATCCGCGTCGTTGCCGGTCGCGATGTCGTAGGGGGTGTTGCCCTCGGCGTCGGGGGTCATCGCCTCGCGCAGAGACGCCATCGCGTAAGGCGACGAGCAATCCATGCGGATCTTGCCGTCCCAGTCCAGCGTCATGAACGGCCACGCCGGGTCCACCTCGGGGTTGACGACCGTCAGATCCAGGCCGTAACGCTCGCCGATGGCCGCCCAGTAGTCGATGGACGCGCCGCCCAGCGGGTCGGCGCCGATGCGCACACCCGCGTTGCGGATCGCCTCAATGTCGACAATCTGGTCCAGCTGCGAGACGTAGAACTCCAGGTAATCGAAGGGTTTGATGTTCGGGTCGTGCAGCAGCTCGGAGCCGGTGACGCGCGGAACGTCCTTCCACTCGCCCGAATCCAGCAGCTCGTTCGCGCGCGCCGCGATCCAACCGGTCGCGTCCGTGTCCGCGGGGCCGCCGTGAGGCGGGTTGTACTTGAAGCCGCCGTCGCGCGGCGGGTTGTGGCTGGGGGTCACGACGATGCCGTCAGCCAGGCCGTCGCCCTCGGTGCGCAGATTCGCCGGCGCGCCGTTCGCGCCCAGGATCGCGACAGACACGGCGGGGGTCGGCGTGTAGGAGCCGCGCGAGTCAATGCGCGTGTCGATGCCGGCGGCCGCGAGGACCTCCAGGGCGGTACGCCACGCGGGCTCGCTCAGGGCGTGCGTGTCACGGCCGATGAACAGCGGACCGTTGATGCCCTGCGACGTGCGGTACTCGATGATCGCCGCGGTGATGGCGATGATGTGCGCCTCGTTGAACTTACCGTCCAGCGAAGCGCCGCGGTGGCCCGACGTTCCGAACGCGACGCGCTGTCCCACGTCGGTCGGGTCAGGGACGATGTCGTAGTAGGCGGAGATGACATCGTCGACGTTGATGAGGTCTTCTGGAAGGGCACGTGTGCCAGCTCGATCATGCATGAACACAGTGTTGCACGTAACCTCCCCTCGTGTGTAGTGCCGTCCACGCCGTGAAACGGCTCATCGTTTCCTCCCGTCCGAGGCCGTGGCCGAGCGGGCACAAAACCGCAGGTCAGCGCATATTGCGCCCCGGCCTCGTCCCCGAATATGACTCACAGGGCAGCACGTATTCCCAAACGAGGACACAAGCGACTATCCTATGAGAGGTCGGTCACCGCAGACCGTGGCTGTTTTGGCAGGAGGAACATCGTGGGATGGTTTGATTCCATCGAACATAACCGTTGGCTCAGCGCCAACATGCAGGCGCTCATCGAGGAAGCCGAGGGCGCGATCGTGCCCACCGGCTTCGCGCACCTGGACGCCGACGGCAAACCGGACCTGAGCCGGTCCATCGACCTGGCCGTCACCGGGCGCATGGCCTACATCTTCTCCCTCGGTGCGCTCATGGGCCTGCCCGGCACGCGCCGCTACGCCGATCACGCCGTCAAGTCGCTGACCACGTACTTCACGGACCCCGTCAACGGCGGCATGTGGTACCAGATCAAGGCCGAACCCGACGAGGAGGGCCACGGCGTCCCCTGGGACGAGGCGTCGCGCGTGAAGTCCCAGTACCACACCGTGTACGCGCTGCTCGGCGTGGCCGCCGCGACCGTCGCGAACCGGCCCGGCGCGCACGAGCTCCTCGAAACCATGCTCCAAGAGCAGAAGGACTACTGGATCGACGACTACGGCCTCGTGTGGGACCAGTACGATGAGGCCTTCACCGAGCCCGCACCCGTGCACGCGCTCGGCACGCTCATCCACACGATCGAGGCCTACATGGCCGCCGCCGAGGCCACGACCGAGCCCGAATGGCTCGACCGCGCCGAAAAGATGACGGCCTTCGCGTACAAGGTCGCCTCCAAGAACAACTGGCGCATCCCCGAGTACTACGACGAAGAATGGCAGCCCAGCCTCGAGGCCGGAAAGCTCTGCAACGACGGGCGCCGCTACCACGAAGGCTACGTCACCGGGCACTCCATGCAGCTCGCGCGCTTCACCCTGCAGGTGCGCGCCGGCCTGCGCTCCATGGGCTGGGACGTGCCCGACTACCTGCTCGAGATGGGCACCGAACTATTCGAACGCGCCCGCGTCGACGGCTGGCGTCGCACCGGCGGCGCCCCCGGCTTCTCGACCGGCGTCAACGACCAGGGCGATCCCGTGCCCGGCGAGGACGAGCACCAGCAGTGGGTCGTGTGTGAGGGCGTGTGCGCGGCCGTCGCCGTGCGCCGCGCCATGCTGGATGATGGGCACCGCCTCGACGAGGTCGAGCACTTCGAGCACTGCTACCGCTCCTTCGTCGACTACATCCACGACTACCTGATCACCCAGCCCGGACGCTGGATTCGTCGCCTCGGCCCCAACAACGAGAGCGTCCAGCCCGCCAAGTCCTCGCGCTGGGACGTCTACCACGCGATCCAGGCGATGCTCGCCATCCGCGTGCCCCTGTGGCCGCCGACGGCCCCCGCTCTCTCGCGCGGTCTCCTCGACCACCCCGAGGAGCCGGCGCCCGACAAGAAGTCCTGGAACTTCTTTGGCCTGCGAGGCTGACAGGTCTGTCGTCGCTGTGACAGGGGGCGGGCCCGGGGCGAGTGCCCCGGGCCCGCCCCCTTGCGCACGCGTGGTGTGTGCACGTCGTTGGTTGAGACTTCTGTGTCCGGGTACCGGCCCCTCGCGTGCGCGCGGTGTGGGCGGGTTTCGGGTGCCTGGGGCTCACCCCTCGCGTGCGGGCGACACATGAAGCACATCGTCGCGACGGCCTGCGCAGCCGGGTTCACCCCTCGCGTGCGGGCGGCACGTCCTAGCTCGATCCCACGGAGGCGCCGCCCGCTTGTCTAGGTGTTCGCTTTCTGTCGTGGGCTTCGCGGCGCCTGTGTCCGCGTTGTCGGCATTGCGCCGCCCGTTCCTGTAGGATGAGGCAGGTCTGGAGGGCTGTCTGAGTGGCCGAAAGAGACGGTCTTGAAAACCGTTGTGTCAGCAATGGCACCGGGGGTTCGAATCCCTCGCCCTCCGCCGAGCCGACCGCCTCCTGGGCGCTTGCGGCGGGTGCGGTTCGCGCTCGCGGCGAAAATAGCCTAGAGTAGTCGGCACTGGAGACGTCGCATAGTCCGGTCGAGTGCGCCTCCCTGCTAAGGAGGTAGGGGTGCATAGCCCCTCGCGGGTTCAAATCCCGCCGTCTCCGCTCCCAGCCCCGGGATTCCACTGGAATCCCGGGGCTTCGTGCGTGCCCGTGCCGCCTGCACGGGTCCGGGCGCCCGGGTCGGTCCGCGTTTGTGGGGTTAAGGGACATAACGTGTTGGTTGTGTGTCGACTTCTCGGCTTGCTCGTGCGGAAAAGTCGGTGTTGGAGGTGGTGTGAGCCAACCTGAAGGATGGACAAATAGTGTTGGTTGTGTGTCGACTTCTCGGCTTGCTGGTGCGGAAAAGTCGGTGTTGAAGTCGGTTGGTTCATCGAGGGGCGTGAATGCCCCCACGTGCCTGATGTGCGGGCGAACAATTGGCCGGGTACGGACACTCAGTGTCAGGGGCGCAGTTCGCCGAGGCTCGCTAATTGCCCGCGCTCCTCACCGCGCACGTGGGCCCGATGACATGCACGTGGGCCCGATGACATGCACCTGGGCAGCGCCGCCCACGCGCATGTCCAGAGGTCTACGTGCACACCAAGAGGCTGACATGCAGGTTCAGGGGCCTACGTGCGAACAACACACCATGTCGGAGACAGTTTTGCCCAAAACGTAGACCACCTCGCCCACGACACCCCATTGTCGGCGTTTTTCGCCGAGGTGGTCTGCACTTTGGGCGCCACGCCGCCCCAAACCGCGACCTCACCACCCCGAACCTCGACCTCACCGCCACCAAACGGGGGGAATTGCAGCATTAGAGGCGCGACACGCCGGCGACACGGCGACAGAATGCTTCTAATGATGCAAAACCCCCATCGTCAGCCCGAAAGACACCCAGGCGCAGAGGGTGGAGGGTCGGAGAGCACGGGCGCGCTTTGAGACACGGGCCTAGCTTCGGCACCCGCGGGCGGAGACTCGACAACCTCCAGACTGATTTCGCACGTAATTTCCCTCGGTCACTTTTCGAGACCGCCAGAAAACGTTGCAATTCCAACGATGTGGATTCAACATTTGAACTAATCGCATGGGAATTACGTGCGACATTGATGGGCGGGGGCAGCGCCTGGCCGAGCTTTGAGACGACACGCCGGCGACACGCCGAAGGGAAAGTTCCTAATGGTGCAAACCCCCACCATTACCCCTGGTGCAGGTCTCCCTCGCTGGCGCAGGCGTGCCAGGCCAGGCCCTGTTGGGCCTCGGGGACGGCGCTGCGGCTGCTGTCGCGATGAAGCTTGGAGGGCCTCGCTGGCCCAGGGGCGCGGTCGGCCAGCTCCGCGACAACGCTTGTTGCCGATGAGGCGAAATACCCGATCGTGAAGATTCAACCCTTCTGATCGGATGGAATCTTTCCTAACGGGTTGAATGCTCCCGATCAGCTGCAGTCCTCCCGATGGAATCGATCCTATCTGAGGCGCTGCGGCGCGGGCGCCCTAGCACAGGCACACCGCCCTCGACGATGCCAGGGACCGAGCCCCGACCAACACGTTTTGTCCTTTAACCCTGTGGTTGAGGCTATCCTGGCATGCCCGCCATCTGGTAGGCTGACCGTATTACAGTGGCGCGTCAACTCAGAGGAGCAGTCATGGCGAGCGGTCAGATGCAGGTCACCAAGGAGAAGTGGCAGGGCTGGGAGAAGACCCTCCGCGAAGAGATGGCCCCGAAACTACTGGAGGCAGCCGATCAGCTGGAGCAGAACATCGGCTTGCAGACCGAGGGGAAGTGGAGCGCGGAATCCGGACCCCAGGCCTTTGCCACCAAGTACGAAAAGTACCTCATCGAAGAGGTCGCAGCCCTGAGAGCGATGGCCAAGCACGCCACCGATTTCGCTAAGAAGATTCAAACAGCGCTGGATATGCTGGAGAAGAATGAGACCGCTGCTAAGAGCTGGCTGGATGCGGAGGCCGCGAAGACTCCAGCGGTGTACATCTCGAAGGCCAAACAGGCCGCCCTTGACGAGTTTAACAAGCATCCGACCCCGTCGAACTTAGCTAGGTTGAAAAGGTACCGGTACTAGCCCGGCGGCTCGGTGAGTAGAGCATCCAATCGACGACGAAGGGGAGGGGACTAAGGATGATGGCGACAGTGACGGGTGTGGGTCGGCGCGTGGCCCGGTGGGTGGCGTGCGCGGTTGCGGTCGCGTGTTGCGTGGCGGGGGTGGCTCTGCCCGCTCGCGCGGATGGCCCTGTTCCGGTGCCCTCCACCCCGCCTACGGCTCCGCCCTCCACGCCGCTGTTCCCGGGGCGCACCATCCGCATGTGGGCCGACTTCCAGTTCGGTGAGGATATTGTTCCGGGGCGGGAGGGGGAGATCACGCCTGCCGCCTACCTGCAGCTGGTGTTCTCAGAGTGGGATAACGGGTGGAACCTGACCGAGCAGGAGTGTCAGGAGTTGGTGTCCACGTTTTGGTCTGGCACCGGCCCCGACTACGTGGTGGAGGCCACTGCAGAATCTAACTGGTGCGAGATCGACGCCTATTACCTGGGTGAGGCGCGTCATGCGTTTTATTCTCTGGATGAGTCGGGGCACATGCAGGTGCGCCCGCCCATGGCCTACCTCAATCAGATCGCCAGCTCGTTCGACAACGTTTCTTTCGGGCGCCTTGACTTTTACGTCACGGGCATGAATAACGCTCACTGCAACGCGAGCCCTTCGAAAGAAGATCTCAACAAGCTGTTGAGCATCGCCCACAGGTCCACTTGCGTGTGGGATGTCGATGATGGGGCCACGATGCCTACGACCGATGACCCGCTCATGGAGGGGGACGCCGAAGACTACTTCACCGGCAAACTCGCTGGCGCGGTTGGGCCCTTCGCTGAGCTCAACCCGCCCGTCAACCCCTTCACCATCACCCCCGCGCCCACGACCGACCCGGCCACCGGACCCTCGGCCACCGCGTCCGGAGACCGATCCGAGACCAGCGAGTCTTCTTCCACGGGCCTGCTCGTCGGTATCGGCGCCGCCATCGCCGTCCTTCTCCTGGTGGGCGCCGGTGCTCTGGTGGTGGCCCTGCGCCGCAGGAAGTAACGGCGCGGCCACCACGGACAGGTGTCCTCCCTCAGCGGCGCATGGCTTGCTGTGGTGATGTGCCTGCCTGGGTCATGCGGCGCCCCTATCCGTGCGAGCCTGCGCCACATCGGCAAGCCTGCGCGACAACGGCAAGCCTGCGTGACAACGGCGTGCCGGGGCTCGCCCCGGCCTGGTCGCGATGATCGGTGGATCGTCGGCCGAACATCGGCAGCGCACCGGGCTCTCGGCAGCGCACCAGGCCGCCACCAGGCCGTCAGTAGATCGTCACGTAGGTCCCCGATGGGATCGTGTCGTGCAGCCACTTGGCGTCCTCGTAGCGCAGGCGCACGCACCCGTGGGAGACGTGGCCGCCGAGTGTCCCGTCTTTCACCGTGTAGCTCCCCTCGTAGTAGAGGACAGAGTGGAAGAGGTAGTCGCCGTAGAACTGGGTCCACCAGTACGCCGTGTATCCGTGCCCGAAAGAGGAGCCTCGGTTCTTGATGGTGAAGGTGCCGGTGACCGTGGGGGTCGATGCCTTGCCGACGGAGCACGGCATGTCCGTGAGCGGCTGCCAGGCGCCCTCCGCCCAGTAGAAGGTCATGCAGTGCGGGGCGCCGGTGTTGACGACGACCAGGTAGTTGGTGGGGCTGTAGAGGGTCTTCGCGTAGTTCCAGTCGGCTTCGAAGTCGGCGCGGCCAGACACCCAGAAGCCCTTCCAGCGGTCGAAGTAGTTCCATGCGCCGCCGACTGCGGCCCAGCCGGTGGCCATGGCGCCGCCGGCGTTCGGGTTCAGGTAGTACCAGCTCGATCCCTCCTGAATCCACCCGGTGCCCATCGCGCCCGAGGGGTGCAGGTAGTACCAGGTGCCGGAGTCGTTGAGCCACCCGGTGCGCATGGCGCCGCTGCCGTCCGCGTAATACCAGGATCCGTCGGCGATGAACCATCCGGTGGCCATGGCGCCGCTGCCCGTCAGGTAGTACCAGGCTCCCTCACGCACCCAGGTCGAGGACTTCATCGCACCGGAGGCGTCCATGTAGTACCAGGTGTTGTTGTCCTTGGCCCAGCCGGTGGCCATGGCGCCGCCTCGCGTGGGGTCGAGGTAGTACCAGGCGCCCCCGGAGAGGCGCCATCCGGTGGCCATGGCGCCGTCGCCGTCGAGGAAGTACCAGGCGGCGCCGTCGTGGTACCAGCCGGTGCGCACGCCGTCCTCGGTGGAAGCGTACCAGGTGCCCTCTGGGCTGCGGTACCAGCCCACCGGCACGTATCCGTCGTCGGTGAAGGCGTATCGCGTGGCTCCCACCGCGTGGACGCCGCCCTTGAGCCAGGTGCCGTCGGAGAACTCGTAGCGCCATCCGGCCGGCTGGCGTACCCAGTGGCCGGTGACGGGCGGCGCAGGCTCGGTTGGGGTGGCGCTCGGCTCGGTGGTCGGGGTGGGGGAGGGTGTGGCGGGTGCGGGGTCGTCGTTCGACGAGGCCGGGGACGCATCGGGCGAGGCCGGGGTGGTCGGGGTGGTGCTCGACGAGGCCGGGGACGCCTCGGGCGAGGCCGGCGAGGCCGGGGCGGTCGGTGCCTCGCCGGAGGGTGCCGTGACGACGGTGCTGTCTGCGGCCGTGGCGTATGTTGCAGCGGCGGCGAGGGGGGAGAGGGTGATGCACGCGAGCGCGGTTATCGACGCGCCGAGGCAGTGGAGAAGGCGGATGCTGATTCTGTTCATGGTGACACCTCGTTGGTGGGGGATGCCTCAATCTTAGGCGCTGTGGGGGAGGCAGAGTGGTTGTTTTGGACCGCGCGTGGGGAGTCGTCGCGTGCGCATGCAGGAGGGAGTGCGTGCGTCGCGTCCGGGAGCCTGGAGGGAGGGGAAACCCTTGTGTTCCACAGTAAATTAGGCTTATGATACTTTTATAAAGCTTGTCAATACTTGCCCGCCCGTAAGGAATGATTACCGTGTCCAAGAAGGACCTCGTCATCCCCCTCGTGCCCGCTGCCCTGAGCGCCGCGCTCCTGGCGGGAGGCGTCACCGTCTTTTCTGCGTGTGAACCCAGGCCGGACGGAACCTGGATGCACTGCCATCAGTGCCAAAACTCCGTCGCGGCCAGCGCCGCCGGCCTCGCCGTGTTCTTCGGGACGGCGGCTTTCATCAAGAACAAGGGCGTGCGCCTCGCCCTCCAGGTCCTCTGCCTCGTCGGCGCCGTCGTCGTCTTTTTCATCCCCGGCGTCATCTGCCCGCTGTGCATGATGAAGACGATGCGCTGTCACACGGTGTTCCAGCCCTTCGTGCGCATCATGAGCGTCCTCGTCGCGGGCGGCGGCGTCGCCGCCGTCGTGAACACGCTCAAGAAGGACAAGGCCTCCCAGGCCTGACGCCCGGCAGGTGACACGCGTGCGCCTGAGCAGGGCAACGATGAAGAAGGGAACCGTCGTACTCGCGGCGCTTCTCCTCGCGGTGACCCTCGGCATCCTGTTCCATCACCACCAGCGTTCACAGCGCTACGCGCAGGCTCTGCGCCTGGCTGAGTCCGGGGACGCTTCGGGGGCGTACGGGCTTTTCGTCGGCCTCGGGGACTACGCGGACGCACGAGAACGCGCGGCGGGCCTCGTCGAGGAGGATCCGGCGCTCCCCTACCGCGGGGCCGCCAAGGGAGATGTCGTCTCTTTCGGCTCCTTCGAACAGGACGGCGACGCCTCCAACGGCCCGGAGTCGATCCGGTGGATCGTGTTGGAGCGTTTCGATGACCGGCTCCTGCTACTCAGCGCCGACGTCCTCGACGGACGCCAGTACAACCACGTTCCGTTCCAGGACGTGACGTGGGCGGACAGCGACCTGCGCGCGTGGATGAACGACGACTTCTTCGACGCCGCCTTCACGCCCGCCCAGCGGGGAATCATCCCCTCCGTCCTCAACGACAACGCCGACCAGTCCGTCACCGGCGCCCCGGGAGGCGCGCCCACGCAGGACCGCGTCTTCGCGCTCAGCGAGCAGGAAAGCGTCGTCTACCTCTCCGGCGGCGCGAACCGCTCCGACATCGGCGAGGCTCTCGCGAGCGAATACGCGGCCTCGGGCGCCCTGACCGTCACCGAGGACGGGACGGCCGACTGGTGGCTGCGCTCGCCAGGAACCTACGGTTTCGCCGCGCAATTCGTTGACGCGGCCGGCACGCCGGTCGCCAGCGGCGCGAATGTCGACGTCCTGTATGGGGCTCGGCCCGCGCTGTGGATTGACCTGTCCGAGGTCGGTGGGGACGGGCGATGACGGGCTCCCTCATGCTGCGCCGGGTTCCCCTCAAGAACGTCCTGGCACACCCCGTGCGCGCCGCGATCATCCTGGTCCTCGCGCTCGCCCAGGCGGCGTGCGTGTTCGGCGGCCTCGTCGCCCTCGACGGCATGCGCGCCCAGCTCAGCCTTGCCGAGCGCCGACTCGGCGCCGACCTCGTCGTGTACCCGACCTCCTGCCTGAACATCGTGGACAAGCGGACGCTGAGCATGCTCGGAACCCCCGCCCAATGCGACCAGCCGCGCGCGACCCTGGCGCGCATGGACGCCAACGAGGAGATCGCCGCCGTCACCTACCAGCTGGCCATCTCCCAGACGCGGCCCGACGGGACGACCCAGTGGATCATCGGCTACGACCCCGCGACCGACTTCGTCGTGTCGCCGTGGATCGCCGAGGGAGAAGGAAAGTATGCGCCCGAGGGCGCCGTCACGGTCGGAGCCGCCGCCGCGCAGACCCCGGAGGGCGAGGTGACACTCTTCGGGAAGCAGTGGCCCGTGGGCGCACACCTGGAGGCCACCGGCACCGACTGGGATCACGCCGTCTTCGTCAGCATGGACACGCTCACGCAGGTCATCGCCGCGTCGGTCGAATCGGGTGTGGACACCTACGCCTCCCTGGCCCCGGACCGCGACTACACGGTCGCCCTCGTGCACGTCGCCGACTCCCGCCAGGTCGATAGCGTCACGGAGTGGATCAACCTGTACGTGCGCAAAGTGACCGCCGTCCGCTCCGAGGCGGCCGTCTCAGCCACGGCCTCGGACGTGCGCGCCCACCGCAGCGCGCTCCTCGGCGTGCTCGGCATCGCCTGGGGTCTCCTGCTGGCCGCCCTGATGGTCGCCCAGGCCACGCTCATGAACGAGCGTCGACACGAGCTGTACGTGTGGCGCTCGATCGGGGCGTCGGCGAAGACGATTGCGCGAGTCATGACGGCCGAATCCCTGATTCTTCACGCGGCGGGCGCCCTCGCCGGCGTCGTCGTCGGAGCCGCCGCCGTGCCCCTGCTCGGCGACGCCAGCGCGCTCGCGGCGTTGACGACGCCGGCCCGGTCTGCGCCCCTCGCCGGGCTCACGGTCGCCCTGCTGGTAGCCTTCGGTGTGGCCGGAACCCGCCTCGCGCTCGCGCGGGTCGCCGCCGCCGTCCAGGGACAGAAGTTGGCGCCCATCTAGGCGCCGCGACAGGAGGAATAGCATGTTGTCGCTTTCGCGACTGCCGTGGATGAACCTGCGCGGGTACCCGGTGCGATCGGGGACCCTCGTCCTCTTCTCCGCGCTCATGACCATGGTGGTGTTCGGCGGGACCATGCTCGTGACCGGGATCGACCGGGGCCTGCACACCGTCGAGTCGCGCCTCGGAGCCGACATCATGGTCACTCCGGCGGACGCCGACGACTTCGATGCGCAGGCGTTCCTGGTCAGCGCCGAGCCCTCCTACTTCTACATGGATGAGGGGGTGCGCGACGAGGTCGCCGTCGTCGACGGCGTCGAGTCCGCCTCGGCCCAGCTCTTCCTCGCCACCGCCCGCGCCTCGTGCTGCTCGGGCCGCTACCAGGTCATCGCCTTCGACCCGGCTACCGACGTCACCATTCAGCCGTGGATTTCCGACACCGCGGGGAACGTCGAGCTCGGCGACATGGAGGTCATCGTCGGAGCAAACGTCAGCGTGGCCGACCCCGAGAACTTCTCGCTCTTCGGCAACAAGCTGCGCGTCGTCGCCCAATTCGACACCACCGGCTCCAGCCTCGACAACGCCGTGTACACGACCTTTGACACGGCGCGCATCCTCATCGATTCCTCGCTTGAAAAAGGGCTGAACAAGTACACGAGCCTCGACACCGACCACATCATCTCCTCGGTCATGGTGAGGGTCGCACCCGGGAGCGACGTGGACGCCGTCGCGGCCGACATCGAGGCGCGCGTGCCCGGGGTCTCGGTGACGACCTCGACAACGATGGTCAGCGGCATCGCCGCCTCCCTCGAGGCCACCTCCCGCACGGTGAGCGCCCTGATCGCGGCCGTGTGGGGCATCGGGCTGGTGATGATCACCCTCGTCTTCGTCATGATGATCGTCGAGCGGAAGCGCGAATTCGGGACGCTCATCGCCCTGGGCGCCCACAGGGGGCTCATCTCGCGCGTCGTCGCCCTCGAGGCCGTCACCGTGAACGCCGCGGGGGCCGCCGTGGGCGTCGTCGTGTCGGGGGTCCTCATCGCCTCCTTCTCCGGCCTCGTGCGTCAGACCATTGGCGTCGGCTTCCTGGTCCCCTCGCTCCCGGTGGTCGCGGGCCTGGCAGTGGGGGCGTTGGCGTCGATGGGAGTCGTCGCCCTCGTATCAACGTGGATAGCGCTGCGCGCCCTGCATACGGCGGACGCCAGCGCCCTACTCAAGGAAGGCGAGTGACATGCTCATCGAAGCGACCTCCCTCACCAAGGAATTTCCTCGCGCCCGCAAGGGGACGCGCCTGTTCACGGCAGTCCATCCGGTTGACCTCGCGCTGGAGGAGGGGCAGCTCACCGTCGTCACCGGGCACTCCGGCAGCGGCAAGAGCACGCTGCTGACCATGCTCGCCGGGATGCTTGCGCCCACCGCGGGGACCGTCAGCCTGGATGGTCAGGATCTGTATGCGATGCGCGACGAGGAACGCTCCCGACTGCGCAACGAGCGCATCGGCCTGATCCCGCAGGGGCACACGGCGCTGCGCAGCCTGACCGTCCTGGAGAATGTCCTGCTGCCGTCCGTGCTGTACGCCGGGGACAAGGTTTCCCCCGAGCGTGCCGAGGAGCTCCTGGCGTCCGTGGGCCTGTCCGATCTGGCGGACGCGCGCCCCAACGAGCTTTCCGGCGGCGAGCTGCGTCGCGTCGCCGTGGCCCGAGCGCTCCTCATGACCCCGAGCGTCGTCCTGGCGGACGAGCCGACGGCCGGGTTGGATGCGCAGAACGCGGCCGGCGTCCTGCGTCTCTTGCGCGAGGCGGCCGAAGGGGGAGCGGGTGTCCTCATCGTCACCCACGAATCGGAGGCGCGCCGTTACGCCGACCGCACGTTCGCGATGGAAGCGGGGCGCCTGACCTGCGAGGATGCGTCCTAGCGGGGACGAGGCCGGGGCGGGGGCGCGTCCCCCGCGCCGTCTGGATGCGCCCGCAGATAATCAACCCAACGATCGGTCAAGGGCATCGATAGAGGGGCAACGTCGTGTGTTCAGCCGACAACATCCCCGCATGTGAGTTGTGACACTCAAATCGTGGTAAATCTTCCCGCCGGTTTCGGCACTAGTGGTCATAATTTGCGCACTCGGTGGCCGACGTCTCCATGATTGTCTGATAAATGGATGAGGGCTGGCGTTTTTTGGCACTGACCAAGAGTTCAGAGAAGTTGTTATATTGCCGTAATGCCCGGAATCTCAACGAAATACAACGGTGTAGTTGTGGTTGAGGCGATAACTGTCAGACATAGGGGAACTATCTCATCTTTCACTAGGCTAGGACGCAAGTCCTGTCCATATTCTGTCGAAAGAAGGAGAAGTCGATGTCTCGACTGCGTCCCTTCCGCGCCCGCGTGGGCGTTGCGGGTGCCGCCAGCCTGGCCGCACTCTCGCTTCTCGTCACCTCGCTGACCCCCCTCGCTTGGCGGGCCAGCGCCGCCGACGAAAGCGTCAACACGTCCGACGCAGCGTCTTCCCAGGAAGCTGCCACGGCCTCGTCCGAGTCTGAGGCCGCCGCCGCGCCCGCCGCCGAGGCCGGAGTCGAAGCGCCCGCCGCCGATACCGATACAGCCGGTGCTGACGCCGCCGAGGCCAGCGGCGAGGATCCCGCCGCGGAGGCCGCGCCCGAGAACCAGCCCCGCACGCGCCGCGCACGCTCAACCTCTGCGAAGCCGGCAACCCTGGCAATGACGGTCACGAACGACAGCTCCACCCTTGCGATTCGTGACAAGCAGATCACGACGATCAACTACGCGTGCTCCTCGGTGACAACCCCCTGTGAAGGCGCGAGCATCGAAGTGTTGCTCCCTGCACCCGTTACCCCTGCGGGTACGGCTCTGACGGACAAGCTCTACACCGCCGTCGCAGTGACAGGCTCGACGGTCCTGCGCACCGAACAAACTACTGTTGCGGGAAACCCGAGGATGAAGCGGCTTCTCTTCCCCCTGCGGCAGTCGATTCCTGCCGGCACTTCCGATCGCATCCAGATCACCTGGACCTACGACGGCAACGATGCGCCGAACAACTCGACGACAACCCAACAGGTGAACTTCACGGCTCTCAACGCGGACTCTCTCGAGGACTCGCAGGCCACCAAGTGGACCGCGGACACCGATATTGCCATCGAGAAGAGCGGTCCGACAAACCCGAATAGCTACCCTGCTGTCGGCGGCGAAACGACCTATAAGCTGCGTTACGGATACCAGCAGATCGACCAAACCAACCCCAATAAGGTCGGCATCCGCTGGAATGGATCCTCACAAAAGAATGGTGTCAACGCCACTGGCTTCGTGCAGGTCCAGGACATTAAGGTCGTCGATCCGCTTCCCGCGCAGGCGGAATTCGTTTCCGCCACTAATGGCGGCGTTTACGATGCCGGGACCCACACTGTTACCTGGTCCTACGACAAGTGGGCGTGGCAAAATCCCATCGAGTCCCTCGTTACCGTCAAGTACCCCGAAGGTTCGGTAACGACGGCCGACACCGTCTCGAACAAGGCCACCATCACAGCTGCAGTCCAGAACGACCCGACGACCATCCTCACCAAGAGCTCTGAAATCACACATGGTTTCGCAGTTCGTAAGCCTGCTGGTCGTGTCTCCAAAGTCGGTAATGACTGGCAGTACCAGGTGCGCAAGGGCCTCACGCAATGGCGCCTCAGTGCCGCCAACACGGGTAATACGACGACGCATGTTCACTTCGATGACACGCTGCCGTGCACCTGGTCCACCCAGGATGCAAAGGCTGCAGGTGCCAGCTGCGACCAGCCGACCATGGTGAGTCCCTACCGCTTCAACATTTTCGGCAAATCTGGCTATGAAGACAAGGGTGGCTGGACTTTCGAATACTGGACCAACAAGGGTAACCACGTCGTTACCAACTACACCGAGACGACTAGCATCACCCTTCCCGATGGCGAATGGATCACCCGCTACACCATCGATAGCGACGTTGCTCCTCAGAACACCGCCAGCATCTGGTTCCAAGGCACGATTTCCTCGTCCCTTCCCAAGGAAGAGCCCTCGGACTTCGCCAGCCACTACAACCCGGTCGCGCCCCCTGAGAGATACTTCAATTACGTGGCTTCTCCCGACTACGTCCGTTTCCAGAACTGTGCAAGTGGCACGTTGACGGATAAAGATACCGGCGCGGTCCTTGCTTCCAGCGATGACTTGTGCTCCTGGATGCGCGTCCGTGACGACTTCCCCAGCGTGGGAGTGGTGAAGGTTGTCAGGACTAACCCCGTGGTCGTTGGAAAGACGGTATCTTTCGGTGTCAACGGTTCTGTTCGCACGGCTGCCCAAGGCGGTACGCCCACACCTTTTACCATTGCAGATCTTCTTCCTGAAGGTTTCGACATCGATAATGCGTCTCAGGTCAACCTCATCGGCAGTTCGCCTCTGACCAACGCCGATGGAAGCAAGTACGACCTCAGCAAGGTCCAGATCGAGATCACGAAGAACTACAACAGCACGGGACGGACCTTGCTGCGCATCAACGTCCCCGACCCGGTCGAGGGAGCTCTTTACACGAGCTTCGACACGACTGCGACGAGTACCACTCCCGCCGGACAGACCGTGAACCAAGCAGTGACGTACATGCCTGGTAACGGTGCTCAGGACACAGCCGTAGACAAGAGCCTTCGCAACGCGAACTACTGCATGAGCGGTCGAGAGAAAGACGCCTTCGATGTCAACGGCAATGGCTCCACTGAGGACTACCTGTGCTCGTCCAATGCGACATTCAACGTTGCAACCACCCCTGCAATGAACATCGCGAAGGAAGTCAAGGGGAACAAGGACGCAGACTTCGTCCCGGCCGGCCAGATTGCCGAAATTGATCCCGGTGCCGACGGCGCCTATCGCTTCACGATCTCCAACACCGGTAACGCCGCGCTGACGAATGTCGTGGCCTACGACATCCTGCCGCACCTGGGTGACGTTGGTGTGGGACCCGCCGCGTCCCAGACCCGTGGCTCCTCGTGGCGGCCCCACCTGAACTCGACCAACTGGTCCTTCCAGTCGATCAAGGAGAAGACGGGTCACGATCCTGTGGTGAGCGCCGTGCCTGCCTCGGACATCACGGTCGAGTACACGACCGTCGATAATCCTTGCCGAGGCGAAGTGATGAGCGTTGGCGGTGCAATGAACGATGGGCCCGCCGGTTGTACCCCCAATGCCTGGGGCGCCGCTCCTGCGGACCTGTCCACCATCACGGGCTTCCGCATCGTCATGAATCGCGATGTGGAAATTGGTGAGAAAATCCAGTTCGTCGCGACCATGACCTCCCCGGTCAACGCCAACCTCATTGCGTGGAACTCCGTCGCCATGGCGGGCGGCACAATGGAGAACGGCAGGGTGTCCTACCTGCAGCCCAACGAGGCCCCCAAGGTCGGCATCAACGTCTCCACCGACGTGGAGGTCGCCAAGACCGTGTCGCGCGTCAAGATGAACGGCGATCAGCCCGTCAAGGACGCGAATGGGATCCCGGAAACGATCGAGTCGAGCGATCCGATCATGCCCGGTGATTACATGCTGTACTCGGTGACCCTGAATAACAAGGGTCCGGCTGTTGCTTCGGGCATGACCATCAAGGATGTGCTCCCCGCAGGTGTCGAATTTGTCTCCGCGGAAACACGCCTGTGCCAGGATGGGGCAACGAACCCATGTGCCGGTGCAGTAAAGACGGATTCACCCTTTGGTGAACTTTCCACCGACTGGGAAGCGATGACTTCCGGCGTCCTGAACACCAACCTGGGCGTCGGTGGCACCGAGACGCTCTATGTCCTGGTGAAGGTCGCCGACGGGGTCGAAGGCCAGACGATTACGAACACGGCGACCCTGGGCGACTACGATCAGAAGGATTCCAATCCGTCGAACAACACGTCCAGTGCTTCCTTCAAGGTCGGTGGCACCATCTCGGGCACCATCTACAACGACAAGGACGCAACCTGGTTCAACGATTCGCCTGCCCTCGACAGTCCTTTCGAAGGCGTGACGGTTCGTCTGCTCGACGCTGACGGTAACCCGGTGAAGGACGCGTCCGGCGCGGACATCACCGCGAAGACCGACGCGAACGGCAACTACACCTTTACCCGTCTGCCGATGGGCTCGTACAAGGTCGAGGTCGTTGCTGGCGAGGCGAAGGTTGACGGCGCCGACGTAAACCTGTCCGACTACAAGCAGACCTACGGCTACGGTTCGTCGACCAAGCGCAGCGAGGCCGGCCAGGGCACGCTCGTCACGCCGACCCCGATCGCCCTGACGAGCGCCGTGCCCAACGCCACGAAGGTCGACTTCGGTTTCGTGAAGCCCGCCTCGGTCGGTAACTTCGTCTGGTTCGACGCGAACAAGGACGGCATCCAGGACGCGGACGAGTTCGGCGTCCCCGGCGTCACCGTCACTCTGACGGACGGTGCCGGCAACCCGGTCATCGACCTGGACGGCAACCCCGTCAAGCCTGTGACCACGGATGCCAATGGTAAGTACGAGTTCACGAACCTCATGCCGAACGTCGATCGGATCGTCGCGAACGCGGGCGAGGAGAACTACAAGGTTATCTTCACGGCTCCCGCAGGTTACTCCGCGACCACGAGCTACGCGGCTGCGGATGGTGAGAAGGACTCCAACGGCGCCGACAGCTCCGTCACGCTCACCCAGGGCCAGAACGACGAGACCGTCGACTTCGGTCTCGTCGCCGACGGCACGATCGGTGACACCCTGTTCTGGGACGTCGACAACAACGGTGGCTCCGCGCCCTCGGGCCCGGACAAGCCGCTGGCCGGCGTGACCGTGACGCTTACCTACACGACGCCTGCGGGCGTGGACAAGACGCTGACGACGGTCACGGATGCCGACGGACACTACTCGTTCAAGGACCTGGCTCCTGGCGATTACGTGGTCACGGTCGACAAGACCTCCCTGGCCGCCGTCTGCCCCGAGTGCACCGCTCAGACCCACGCCCCGTCGGGCAATCTGACGGCCTCGGAGGGCCAGGAGCTGTCGCTCACTTCGAAGGTGACGCTGAACCCCGGAGCGATGACGAACAACGACCAGGATTGGGCGTTCACCGGCGTCGCTAATACGGCGATCGTGAAGGCAATCGCGGACCCGACCGAGGTTCCGGCGGGCGGCTTCACCCCCGGCACGTCCGTCACCTACACGCTGACGCTCACGAACGAGGGTCCGAGCCCCGCGACCGGCGTCATCGCGCAGGATAAGCTGCCGTCGGGCGTGACCTTCGTGTCGGCTGAGGGCGATGGTACCTACGACGCCGCCTCCGGCAAGTGGGACCTGAGTGGGGAAGTGATCGAGAAGGGCGCGACGCGTACTCTGCGCATCACCGTCACCATCGACGCTTCGGCTGCTGGTTCGGTTGTGACCAACACGGCGACGATTGAGAAGCAGGATCAGATTGGCGATAAGACGCCGGATAATTCGTCGTCGGTGCCGCTGACGGCTGGCTACACGATCGCGGGCAAGCTGTACAACGATGCCAACGCCTCGTTTAGCTCCGATAGCGGTGAGAGCCCGTACTCGGGCGTGACCGTTGCCCTCCTCAAGAAGGACGGCACCCCCGTCCTCGACAAGGACGGCAACCCGGTCACGGCTGTGACGGATGCGGAGGGTAAGTATTCCTTCGTGGGTCTGGCCTTGGGCGAGTACACGGTCAGCGTCGTCGACCCGACCTCTGGTCCGCTTGAGGGCACCAAGCCCACCGAGGCCTACACGGGCCGCTACAAGACCACCGCGGACGTGACCATCGCCGAGGCCACCGGGTCGGTCATCGACGTGAACTTTGGTTTCGTCAAGCCCGCCTCTGTCGGTGACAAGGTGTGGATGGACGTGGACCGTGACGGCATCCAGGACGCCGACGAGCCCGCGATGCCGGGCGTGACGGTGACCCTGACCCGCGCGGACGGCTCCGCCGTGATCGATGCGTCGGGTAACCCGGTTGCCGCCGTCACCACGGACGCGAATGGTAAGTACACCTTCGAGAACCTGTTGCCCGGCGATTACAAGGTGTCTTTCACGAACCCTGCGGGTTATGAGGCCACCGTGTCGGACGCTGGCGGTGATCGCGCTGCCGATTCGAACGGGACCGAGTCTGCGGTGAGCCTGGCTCAGGGCCAGGACGATGCGACCGTGGATTACGGTCTGGTCGGTACCGGCGTCATCGGTGATCAGCTGTTCGTGGATGTCAACCAGAACGGCGGGGGCGCCCCCGATGCTGGTGATCGTCCGCTGGCGGGCGTGAAGGTCACGCTGACGTGGACAGGTCCGGGTGGTATCACCCGCACGTACGAGACCACCACTGATGCTGAGGGTAAGTACACGTTCGAGAATCTGCTGCCGGGCGAGTACAAGGTGAGTATCGATCCTGAGACTCTCCAGACCGCCGAACCGCTGCTCGACGTTCTCACCCACTCCCCTGCTGGAGATGTTGAGAACAAGACCGTGGTCAGTGATGCAACCAAGGCTGATTCCACCGCCTTCGCAACGGCCATGAAGCTCACGGCTAACCTGACGTTGACGGGTGAGAAGAACCAGAATCTTGATCAGGATTGGGGTTTTGGTATCTCGGCTGACACGGCGATCCTCAAGGCGATCACCGATCCGGATGAGCAGGCTCAGGAGTCCTTCGAGTTCACCCCGGGTCAGCGCGTGACCTACACGCTGACGCTGACCAATAACGGTCCGGGAGTGGCGACGGGTGTGAAGGCGAGCGATCAGCTTCCCGCTGGCGTTGCCTTCGTGTCCGCGCAGGGTGATGGCTCCTACGACTCGGCCACGGGCGTGTGGGATCTGTCCGATGCGACCCTGGCCAAGGGTGAGGTCAAGACGATCACGATCACGGTGGATATCACCGGTGAGGGCGCGGGCGCGCTGGTGACCAACGTTGCTCGTATTACTCACCAGGATCAGGCGGGCGATGACCCGACCAACAACGAGTCCTCGGCCTCGTTCAAGGGCGGGTACAACCTGGGTGGCACGATTTACCGCGACTCGGACGCGTCCTACTCCAAGGGCGATGACGAGCAGCGCTTCAAGGGCGTCACGGTCGCGCTGCTGAACGAGGATGGCACCCCGGTGCTGGGCGCCGACGGTGATCCGATGACCGCGGTGACGGGTGAGAACGGTGCCTACCAGTTCGTGGGCCTGGGTCGCGGCTCGTACCGCGTCGTGATTGTGGATCCCGATAAGGGTGATCTGGCGGGGCTGCTGCCCACGCAGGCCTTCACCGGTCGGGGCGCCACCCAGGCATCGGTCACCATCTCTGACGCGTCGGTGCAGGGCGTGGACTTCGGTCTGGTTGCCCCCGCCAGCATCGGGGACCGCGTCTGGGACGACGTCAACGCCAATGGCAGTGACGACGGCGAGCCCGGCATTGCGAACGTGACCGTGATCCTCACCGACGCTGACGGCGTGGAGGTGGCTCGCACCACCACCGACGCCAATGGCAACTACCGTTTCGCTGGCCTGATCCCGGGCACCTACACCGTGTCCATCGAGGTCCCGTCCGGCTATGCGGCTGCGACCACCTCGATGAGCGTGCGGGTGGGTGAAGGCGAGGAATACGTGGACGCGGACTTCCCGCTCACCCTCATCCCGGCGCCTACCCCCGCCCAGGCGCACCAGGTGCTCACCAACCGAGGCCTGGCACGCACCGGCACGGACGCCACCATCATCGGTGGCATGGCGGCCCTGGCCGCCATCGCCGGCGCACTGGCTATCGGTGCCAAGCGCCGCCGCGAACGTGAGGACGCCTAACCCCACACGAGGGGTGAACCCCACAGCGGAGTGAACCCCCACCCCGCAGGGGGCGCGAGACTAACACAGGTCCCGCGCCCCCTGCGCACATACCCGGCCCCGGCCTCGTCAATGAGGCGCCTCCGAGCACGGCCACGCACCCTCCGCGCGACGCTGTGGAACGCGCGGCGTGGGACGCAGATGAGGGTGGGAGCAACTAGGCTTGGAGGGTGACCACAGCACTGTATCGCCGGTATCGCCCCGACACCTTCGACCAGGTGATCGGCCAGGAACACGTGACGGAGCCGCTCAAGGCGGCGCTGCGCGCGAATCGCGTGACGCACGCGTACCTGTTCTCGGGGCCGCGAGGATGTGGTAAGACCACCTCGGCGCGCATCCTGGCGCGCTGCCTGAACTGCGCGCAGGGCCCCACGGACACCCCGTGCGGTCAGTGCGAATCGTGCCGCGAGCTGGCCACCGGTGGGCCCGGCTCGCTTGACGTCGTCGAGATCGACGCGGCCTCGCACGGCGGCGTCGACGACGCGCGTGACCTGCGCGAGCGCGCCACTTTCGCGCCGGTGCGCGACCGCTACAAAATTTTCATCATCGACGAGGCCCACATGGTCACGAACCAGGGCTTCAACGCGCTGCTCAAGCTCGTCGAGGAGCCGCCCGAGCACGTCAAGTTCGTCTTCGCGACGACGGAACCCGAGCGCGTCATCGGCACGATCCGCTCGCGCACCCACCACTACCCGTTCCGCCTGGTGCCGCCGGATGTCCTCGGCCCCTACCTGACGGGCCTGTGCTCCGAGGAGCACATCGGCGTGGGCGAGGGCGTCCTGACCCTCGTCATGCGCGCGGGCGGCGGCTCGGTGCGCGACACCCTGTCGGTGCTCGACCAGCTGATGGCCGGCGCGATCGACGGCCAGGTCACCTACCAGACGGCGGTGGCGCTGCTGGGGTACACGGACTCCGCCTTGCTGGATGAATCCGTCGATGCTCTTGCGGGTGGCGACGGCGCCGCCGCCTTCCGCGTCGTCGAGCGCATGGTCGAGTCCGGCCATGACCCGCGACGCTTCGTCGAGGACCTCCTCCAGCGACTGCGCGACCTCCTCATCATCGCGGTCGCCGGTGACGGCGCGCGCGACGTCCTGGCGGACACCCCGCACGACCAGTTCGAGCGCATGCAGCGCCAGGCGCAGAACTGGGGGCCACACGGCCTGTCCCGCGCCGCGGACCTGACCGACGAGGCCCTGCGCGCCATGACGGGCGCGACCTCGCCCCGCCTGCAGCTCGAGCTCCTCGTCGGCCGCATCCTCGTGCCGACTCCTACCGCCGCTCCCGCTCCTGGGCCCGTGCAGGGAACGGTCGGCATGACCGGTGGGGGTGCGCCGCGTCAGGCGTCCCCCGCGTCGACGCCCGAGGCCTCCTCGGGTCGTTTCGGCGCCCGCGAGGCGCGCGAGGCCCTGGCCCGCAAGAAGCAGGAACGCACCCAGGCCTCGGCTCCCTCCGGGCCGGCGCCCGCCCCCGCGTCGTCTTCGCCCGCGCCCGCCCCCCAGGGGGTGCCCGACTGGGGCGGCGGCCCCGACTGGTCGGCGCCGGAGCAGAGCGCCGCGCCTGCGCAGGCGGCGCCGCAGGAGGCTCGGCACCGCGAGGCCGCCCAGCAGCCTGGCGTCGAGGCCACGCAGGGGCACATGCAGCCCGAACCTCGTCGTGAGGCCGAGCGGAGCCGCGCCGAGGCTCCCGCTCGCGAGACTGTGCCCGGTCGCGAGGCTGAGACTCGTGCCGCCGCCCGCGCTCAGCAGCGTCCCGATTCCGCCGCGCCGCAGCGCACTGAGGCCCCCGCTCGCACTGAGTTGTCCGCTCCCGCCCAGGCTCCGGCTTCTGGCCGCGACGCCGACATGCTGCGTGGCCGCTGGAACGAGGTCGTCGAACGCCTGTCGTCCATCAGCCGCGTCACGTGGTCGATGGTCGGTGGTAACGCCCAGTTGGGTGCCGTCGACGGCACCCGCGTGGTCCTCCTCTTCCCCGTCGATGCGATGGTCAATGCATTCGCGCGCGGGTCCCGCGCCGCGGACGTCGAAAAGGCCATTCGCGAGGTCACGGGCCTGACCGTCACCGTGTCCGCCCAGGTGGGGCAGGCCTCGGGCGGGTCGGCGACGACGGGCCCCTCCGCGCAGGCGTCGCGCGCCGGCGGACGTTCGCGCCAGCCCGGCGGGTGGGTCTCGGAGCCGCCCCCTTTTGACGAGGCCGCCGCGCAGGCGGCACCCCACGACGAGCCCGCGCCCGAGCAGGACGGCTGGCCCGCGCCCGCGCCGGTTGCCCAGTCGGCGCCGGTAGAGCAGTCTGCCCGCGCGCCGCTGCCCGATCGTTGGGCTGAAACGGCCGCCGAGCCCGCGCCCGAGGAAGACAATACCTGGCCCGAGCCCGCGGCCGTGACCCCCCGTCGCCGCGAGCAGGACGACGCGCCTGCAGCCCCGCGCCAGTGGGAGAACCCCGCCCGACAGGAGGCACCCGCCCGGCAGGAGGCACCCGCCCACCGCGACGGTCCCGTCCTTCCCGAGAGGGCGGCCCGAGCGCTCGCCGAGGCCCCGGCGCAGGAACAGCAGCGCCCCGCCGTTGACGCCCCCGCGGCGCCGCGCAAGCGATCCTTCACGGTTTTCACCTACCCGGGCGATCCGGAGCCCACCGACGCGCACGAGGAGACGGCGAACGGGGGAGGTACCCAGGCCTCGTCGCCGGTCTTTGACGATGCGCCCATCGAGCCCGCCTCGTACACGCCGTCGACGCCGACGGGCTGGGGCGACCCGGTCGTCATCTCCGGGGGCGCGTCCGTGAACTTTGACGACGGTGCCGACTCGTGGGCGCCGCGCGAGTCCGACGCCCCCGCCGCCCCCGTCGATGCCTCCGACGTGACCCCGATCAGTGCAGCCCCGAGTGAGCCCGTGCGGGCGCCGGCCTGGCTGGCGGCAGCCCCTGAGCCCGCGCGGGCCTCGGGGCATGATTCTGGCACCGTGGAACGCCCACACGCCGCCGGCCCGGCGCCCGATGCGCCGCTCACGGGACGCGCCGCCGCTGAGGCCGCCCTGCGCGAGAAGGCCCAGCGCCAGGCTGCCGTCGCGTCCGCCCGCACGCACGCGGCCGACGACGACAGCGCCAGCATCGACGACGACAACATCGAAAACTCGCAGACGATCGGCCTGGCAGCGGTCCTGGAGATCCTCGGCGGACGCGTCATCGAAGAGAAGATGACCGAGGGAGGATACTGACATGTACGACGGCGCCCTGGCCGACCTCATCGACCAGTTCGGGCAGCTTCCGGGCATCGGCCCGAAGTCCGCGCAGCGCATGGCCATGCACGTCCTGGATGCGGAGCCCGACGAGGTCGCGCGCCTCGTCGACGCGATCAACGCCGTGCGTGGGCGCGTGCGCCACTGCGACATCTGCGGCAACCTCACGGAAGAGGACGAATGCTCCATCTGCCGCGACGTGCGCCGCGACCCCAGCGCGATTTGCGTGGTCCAGGAGCCCAAGGACATTCAGGCGATCGAGGGCGCGCGCGTGTTCCGGGGGCGCTACCACGTGCTCGGCGGCGTCATCGACCCGATCCACGGGGTGGGGCCGGACCAGCTGAACATCGCCTCGCTCATGAGCCGCCTCGCGGATGGCACGGTCACCGAGGTCATCCTGGCGACCAACCCGAACGTCGAGGGCGAAGCGACGGCCGCGTACCTGGCGCGCATGCTCTCCACGATGGGGGTCGAGACCTCGCGCCTGGCCATGGGCCTGCCCATGGGCGGTGACCTGGAGTACGCGGACTCGGTGACGCTGGGTCGCGCGCTCGAGGGCCGCCGCCGCCTCTAGGGGTGCAGCCTCTGAGTCGACATCGACGAGGCCGGGGCTGACTCGCGCTTGTGACGCGTGACTTCCGGGTGCGAGCGTCGTCCTCCCAGGGCCCGGGTACCTGAGGTGTTGCTGTCGCACCAGAGACCGCGACCTGCGCTGTTTGTCGCCTCGAGGGGCGCGCGTTCCTCGCGCGGTGACGCACGTGTGACACAATCGAGGGGAAACGCTCCGACACACGAGGAGGCAATGATGGCGACCCACACGAGCGGCGGCGCGCCCCGCGTGCTCGTCGTCGACGACGAGGCAATGCTGGCGGACCTGCTCTCGCAGGCCCTGCGCCACGAAGGCTGGGAGACGGCCACGGCGACGGACGGGCTTGACGCGCTCGCCAAGGCCGCGAGCTTCCACCCGGACGTCGTCATCCTCGACGTGCAGATGCCGCGCATGGACGGCCTCGAGACGCTGGAACGCCTGCGCGCCCGCGACCCCGAGCTGCCCGTCCTCTTCCTCACCGCCCGCGATGCGGTTGCCGATCGCGTGCAGGGCCTGCGAGCGGGAGCCGACGACTACGTCACCAAGCCCTTCGACCTGGACGAGGTCGCGGCCCGCGTCGAGGCGCTCCTGCGCCGAGCGGGACGCACCCAGCAGGCGGCCTCGACCGTGCTGACGGTCGCCGACCTCACCCTCGACGTTGAGTCGCACGACGTCAGTCGAGGCGGGGAAAATATTACGTTAACGAACACGGAGTTCGAATTGCTCCGGTATCTCATGGAAAACGCCGGAATCGTGCTCTCCAAGCAGAAGATCCTCGACGCCGTGTGGAGCTACGACTTCGGCGGCCAAGTCAACGTCGTCGAACTCTACATCTCCTACCTGCGCAAGAAGATCGACGCCGACCGCCCAGCCCTCATCCGCACCGTGCGCGGCGCCGGCTACATCATGCGGGAACCCCAGTGACGCGCCGCCGACCCTCCCTGGCCGGGCGCCTGTCCCGCGCGCTCGCCGCATGCGTCGCCCTGGCCCTCGTCGTCATGGTGGCGGCCTCCACCCTGGTGATGCGCTCCTGGATGCTGGCCAACGTGGACTCCGAGCTGCACCGCCTCGCCGATCAGGCAAGCAAGCACCTCGATGTTGATGACGCGCCGGAGGACGAGGAGCACGGGGAGAGCGACGACGACGCCGCCGCCCGCCCGCCCGCACAGCCCTCAGGGGCACCGCGCCCCGGCGGGCCGGTCGTCCCCGGCGGTCCCACGGGGCCCGGGTTCGGTGGTTCCGGGATCGCGGAGGGTACCCTCCAGTACGTGAGCGAGGACGGGGAGGCTGTCGGCGCGGTCGTCTCGAACTTCTCGGTGACCTACCTGAACGGGTCGGCCCTGGCGATCCTGGCCGCGGTCCCCGCCGACGGGCGCTCGCACACCGTGCGGCTTCAAGGGCTGGGCGCCTTCCGCGTCACCGCCCGCGTGGTCGAGGACAAGACCGTCCTGGTCGGCGTGCAGTCGGACAGCGTCGACGACGTCGTCATCATGCTCGTCGCCGTCGAGGTGGGGGCATCCCTGGTCATCGCGCTCGCCGCGGGGGTGGTTGGCCGCGTGTGGGTGCGTCGCGAGCTGCGCCCGCTCGGCGTGGTGCGCGCGGCGGCCGCGGACATCGCGAGCCGCGACCTCGCCGATGAGTCGGCGAATCTGACGCGCGTCGGCGAGGAGGCGACCTCCGGCCCGGTGGAGGTCGCCGACGTCGCGGGTGCGCTCAACTCGATGATCGACGCGGTCGAAGACGGCATGGAGCGCCGCGCCCGCAGCGAAGCGAAGCTGCGTCAATTCGTGGCCGACGCCTCGCACGAGCTGCGCACGCCGCTCGCCTCCGTGCAGGGGTACGCGCAGCTCGCGCGCCGCGATATTGACGAGGCCTCCCGCACCCAGGCCCTCGAGCGCATCTCCTCGGAGGGGGCGCGCATGGCGTCCCTCGTGGAGGAGATGCTGACCCTGGCGCGCCTGGACGGAAACAGAACCCTCAAACGGGACACAATCGACGTTATCCCGCTGATACTGGACGCCCTGTCCGACGCGCACGTGGTCGCCCCCGACCACGCGTGGGAGCTCGGCAACGCCGCGGACATTCCCGTCCTCGGCGACGAGGCCGCGCTGCGCCAGATCCTCACGAACCTCCTCGCCAACGCCCGCGTGCACACGCCCGCGGGAACCCGCGTCGTCGTCTCGCTGACCCGCAGCGACGACGAGGCCGTGGCCGCTTGCGTGCGCGCCCGCGGCCGCGCGAAGGGGCAGGGGAAAGCGGAGGGCGCCCCGGCCTCGTCGATGGTGACGATTCGCGTCGCGGACGACGGGCCCGGTATCCCGCCGGCGATTCGTGACCGCGTGTTTGACCGTTTCGTGCGCGGCGACTCCTCGCGCACGCGCGACGGGCGCGGCTCCTCGGGCTTGGGCATGTCGATCGTCGAGTCGCTGGCTCGCGCGATGGGCGGGGCGGTGCGCCTGGCCGACAGTGAGAAGGGGACCGTCATCGAGGTGATGCTGCCGGCGGCGTGACGAGGGCGGGCGGGCCGACGGTGCCGGACGCGCCTCGGCCGCCGGCGCCCGACGAGCGCGCGGCGGGGCGTTCGCGGACCCCCTTGGCCCTCCCCGGCCTCGCGCGTTGTGTGGGCCTGCTCGCAGCCGCGCGTTCAATGTCACCCCAGATCACCCGTTCATATAGCGGAAGTTCCCAGCGTGATCGCGCGAGCGCCGTAGGATTGACACGGTGGCGTATGCTGCCCGAATGCGTGCAGACCAGCACGTACAGACAGAAATGAGGGTCCAGTGGCACTGATCGTGCAAAAGTACGGCGGTTCTTCCGTCGCCGACACCGAGGCCATGAAGCGCGTCGCCCAGCGCATCGTGGACACGCACAACGCGGGACACCGTGTCGTCGTCGTCGTATCGGCGATGGGCGACACGACCGACGATCTCCTCGACTCGGCCGCAGCACTCACCGACAACCCGCCCGAGCGCGAGATGGACGTCCTCCTGTCCGCCGGCGAACGCATCTCCATGGCCCTGCTGGCCATGGCCGTCAACGAACTCGGCGTCGAAGCCCGCGCCTACACGGGCGCCCAGGCGGGCATCAAGACCGACAGCCACTTCGGCGCCGCCCAAATCATCGGCATGGTCCCCGAGCGCGTCGCCCGCGCCGTCAAGGACGGCCAAGTCGCCATCGTCGCCGGCTTCCAGGGCATCTCCAAAGACGACGACGTGACCACCCTCGGCCGAGGCGGCTCCGACACGACCGCCGTCGCCCTCGCCGCCGCCCTCCACGCCGACGTGTGCGAAATCTACACGGACGTCGACGGCCTCTTCTCCGCCGACCCGCGCATCGTCCCCAAGGCCCACCGCCTGCGCACCCTCACCCAGGAAGAAACCCTGGAAATGGCTGCGCACGGCGCCAAAATCCTCCACCTGCGCGCCGTCGAATTCGCGCGCCGCTACGGGGTGCCCCTGCACGTGCGCTCCTCGTTCTCCGAGAAGAACGGCACCTGGATCTCCGACGCCCCCGCAAACCCCGAACTCAAGGGCCTCGTGCCCGACGCCGCCCTCAAGTCCCCAGAGGAAAACGCCATGGAAAAGCCCGTCATCTCCGGCATCGCTCACGACCGCTCGCAGGACAAGATCACCGTCACCGACGTCCCCAACAGCCCCGGCGTCGCCGCCCGCGTCTTCGCCGTCGTCGCCGAGGTCGGCGCCAACATTGACATGATCGTCCAGAACCTGCCGATCTCGGACCCCACGAAGGCCAACATCACCTTCACCCTGCCCGAAGGCGACGCGCGCAAGGCCCTCGACGCCCTCGAGGCCCACCGCGACGAAATCGGCTTCAACGAGCTGCGCTACAACCCGAACATCGGCAAGCTCAGCCTCGTCGGCGTCGGCATGCGCACCAACCCCGGCGTCTCCGCGCGCCTCTTCTCCGCCCTGTCCGACGCGGGCATCAACATCGACCTGATCTCCACCTCCGAGATCCGCATCTCCGTCGTCACCCGCCTCGACGACCTCGACCGCGCCGTGCAGGCCGTCCACACCGCGTTCGGCCTCGACGCCTCCGAAACCGAGGCCGTCGTCTACGGCGGCACCGGCCGCTGATCGTTCATCGACGAGGCCCGGGTCGGCTCCGTTTGTCAGCGTGGGTCCGGTGGTCCCGAGAGGGCGCCCCGGCCTCGTCCCCATAGATTTCACCCAGCGTTCGCCCCGTCGTATGGGCGCGCGCACCAACACAAGGAGAACACCATGAGTGGATTCAATGTCGCCGTCGTCGGCGCCACCGGCCAGGTCGGCCGAGTTATGCGCACCCTGCTGGAGGAGCGGGGTTTCCCGGTTGAGACGATTCGTTTCTTCTCGTCCGCGCGCTCGGCGGGCACCACCCTGCCTTGGAAGGGGCAGGACATCGTCGTCGAGGACGTGGCGACGGCCGACTACTCCGGCATCGACATTGCCGTGTTCTCCGCGGGTGCCACCGCCTCGCGCGAGTACGCCCCCAAGTTCGCGGCCGCCGGCGCGGTCGTCGTCGACAACTCCTCCGCGTGGCGCAAGGACCCCGAGGTGCCGCTCGTCGTCTCCGAGGTCAACCCCGACGACGTCGACAACCGACCCAAGGGCATCATCGCGAACCCCAACTGCACGACCATGGCGGCCATGCCCGTCCTCAAGCCCCTCGTGGACGCTGCGGGTGGTCTGACGCGTCTCTTCGTCTCCTCCTACCAGGCCGTCTCCGGGTCGGGCCGCGCGGGCGTCGCCGAGCTGACCGGCCAGATCGAGGCCGGTGTTAAGCAGGATCTCGCAGCGCTGGCCCTGGATGGTCGCGCCGTCACCCTGCCCGAGCCCGGCGTGTACGTCGCCCCCATCGCCTTCGATGTTGTGCCGCTCGCCGGCTCCATCGTCGACGACGGCAGCGAGGAGACCGACGAGGAGCAGAAGCTGCGCAACGAGTCGCGCCGCATCCTGCACATCCCCGACCTGGCCGTGTCCGGCACGTGCGTGCGCGTCCCCGTCTACACGGGCCACACCCTGACCATTCACGCCGAGTTCGCCGGCGACATCACGCCCGACCAGGCGCGCGCCCTGCTGGCGAACGCCCCCGGCGTGCGCGTCGTGGACGTGCCGACCCCGCTCGAGGCCGCCGGCCGCGACGAGGTCCTCGTGGGCCGCATCCGCCAGGACCAGGCTGTGGACGGCAAGCGCGGCCTCATCCTGGTCGTCTCTGGCGACAACCTGCGCAAGGGCGCTGCCCTGAATGCGGTTCAGGTCGCCGAGGTCGTGGCCGCTCGACTGCGCTGAGTGCTCGGCCTCTCGACCGTGCTGAGTGCTTGCACTCTCGACCGTGCTGAGTGTGTGAACTAGTTGCGTGAACGCGCGGCAGCCCTGACGGGCTGCCGCGCGTTTGCGTTGCCGGGTTGCTCGGCTGCTTGTGGCGCCGCTGGTGTTGCGTCGTCTCTTTTGCTGGCCCTGCCGCCGCCCACCAGCCCCCAGCTTGGCCCTCCGGGCTCTCCGGCACCCGTCACTCCGGGGGCGTTTGTAGTGTTGTGATTCCCGAGTAATGTCGCACGTAATTCCCCTGCGTGTATTTCAAAAGTTGACGTGTGATCGTTGGAATTGCAACGTTTTGGGGCTTTGTTGAAAGTTCAGGCAATCGAATTACGTGCGACTTTTGCCGGGGTGTAGCCGGTGGCTCCGTTGTGTCCTTGTGTGCGTGCGTCCTTGCCTGTGCGCGCGGATAGGTTGTCGCTTCACGGATAGGTTACGAGCATCCGGATAGGTTACGAGCATCCGGATAGGTTATGAGCATCCGGATAGCTTATTAACCTATCCACATCGCCATAACCTATCCGCATCCGCATCCGCATCCGCGCTCGCCGCGGAGGCGTAACAAAACCGCCCGGCACGCGGCCAGGTTGTTGCTTCACGGATAGGTTATGAGCATCCGGATAGCCTATTAACCTATCCACATCGTCATAACCTATCCGCGTGGCGGTAACCTATCCGCATCCGCATCCGCATCCGCGGGTTAAGGGTCAAAATGTGTGTCCGGAATCGCGGATTTTCACGGATTGACCTGTAGGTTTCCGGAAAGTATATGCTCCGGAAGCATATATCTAGCCCCCGACGGGAAATCCTCGGTGTGGCAGCCGTGATGTGCTATGCGCGGCGTGGTGTGGTGTCGCAATGTCGAAGAACCAACCACGCTGCCACTGCGGCGGTGAAATGAAACGCAACGGCACCACCAGCAAAGG